>Ga0123355_10008972_pt1 | contig 15152 bp, 11 predicted proteins | sample TergutEmb28metaG_3_FD_89872 | JGI IMG/M metagenome (GOLD analysis project Ga0123355, IMG submission 89872) | Embiratermes neotenicus P1 segment gut microbial communities from Petit-Saut dam, French Guiana - Emb289 P1 | ecosystem: Host-associated > Arthropoda: Insects > Digestive system > Gut ...
AACTATAAAATATGGCTAAATGATGGTGTTTATTAGCAAGGAAAAACTACATGTTTCGGCCTATAGCGGCCATCTTCAGGTTCTGACAATTTTCTGCTAAAAGAGTTTTATATAATATGCCTATGAGATCTCAACATCACCACGCTGTTTCTTAGGCATGCATCTGGACTGCAATCCAACTTGGAAATCACATACAGAGAATTTAATTAAAAAAACTGGGTTCAATTTGCTTTATGTTGAGAAAACTGCTACCCATTGTAAACATACAAGTGTTATGTATAGTTTATTTTGCACATTTCTATTCACATATCAGCTATGGTATAGTTTTCTGGGGTTCATTTTCATTAATGAGAAACGTGTTCATAATTCAAAAAAGAGCAATTAGGATTATGCTGAAGCTGGGTCCAAGGAGTTCTTGTAGAGAGGTTTCAAAAAACTGGATATACTTACAGTTCCTTGCTTCTATATTTATGCCTTAATGCTATTTGCTGTCAAAAATCTTTATATCTATCAAGCTAACTCCTCTGTTAATGGCATGAACACGAGGCAACAAAATAAACTGCATATACCCTCGGTAAGACTTTCCTCAATGCAGAGAGGTGTCTACTATTCAGCTGTTAAATATTTAACCAGCTACCACAAAATATATTCAAATACTGTATCAACATACATACCTTATAGAATTCATTAAGAGACTACCTTGTTAAAAATGCCTTTTATTCAAATGAGGAATTACTATCTGCTGGTCATAACATTGTAGACACATGAACATTCATATTTAACTTGTATTATTATCATCATCATTATCATCATCATCATCATTACTGTTAGATCTTTTCTTTGTAATTTATCATGTTCTTACTAATTTATGTTAATTTGTAACTTATTTATTTGACTTGATTGCATATTGCAATCTAGCTCTTTTCAAGACAATTTCAACATTCAATCCAACTTGTGCGGATGATGGATCTTTGAATGCATATGTATATGTATGTATGCACGTATGAGTTGACAGATTTGTAGTATGACTTATATGAATGTCTTCCTCTGTACTGTCTTCTGGATGCAACATTTTGTACCCTCTGTCATGTGCTGACAATAACGGTGGTGGCAATTCTAAAATCACAGTGAAATGTAAGTCAAAGGAAGTACCTGACATTATTTTTATTCCTTGGAATTATCATCTCCACCATCACATTTAAAACAAAGGCTCTCTTTATTTGTGGGATTCTGAGAATCTGCACTCAAATACTAGTACTCACATGTCAGCACAGAAAGTCACAAATTTACTTCATTATTGTTGACAAGTTACATTCTATACACAATGCATGATAAGCACTGGACACTCCATCAGTCTTCCTGGGAAGTGTTAATTTTTAAAGCTGATGTGCTATGCAGTGCTTCTATTTCCTGTCATATATTTTGCAAACTTTCACTCGTATCTGAGATACGGTATTCTTTCCTGGGAAGGTGATTCACAAAGTACAAAAGTTTTAAATTGCAAAAGAAGGTTGTGAGATTAATTTGTAATGTTAAAAGTAAGAAGTCCTGTAGAGAATTATTCAAGATATTGAATATACTGCCAGTGCCATGTGTATATATAATGGAAACGGTGTACTACATTAAAGCAAATAATAAAGGGTTAAAACAAAATTTGGCCATACATGATTATGAGACACGACATAGATCAGATTTTCAAACACAGTTTTGTAGAAATGATATTTTTAAAAAGAGTGTAATTAATTTGGGGACAAAATTATATAATAAGCTTCCAAATTATTTAAAAAACTTAGAGAATTTAAAACCTTTTAAAAAACATCTTAAAGCCTTTTTATTACAACGGACCTTTTATTCAATGCAGGAATACTTATCCCATGTGCAGGTACCCTGAAAGGGAATTTTATGGAAACATATGGTATTGGCAATCAGATTACTAATAAAACTAGCAATGCATGGATGATTAAACATTTTTTAGTTAATAGAGAAAATTTTAAAGTTTTAGTTTATTGATATTACTTTGGTGCAATTGTGGACAAAGAGAAATTGTTAAGTGCATGGAGTGAAAAAAACATGTTGTGTGTGTGATTTATATTGAATGTGTAGAAGTAATTTACTTCTGTAGAAGTATGATAAATGGGTAATAAGTATGAAGAGGTATGAACTTTTATCCGTATTAGCAGTTGTATGTTTTTTATACTGTATATGAATCATAACTGTTATGTATGTTTTATACTGTATATGAATTGTATTAAATAAATAGATGTACAGAAACTTAGTATAAGATAAGATGGATGTATCCTATACACACTGTTGTCAAAAGGATGAAATAAATTGAAATAGAAATAGCAAGAGGGTACTCATTACTACACATCTGTTAGCTTATAACCACTTTAGACATTCATAATAGTTTCTTTTTTTAAACAGCTCTGGAAATATGCACATAGTGTCTTTCTATTTCTATCCCCATCTCCAGCCTGCAAATGAAATATGTAATTTTTGAAAACAAAACAGAAATAAAGCACTTAACAGTTTTCCCTTCAGTACTCACAGTATGACTCCCGGGTTTGGTTTCAAATTCGTTATGACCAGAATGGTTATTCATTGGTGGTGGTGACTTCAGAGATGAAACAGTATCCATACTTGCAACTGATGGAACAATCTTCGGTTTTCCTTTATCCTCTGTCAAATTCTGTAGCACACACAAAACCATAGTTACTATAAGATATGTGGTACACACAGAATCAGACCTAAAAGCAATGTGAAACTATGATCATAATTTTGTTTCCAAGACAAACCAAATGTATTTTCAAGCTGCTTGATAAGTGCACAATTAAACATAATAAACAATATTCCAATTCACGTACACAATATTCTTGTGCACAAAATATTTTATCTCATTAACAATACTTGTTTTATAATTATTATCTTAGTTTCACCAGTGTCTAATGAATACTCACATCTCTAAAAATTTCACAAACGACATATAAACATATAACACATGCAACAACTATAACTGAAAATATTCTCTTCAAGGAAATGATGGGAAAGTAACTTGATCAGACCATATCTGCTTCCTTCCAAGTCCTTTTCAATTCTTGATCAGTCTATCATCCTACAATCAATGCTACAGGGCTGAAATATTGTCAGCTTGTTAAATAAATCTCAATAAAAATTAAAGATGACAATATAAAACAGAGTAATTTTACCCCTTGCTTTGTAAGGTGTGAAACTTGGTCTGTCACCATCATGGACAAACATACACTGACAGTGTTTGAAAACTGGGTGCTGAGAGCAATACCTGGATCTAGGGAAAGGAAGTAACAGGAGGCTGAAGACATTTGTATAAGGAGTAGCTGCATAATTTTGACCACATATGAAAATCAGGAAAACTAGTAGGATAAGATGATGTGAGCGTGGAAGAGATGGAAAATACATCATCATTATTTTAATACAAAATTTACATTAATTATACAATTTATAAAAAGATATTGTAGCACTCAGCAAAGAGTGAATACACTAGACACTGGAAACCTAACACATTAGGTATACTGATTTAAAAAACTGGAACATTTGCAACATAAAGAAAAGTTTTATAAAAATGTTAAAAGAAATGACATGTTTTTGCACTAGCATATTTCTTGTAAGACATTTTGTAGGTCTGAGCAATCAAAGAGATGTTAGAGAACAGATAATGTGCAACAAAGACAATGGCACAGTGAGACTAAATCAAGTTTATTTCTAAGCATAGCAAACTGCCTGTGCACAGGTTCAAATCCATGCAGAAGAAAAACCAGCTGCAGTAAGCACTTCTGCACAGCCAATATCAGGTTAAAAATGTGTGCAAAACAGAACACTGTAAATCTAGTCAACCAGTGAAACAAGGATAAATCACAAAACATACCTTCACTTAAACCAGGCATGCCCAAAAAGTGTCTCAGGATAAATGCAATCATGTTACACTCTATTTGAATATTCTAACCTACATGAACAATACTTCGAGGGAGAGTCAAATGAAAACCTTAAAAGTGTGATAAAGAATATATATAAATATTTAAGGTTTTCATTTGACTCACCCTCGTATTTAACTGATGCATGGAACTTGTATCTTTCCATAGCCATTAATATTTTCAAGCACTATTTATGGCTTAATTTTGGGTGAAAATGCCAAACATAAAATAAAATTATATTAATTATAATAAACATCTAATTCTGTCAGAGATGGCAATAACAAAAATTATGCATATCATAAACTAAACATTGCACATGTCACAATAAAGTGTGTTACTGAATGGAGTTTTACTTGACCTACATTAAGTCTAAACAACAGGGGCATTTCTGGTGTAAGTGGAGGGCAGAAATGTGAAGTTTGGAATAATCTGTGATATTGTATAATACTATTGACTGTCAGTATATTTAAGTGCCAATGGTATAATATTTTACTTCACTTTTTTCTTGTTTGTGGCCTAAAAACATATAATTACATAATTTACAAATACCGTTAGAGCTAGAAGTTGTCAAATTACATAGAATAAATTGGAATATCTATAAATCACCACTATATTCAGAAAACTACCACCACTTCTTATCCTAAAATGAATATTCCACATCACCTTGTATTTTATGTAAAATTTCAAGTGAACAGAAAATATCTGGGTCAAGGACAAAAACTACATGAGCCCATAAAAACATCCAAAAATAGTGTGACAGACATGTTTCCTCTAAAATAATATGCAACCAGTGTTTAGTGTCCCTGTCTTGTTTGCAGTCCACTTCATTAAAAAAAAAAAAACACCAGCAATCTCTAGAAAATATGGTAATTTTACAGCTCAGATTTTATGAAGTTTTAATGTTATTTCTAGATTTTTGAAAGCATTTGTAAATTTGATATTCCAAGTCCCTCCAGGAAAAGGCATAAATTAAGGAAATTGAGAACAGGCTGCTAAGGAGAACTTTGGACAGGAGTGTAAAGGCTCACAAGGAAGGACAGAGCAATCTGCATAATGAGGAGCCTCATACTTTGTATTGTTTATCAGATTTTATTACAATGATCAGAATAAAGGGAATGGAATGTGGACATGTAATAAAACATGAGAGAAATGAGAACTGTGGAGAAAATATTACTATAAAATCTGACAGAAAGAGACAGCTTGCAATAGTGCAACACAGGTGGGAGGATATAATAAAATGGCTCCTACAGAAATAGCGTATATGTGTATGAACTAGATTAATTTAGTTCAGAACATGGTCCAGTGATAGAACCTTGAAAACTATGTACTTCCAGATTCTACACAAATGGAGATTTTGTTCATAAATCTGCCAATTTTAATGTGCTAATTAAAAAACGCTTTTAACAAAATGTGTACAACTTTGACAATGCCTGTACATCTTCCAGGAATTTTAATACTGTATATAGCTAATTCAGTATCTCAAAAAGCTGAACTCTCTTATGATGATGAACAAAGTAAAACACTGCACTGAGAATAAAGCTTGTCACAAATACTGTAGTAATAAGCAGCCACTGTTTTCAGTGTGTGCCCAGACATTATGGGCTGTATTTGATGTATGAAGGGTCAGGATAATTACTGAGCACAAGCAAAACTGTTGGTGAGTGGTGCCTTCCATGCATTGTTGTATATTATTTTGTATTAAAGAAAACACACAAACACAAACAGGATCACATACATACACAGAGTATAGTCCAGTCAGTAAAGTGACTGGCTACAGCATGGATGACCATCATTCAATTACAGAAAGTGACTGTAGTGAGAGGCTGACCATTTACATCCATCTAGTGTCCTGGTCTAGAATGAATGGAGTCTTATCTCCAGGACCCCTACAATGTTCCACAGCAGATGCCTAGTCACAAGGACAAATTTCTTAACTCTTCATATGTATGTGATTATATTACATTAAACAGTGATTGGATGTACAATCTGATTCAGCATTTAAGCTGAAATAGAGGTGTTTTCTATGAAAATTTGTGTTAAGTGTTTATCTGGAGAGATACAATAATTCTGATGATGAATGTACTTCAATTCCACAAAACATACACATAATCTGGCCTCATACCAGTTCATCTCAAGAATCGAGAAGAAAACAGGATAATGGTAAATGGAGGGAATGATGTGTATGAATTATTCTGGCTTTTGCTTTAAAGTTACTAGGCAGAAAATACTACACCTGAAGATATGATACTATACAATGATCTGTCACATGGATATTAAAGGAGCCTATACAAAGTACTTTCTTTAGTCCATATTCTCAGGCAATGTTCACTCTGAAAACTAAAGTAAACATGAGAGGTGAATTATGTCACATGAATATACCCTATACCTGAGATGCTGACTTTACCATCTGACAAGTTTCCAGTGTCAGTCTGGTTCTGCCATGGTAATGTGTAATTTAATTAACTATGAGTAGGTAAAGTAAAATTCCATTCCATGTTGTAAATAAATTTAAGGAAAACAAAACAACCATAAAATGGATCATGTATATTTGGAAGAAAAAAACATGAACACAAGTACAGTACAAATAATGAAGTGCGGGGTCAGTAGCCGCATTCTACGAAGAACAGTGATATGGCAATTACATTGCTCAATGATCTAAATTCTCCGATGAATTCAAGGTATCCACTGGTATCTTCATCCACATCCATCAACGACAATGACTGCCATAGGAAGAGGAATAATTGAACAAACATTACAGAAAATGTAAATAAATCCTTCAATCTGCCAATAAGATTAGGCAGGAGTTTAGTAAAATGGATCACTACATTATTTTGGCAAGCATCTCCCAACTTAAGAATTAAATTCATAAACCAACCCCACAGTCACCTAACCCAGCATTTGCCACATGATATTTGGCACATGGAAGTGGATGCAATGTTCAGTGCTCAAGAACCCTGATGTATAAATAGTGTAAGAAATAAAGCACCCTAACAACCTTAAAGGTACAACAGTGTACACCCATTTTACAAATATTTCCTTCAAAATTTTGCATATCACACTGGCACTGACATTCATTTATTGCTCACACAAATGTATCAATATTAAGCTAATAGTGATGCAGGTAAGATTTGTTCTTTTTTAAGGCCATAGATACTGTGTTCCAAAACCAAAGACTCATAGTTTTTGAGCATCAATACAATGCATTATTGTGCTGCTAACACATGAGATTTCTTTGTTTTGTATGTTTTTCTGAAATGTCATTTATTAAGCAGCCACAGGCAAACTTAATATGTAGTAAAGACTGCCACTGTAAGTTTTGTGTACATTATGGAGTACACTCCTTTCCAACATAGATAAAGAACAGACTACTCACACATACAGCTGTCAATTCACAGCACTGCCACTATAACAAAACCACTTTCACTTAAATCTCTCCATTAACAGTTATCAAATATCAGTTACACCACTAGCAAACTGAGAATGTTTGTTGCCTTTCAGAACAAAAAAACAATGGAGGTAATAAGAATATTAGAAGAAATTCTGTATCTGAAGATTTTTACCTAAAATGTGATAACCTAACAAACATTGGTGTTCTAACTGAAGAATAAAAAACCAACTAGATGCCACTTATTATTTTATTGTACTTCTTATAGGCTCAACATATTTCGGGCACTAATATGCCCATCATCAGGAGCTCGCAACTATGATGTTGATTACCACATTAGTCGTCTTGTTTTTGGTTTGCTGTATGTTGGAGGTTAGGTGGGGTAGGCTGGAGTAGTGTCTGGGCTGCAGGCTAAAGCACGACTCGTGCGTCATGCTTTAGCCTGCAGCCCAGACACTACACCAGCCTACCACACCTAACCTCCAACATACAGCAAACCAAGAGCGAAACGACCAATGTGGTAATCAACATCATACTTGTGAGCTCCTGATGATGGGCATATTAGTGCCTGAAATATGTTGAGCCTATAAGAAGTACAATAAAATAATAAGTGGCACCTAGTTGGTTTTTATTCTTCAGTTATCACAAGGATGCACGGTCCAATAAACATAGACTGGTGTTCTACACTATGTACCAATTGTCAGTACATTAAATAACAGGGAATGTGACCCATTAATGTTAAACAGTAACCCCAGTAACTCACTTGGAGGCTGGTGTAACTTGAGAATGCCCTCTTCATGCCAAAACGGAATCGATCATGTTCATTTACGTGACGATGCCTCAACAGCAGGGCTCGCATTATAGTGGGTTTTTCTTCAGGTTCAATCAGTTCATCCACTACCATCTGTTCCACCACTCGGTACGCTACTCCTGGCAAGTCCTTCTCCTCCAAGTCCAACAGAACCACACCTACAGAAATACGGTGGATAATATCACCACTCTTCACTTTTCTGTTCCAACAGTTAAATTTATGGGTAGGCAAATTCTGTTACAACTCCCCACCCATCCACCCAAAAAAAAAATTAAAACTAAGAAATATTCATTACTTCTCATTTTATGAAAGGACTTCTGCAACTGTGAGTCATTTTTTCAGTGAGAATTTACTGTTACGTATAAACAAATAGTGGACCAGAATCGTGTAGTCAGAATAATGAGTTGATATGGGTTGTACGGTCCAGGGATCGAATCCTGGAGCAGGTTAGATTTTCCACACCTGTCCAGACCAGCACCAGGGCCCACCCAAACTCCTGTACAATGAGTGACATTTTGCTCTCCCAGGGCTAAAGAGGCCGGGGGAGGGTTTGGGGGTGGGGTGACATCAATCATCCGCCCCCGTTTACCGCCGAGATTAAAGAAAGAGTACAGTTATACTACTGCTCCACCTCTGGACCTTCATGGTGTGTTATAGGGTGACCTTTACACTTACCTTCTACCTTTACCCAACAATAAATTTCCCATTAATTCAACGGTTGCAATTGAATGTGGTGACCAAACGCAATACACACATATATAAATAATAGTCTAGGAAGATATATATATATATATATATATATATATATATACACACACACACACACACACACACACACACACACACATTACACACATACCTTTAATTTGTTTATTTACTTATTATGTATTTATCTATTACACTGAATAACAGTCAATGCAAAGTGGACAGTAGCAACTAAAAGGAACATACAGTACAAAGAAAAATATTAACTTGAAATAAGGAGACCACCTGACATGGTAGGTGATGGGTGAGGTTCTGAATAAAATCACTAATTTGAATTTGTTATACACTAAAAAACTCATTGCATTTAGATAGTAACAAATATAATTTTTTAAAATATGCACATTTGTTCATAACATGAAGAATTAATGGTCATGTAAGGAAATAGTTTACACAGCTAAGTTTTTCAAGCATTTAATAATGTGAGATTCCTTATGCAACAATTGGTCTGGAAGAACAAAAGGGATGTCCAACCTCAAAAATGAAGATTACTGAACTTCAGTAGGAATTTATCTACTAAGCTCAATCTGACATTCAAAAATAATTTTCCATTCTACATCTGACACTAACTAACTAACTAACTAACTTCAAACCAAATAAACTGGGCCCATATTCATTCGACCTCCAATGGGTTCAATCAAGACCTGCCAGAACTCTATGTTACAAATGTTACCTGTCTCTAAACAGCGACGGAGATTAAGCAGAGAGTGAAAGCTCAATGAAGCAACGTGGGGACGACCCCATCTGTCTGCGCCTTCCTCCACATCTTCTTCATACTTGATCCAGCGAGCTGTCTCCTTCCACTCTCTTTCATCTCCGTCTACATGCAATTCATCCAGCTGTACAAACACTTCATGTGGACTGTGGTCAATCATTTTCTTGAGAGTATGTAATGGCAGCACTCTCTGTAGGGACTCCATTCCATCCTTCCTCCCAATATGAATCACTGATGATAATGAACCCTTAGACTGGATCTTGTAACGACGAAACCCTTTCGCATCATCACACCGATGACCTAGGAACATAAAATTAGCTATTAGCAAGAGCACAAGAGATGCTCCCAGTGCAGCACAACATAGAAGAGTATTGAAATATATTCATGTCTGTACCAGACAAAAATGGTATTTTAAGGTCCCTTATTCTGCACAAAACAAATTCTAATTACTTTATTTTTTACAGCACTGTTGAGCAAATTTCACTACAATTCTATCTACATAAAGGCAGTGAAGTAAATTACTTGTTAGATCATCAATATACTGCTCCTGCAGCATGGACATTTCCTCTGGCTGAATGCTAATCCGACGGCCACTTTGTACAGCAAAGTCTGAACCTGCTCTGACACGACTCTTGTATCCACCGTCCTCTTGAAGGCTGTACTTGCGCCGATTGTGGTGATGCCGCAAATGTTTCCTCTTCTGCTTCTTCTTTTCATCTGACTCTATGCTCACAGGCTCTTCTGTCACAGAGTCTTTTCTTTCTGCTTCTTCATCAGCTGTTGCTTGCTCACCCTCTACAGCTCCTTCTGTTGATGGTCTTTGGTCACCTGTTTGTAATTCACACTATTCAGTTCCCTTAACTGTAATATACAATACTGTTAAAATATCAAATGACAATTTTACACAGAAACTCTACTGTACAAAAAGTTTAACTTTGTACAAAGGGAACAAAGTGTGCCTCAATTAACAAAATAGGTATATGGATCTAAAATTTGTGTATATTCATATATATATATGATTATATTCTCTCCTTATTTACTGTGTCTGATAAAAATAATTTACATTTGTAAATCTAAAAGAAATTGTGATTGTGTAAGTTGGAAAAATAAGAAAAATTCTATTAATATTTCAATCCAAACTTCTCTTCATTAATATTCAGCTTTTCCAGACTGTAATGCTGTGTCTTTGGGCGTGTGGCTCCTGATGTTCTAAAAGGATCATGGTAGCTTCAAATTCAAGGGCGTTTCCTGCAGATGAAGGTGCTATTATCCTTTGAGACACTGGGAACCACACACCCACTGACACAAAATCAAGTTTCCAAAGACCTGAATTCTCAGCACAGCTGGTATTAAGAGTGTCAAACAACGTTTCTAAATATAATTTCATGTGTATTTTTACTTTCACCATCCATAAAAAAGTATTTGTACCCAATTACCAGGAAAACCTTTCAACAAATACCACAGTTTTGTCCAAAAGATAAGGAAGCAAAATTGTAGGTTTAATACTACAGTACTTCATCTTCTGGACATAATAAGAGTACAAATAATAAAAACTCATACATCTGCAAAGACATATCAGAAGCCATACCAATCTGAAACTGGACTCTTCGAGATGTATCAGACGGTGAATCAAACACAGGACTCTCACCACGTGCAACTGTCCTCTCGGACACCTGAGGTTCAGACTCACTGCTAAGAAGAGGTTCCTCTCTTTCTTCTTCCTCAGGAGTTGCAACACTAGAATGTATTAACCTGGGAATATGCAGAATAGTTGTACTAGTGGTGGAGACTAAGCTTTAAAACATTTACTGCATTTTCTACCCAATTTTCATCTGGAATATAACACTTTTATTTCACTGTGTTAAGTCCTTCACATGTGCCCTCTGCAACTATTTACAACTGCAGGCAGTGTTTCTTAAAAATAACAGTATCACCATCTGTCAACTGTAACAAAAGAATTTCCTGCATTTCTCCTATAGCACATAATGGAAAGCACTATGTTCATCTGTTATGTACTATCATAGTTTGGTACAGCAGTGGTGACGTTTCAAAGGAAAGTGCTGCTTCCATCACTACCCTATATAAGAAGACAACAGGTACCTATCCACTAGACTAATAATTATAATTATATTTAAACATTTGACATCTGCATTTTTAACTGATATTTATACAACTACTCTGACAATTTCCACATTCTTGGTACTTTACCTATATATGGATATATGGAAAATAAAGTGAATGAATGATTGAATGAACTACATTGCATAATATCGTTGTCTGGATGGGTGAGTAAGCAAGCAAGTGGGCAAATGTTTCAGAAAGTGAGACAGTGAGTGCATGAGTCAGTGGATGAGATGAGTGGATAAGGGCGTGAAGGAGTGAACAGGTGATGAAGTGGATGCATGAGGGAGTGAATGGCTGACAAAATGAGGAAGTGAGTGAAAGGGGTGAGAATGAGTGAGGGAGTCAGTGAATGAATGAACTGAATGAATGAATGGAGGAATGAATACAAGATTAATTAAATATTTAATTAATTCAGAAACATACTATGCAAAAATAAGTAAGGTGGAGATACAGCTCGACATATTCTTATCTTGGCATCAAATGATGAGTGCATTGCGGTACAGAGACAAACCTCTGCTCCTGGTGGGAATGCAACTCCTCTTTTCCTGCCCATAAATATTTTAGATTTTTTACACCTACAAAGCATCATACCTGTCATGCATGATATGGTTGTTTTCTTTGTCACTATCATATTATATAAGAACTAACACTTTATAGAATGAATAACATTCAAATTAATGAATTACAGATATGACACTCCTGTAATAATTTATGTAAATGATATGCTCTGGAGGTAGCAATGGCAATGTCTTTGCTGAACTCCCTATTTCTGTCAACCAAACAACACTGAGTCCTTTAATACCTAGTTGAGTTGTCTTCGTTGATTGTGGGATGAAGGGGCATTGATGGGGAGCCCCAGCCAGTGTCAGAGTCAGTTCCAGTCTGTGACAGTTTCCTGGACTCATTTGCCTGGAATAAATGATGATATTGTACACCTTAGATACACATGGGTATTAGACCCTTCCAAGGGCTGAAAGTAATGTGATAAACAAAAAATTTAGGTCAGCAGCAGTAAAGCAAACTCAAGGCAAGTACAAGACGTTCTTATTCCGAAGAATAAAGTTTCTACTGAAAATCAGCTAACCTCTTCTAACAGATTTTATTCTGACTCAATACTGTTCTTCAAACAGCCTAAGCACCTGCATCAATTATCATTAATTTGATGTTTCACACCACAACAAAGAATACACATCATAAACATAATGATTAACTTTAGGGAAAGATCACCTACAGTGACTGTGAATGGTTTATTATGACCATGAAGGCAATGTGAATTCTTTAAAAAAAAAAAATCTCAGGATTTGAAATTTCAAGGCATACTTTCAATATGTTAAGAATTTTATAGATTGTAGTTCTGGCTATCTACATATTCAAATCCATTATCAATACATTCCATACAAATTCTGTAACCTGAAATTAGTTACTGTGTAGAAAATTTCAATTCATTAGTACAATCTACAGGACGCCATTACTAGTTGGGATGAGCATCACTGCTTGTGGGAAAAACTGCACCTAGTTGTAATATGATAAATAATATTGATATTAATAACAAATTAATACAGTCATATATGTATGCACTCAATGTGATGTTCAATAATACCAAAATTGAAAATAAAATTTTCAAGCACAATTAAAATCAAATACATGGCAAAATTGCTAACAGACATCTTTCTCGCCCACATTTCCACCTTTCGCTGCCAGGATCTCTCGCGTCATTGCGGACGGAGGCACCTGGCGGCCAAAGTGGAACGTCTAAAGGCGGGGGAAAGCAATGGCAAACTACCCACAAGAACTTGCCCAGGATGCAGTGTGCCAGATCCATACCGGTCACATGACTGAGCTCTGGTTCCTGCCAAGCCCGGCCTTCAAGGCTGAATACTAATGAATGAATGAATGAACATGGCAACAACAGTCTGTAGTATTTGTAATAATTCAGCTTTATCACCACCTTCATTTCGTGTAGGATATTTGGGAAGAAGAAAGTGCTGACCTTAAAAACAGAGTATTAAATTTCGTTTTGAGGAAAAGTGGTGCTTCCATCATAATGAAAAACTTCCACTTGGAAGAATGGGCCATCATGACACTAAGGTAAATCACTGAAAAAGAGAAGTTCTGGTGAATGGGCCTCTTTCTTGCAAATAACCTCACTGCATTATTATACCAGGTACTACTCAGGTCTCAGAATGTAAACAGCAACAAAGCACATAGTGCTAATGATTCAAGTTGAGTGGTATGTGATGCAATGTCAACTGGTGAATAGTTACCAGCATTTCAAAGGATCATAGTGCCTTCGGGACTGCTCTACTCTGAAGATGAAGGCAATACAGAGGTTCAAAATATCAGTAACTGTCACAACCAGTGACACAGTTTCATATCCCAGAAGACCTGAATATTCTGAAGCACTGTTGTGATAATATAAAATCTTGCAAAGTACAACAATGACGACAACAAAAACAAAGTTTCAGAACTCACCTCACTGGAAGCTCCTCCTTCTATGCTGCCTGATTCTGACTCACGTGGTGATGTGATTTCTTTCTTTCTTATGCTCCGTGAGTAAAGTGATTTAAGGGGCACGTGCATGTGAGGGTAACTCTTCTTGCGATGGACTGTGAACACAACACACTTTCAGGCACAAATTCTCAGTTAACGATATCTAAACATAAATAAATAAATAACATACATAAATGAGAATTCTGGGCACTAAGCTGCACAGCTGCTAGTGGTGGAGTGATGGCTAACAGCAATAAAAATCCTGACAAATTTTGTGAGTATCAAGATGGCCCACAAAATGGTGGTTCTTTTCAATTGTGAAAATTAAAGCCCAGTTACATTTCTGTCTGTTGATATGCAACAATACAACACACAATGCGTATTTTTCTCAAAAAGCATGTTATTTTTATTACATTAACAGCTATTGTTAAATTTTCTAAAAGTATTAAGTGCTAATCTTATGTTTATTCGACCGTGCATCATCTTGATAGTTGAGTAAAGAGAGACCAACTTGATGTCACTTGCTTTATTATTTCTTTACTTAATGCTCAACATGTTTCGGGTGTTAATACATCCATCCTCAGGAGCTTGCGACTTATGTGCTGAGTTATTTCGTGGGTTACATTGATCTGGTTCGATGTGTGTTGGAGTTACGTTGTGGTATGGCTGTGGTGGTGTGGTATCCATATGCAGGTTGAAGCACTACTGCTTACTACTAGTGATTCAACCTGCATACGGATACCACACCACTGCCAGCCAAACCACAACGTAACATCAACACACATCGAACCAGATCAATACAACCCATGAAATAACTCAACACATAAGTCGCAAGCTCCTGAGGATGGATGTATTAACATCCAAAACATGTTGAGCATTAAGTAAAGAAATAATAAAGCAAGTGACATCAAGTTGGTC
>Ga0123355_10008974_pt1 | contig 15152 bp, 13 predicted proteins | sample TergutEmb28metaG_3_FD_89872 | JGI IMG/M metagenome (GOLD analysis project Ga0123355, IMG submission 89872) | Embiratermes neotenicus P1 segment gut microbial communities from Petit-Saut dam, French Guiana - Emb289 P1 | ecosystem: Host-associated > Arthropoda: Insects > Digestive system > Gut ...
ATCAGCCAGACTGCACTAAGATTTTTTGATGTTATTGGTTGTAATGTTATCATGTTGATTATACCTCGCTTAATATAAATTTCACGCACGTATCATACTCGTAGTGGTACATAAGTGCGCCCTTTGTGAAGCGACGTTACAATGTTATTTTTCGACTCGTATCATTCTAAAAGCCCACAAACTAATCAATTGCTATATTCTATAAGTAGTGGCGTTATTTCCACCCTTAACAGATTACATCCTAAGACCTATCCGTATTCATTATACCATGTGTTGTGTAGATTGTCAAATCCGTCCACTACACGGCATTTTGATTTGAGAGATTTTATGTAAGTGATTCCATAATTATCTATTTCTGTCGTCCTGAGCGAAGCGAAGGATCTTGTTCTTGCATTGCATGAAAGATCCTTCGCTTCGCTCAGGACGACAGTATCAGGAATTACTTACATTTATTTCCTCAAAACAGATTGCCGTGCGTGTTTGCAGTAACGCAACAGAATTTTTCATTGCATTTGCGGTGAGAATGTTGTAAACTTATCTCAAAATAGTTCGTATGTATTAGAGAGTAGAGAGTAGAAGCTAGAGAGTAGAGGGGTATGCAAAAATGGCTAATGAAAAGATGATGATTCTTAAAATGCTGGAAGATGGCAAGATCAATGCGGCTGAGGCAGCGCGGCTGCTTGCGGCGGCAGACAGCCCCGGCGTGCCTGCTTCAAGTGCAAATGCCGGTATGAGTGTGCATGGCCAAATGCCGGCGCGTCCCGCCACTTCCTCTGCACCTGCGCCATCACCATCACATCACGGTACATTTGATGCGCCACGGCCTAATGCGCCGCCGCCTGCCAAAACTGTAGGCGGGCATATGGACGATATGGGACGCAAAATTGGTACGTTTATGAAGGAAATGGAGCCGAAAGTCAAGAAATTAGCAAGTGTTGCAGTAGAAAAAACGGCGGGAGCTGCCGATAGCATTTCGCGTAGTCTAAAGGGCGGTGAAAAACATTCTTCTGTGCCAAGTGCAGGCGGCCAAGGTTTTGCCGGTGGGCCTGCATCAGCCAGAGCGACAAAAACCGTTGGGGGCGCATCGGGCATTGAAGATACAATTGAAATCCGCGTTACTGAAGGTCATGCAGAGCTTAATTTGACAGGCCTGAACGGCCAAGTGCAGGTGAAGGGCTATAATGGCGACAAGATTTCTGCCAAAATTTATACTGTGGCAAAACGTGCCGGCGCGCGTGCAGAGCTTGCAACCCTTGGGAACAAATATTATCTTGCCTTTGATGAAAATGATTTCGAGAGGGTGTGCATCGACGCATTTGTGCCTGAAACCATGTTTGATAACGTGCGTGTTGTAACCACAAATGGCGACATACGTATTGCCACGCTGACCACGGAATATATTCAGACAGAAAACCTCAATGGTTGCACAGAAATTGATGGCATTACTTCAAAACACATTCAATCAGAATCCAATAACGGCAACCTGCGCCTGCTGAACACAAAGGCGGACAAAGCCAGCATTGAAAATTTTAACGGCGCAATCACCGTCAGCAAAATTGACATTGCCAGCTTGAAGGCCACAACATTTAATGGTACTGTAGATATGCAGATTGCCGCCTTTGCCGCGCATGATTATTATAACTGGTATGTCGAAACCTCTAATGGCAAGCTGGGATTGGTGCTGCCGTCATACTCCACATTGGGCTATCACATCAAGGCCAGTGCCGCCCTGGATAACGTAAAGCTGGGGCTGATTGGCATGAATTATCTGCAAAATGACAAATCGGCTGTCGAGGCACGCAGTATCGGCTATGATAGTGCTGCCAAGAAGGTTGACATGACGCTGGTGACATCGAATGCGCCGTTGGTGGTTAATTAGAGGTTGGATTTGCCGTATTTACGATAATTTATCCGCCTGCAACGCCGCAATTACTGCTTCGTCAGGCGTTACATACGCCGTCTGATGCCCGTCATATATCACCATGCCCGGCTTTGCGCCGCCGGGTTTTTTCACCTGTTTTCTTGGACAATAGTCCACAGGCACCAGGCTGCTGCCGCGTGCTTTTGAGTAATATGCGGCCAGCATGGCGGCCTGCTCCAGTGCTGTATTGCTGGGTGTGTTGCCGTCTGTGCGGAGTATCACGTGAGAGCCGGGGATATTTTTTGTGTGCATCCAGATGTCTTGTTGGTCGGCAAAGCGCAGGGTCAGTTCATCATTTTGGGCGTTGTTTTTGCCGACAAAGATGTCAAAGCCATCTGTGGAGATATAATGCAGGGGCTTTGGTTTTGCCCTTTGTCCGCCGCGTGGCTGTTTTTTGTTTTGTAAGGGTTTGGCGCGTTTTATGAAGCCTTCGGCCGCCAATTCCTCACGAATTTGTGCCAAATCAGCCTCATCATTGGAGATGTTTAGTGCTTCGCGTACACCTTCCAAATATTGTAGTTCTTCCAGATTTTGTGCAATTTGCTCACTTAATGCCGCGACGGCGCGTTTTTGCTTGTTGTATTTAGCAAAATACAGCTGTGCGTTTTCGGCGGGCGTTTTCGCAGGGTCAAGGGCAATGGAAATATCGGGCATGTCAGGGTCGTAGTAATTCGTAGTGACAAACATTTTCGCACCCTGCGGAATTGTGTGGATGTTGGCTGTAATCAACTCTCCAAGGGTTTTTAGCGCATCTCTGTCAGCGGCATCGGTCAGGGTGTTGTCATGCACTTGCGCTTTTTTAACGCAACGCTCTATCAAATTTTGCACATGTCGACGTAAATCCTGCGATTTTTGCTGGATGCGTGATGAATTAGCCCTGGCGGCATAATAAAACTCGGCCAATTCGGACGCGCTGTCAAAATCCCGCACATGCTCATCGTCATAGAGGTTGCGGCCAAACACGCCAAAACCTTGCGGCGCAAGGGCATTTGCGGCGGCATATAGTGCAAACGGCGTAAAATCGTCATTGCGAATATGGTTAACAACCCCTTCAAAGGCAGTAAAAAGCCGCTCTGCATCAGGGTTTGTGTCGTTTGGCTCAATCCCCGCTAAGGCGCAAATCAAATCAGCAGAAAATGGGCTGATGCCTGTATAATTATGGAAAATCAGTTTTTGTGCAGGTGTTGTGCCACTCTCTATGCCAGCACATAGGGCAATAAAATCAGCACGCTCCAACAACATGGGATTGCGTTTATTCTGACTGGGTGCGGCGTGATATGGGCGGCCGGGCAAAATTTGACGGACGCTGCTTTGTCCGTACGATACATGCTTGATGCTATCCAGCACAATGCCGCCCTCAACCAAAATAATATTGCTGTATTTGCCCATAATCTCCACAATCAGCAATTTTTGCGTCAAATCACCCATTTCATTAAGGGTTTCGATGTGAAGATGAACAATTCGCTCAAAATCAGGCTGTAAAATGGCAATAACGCGACCGCCCTGAAGATGCTTGCGCAGCAGCATACAAAACATGGGGGCTGCCAGCGGATTTTCGCGCTGAGACGCGGTGAAATGCAGGCGTGGCACACTTGCGTCTGCTGACAAAAGCAACTTGTGGTTGCAGCCCTTACTGCGTACATGCAGCACAATCTCATCAGCTTCGGGTTGTGCAACTTTGTCAATGCGGCCGCCAACGAGAGTTTCAGCAAGCTCTGCAACAATTGCGGCAATCATAATTCCATCAAATGCCATTTTTACCTCCCCTAAGTTTAGTTCAAATATGAGTCCTGTTCAAATTCGTAATAATATCAATAAATCGTGGATTTTTTGCCATTAATACGCGGCAAAGCGTGTAGCCAAACATCACTACAACAACAAATTGACCGAAAGCGATAGAACCTGCAAATGGCAGGAAAGCCGCAAGAGTGACGCCGTCACCGGCGTATAACATGAATACAAGCGGAATCACTAACGCATTGATAACCACAGGCCACAATGCCGCGACAAAAAGGCTGACAGCACCGCCGCCCAGCAGCTTGCGCGTGATAAGAATCAGCGCAAGGGCAATTGCGGACGCGCCTGTGCCAAAAATGATGTCCACAAGGCCGTATGGTGAAAAAATATTAGCGATAAATACGCCAAGAAGCACAGCCGGCGCGAAAATTGGGTTGAAAAACGCCAGCAGATTGAGGACTTCGGAAACGCGAAACTGAATCGGTCCAAAGGACATAAAAGCGATGCTGAACGTGGCGGCGACGTACATAGCCGCGACAACGGCTATGTAGGCTACTGCCCCTACATTTACTGTAAGTTTTGATTTAGTTGACAATAAAATCCCCCCTGTTTTTTAAGTGGTTTACAGGCACACTATGCAAGCCGTGCGAACGGCCGCGCTTCTTGGCCGTACGTGGTAGGCGGTTTTTTCGGCTTGCCCGAAAAAATGCTTCCTCATAAGCCGTGCGAACGGCCGCGCTTCTTGGCCGTACGTGGTAGGCGGTTTTTTCGGGCTTGCCTCACCCAGTTATTATATAACGTGAAGCCGTAAAACGCAATACGCAAAATCCACGACATCACGGCAATCTAATTTGAGGAAAATATTTGAACTGCTGTAAATTGTAGAGGCGGCCTGCAACATCCGCAACCCATAATGTAATTTGTCGTAAGTCGTAGGGGATGCCGCCCTCGGCATCCCAATCGTTTCGATATGCACAATTTTTCGCTGGAAATGGAGTGTTACGTTATTAGTGTAAGGTAGCATCTGTCGCCAACGGGACGCCGAGGGCGGCGTCCCCTACAACTGATTGGGAAAATATGTATCAAATTAGATTGGCGTGTGCACGACATTCTGATTTAAGAGATTTTATGTAAGTGATAATCCTCCACTTCTGTCATCCTGAGCAAAGCGAAGGATCTTGTTCTTGCATTGCATAAAAGACCCTTTGCTTTGCTCAGGATGACAGTATCAGGCATTACTTACATTTATTACTTCTAATCAGAATGCCGCGCGCAAAATGCTGTACATCAGAGCGAACGCTGAGGCGTTGCAATTACGAGTTACAAGTTGTTTATGTCATTCTGAGCGCAAGCGAAGAATCATCATGCGTCCCCAAAACAAGATTCTTCGCTTGCGCTCAGAATGACAGTAGTGATAAATTACGCTCAGAATGACAGCGGTGATAAATTACGCCCAGAATGACCGCAGGAACAAATCTATGCGTAGTAAATTTAATTAGATGATTATCTAATTAAATTGATATGCGTAAAATCGCAAGGCGACACACGAAACAATTCACCGTCAACCAGACAAGTGCAAGCCACTATCACTCTGTGAGCGACCCGTATAACTGAGCTGTTGTTGCACTTGCGTTGGACGCGCAAGGTTTTAATTCGTAACTTGTAACTCGTACTTCGTAATTGCAACGCTTCATGCGTTTGCCAAGTGCTGTACATACACTTACCGGCGTGATATAATAATTGTCAGGGGTGATATACTATGATTTTAGGCACATTGCCTGACACGATGTATTTTGGTGCGTCAAAGCGGGTAGACGTGCTGAAGGGTAAAGTATTCCTAACGCCGCATATCGGCATTGCTTCGCTGTTCATAGTTGACGAAGATGATTTGTTTGCACAACTTCCAAAAGGCTACGACTATATGTGTAACCTATCGTATCGCCAATGGAATTTGCCCAATGAGGCGTTGGCAAGCCCTCTGAAAACATTAAATGTGCTTCATAACATAGCTGAATTGGATGGTCAGATATACACAGGGCAGTCCGGCGGCTACATCCATGTTGTTGACATCAGTGACAAGGGCGCGAAAGACAAGCTATCGCTGTTCACAAGCGACAATCCTGACAGGGAAATGATTTACAGCGGCGATGCGTCATTGCCTATACTCGAATGTATTCCGCATACGTGTCAATGGGACTTTGCCTTTTGCCGCGATAATGCAAAGGAGCATGGATTTGGCAAGATGACGGCGCAAGCATAAAAAATGGGCGGCCTTGTGGCCGCCCATTTCATTATATCAATTATATGCCAACAACAGGCATCATCTCGATGTATCCGCGCCAGCCCATGGGTGCAAGCTGCATACGCGGCGCAAGCTCAGGCGCATAGCGGTATCCGTACACTTCCGGGTTGAACTTCTTGATTTGCCCCATACATTTCCCTACGGCATCCTGAAAATATTCGTCATCGTATGTCTCGCCTTGAAAAACAATGAGCTTACATGGCTCTAGGTCGATTACATCAAAGCCATCCGGGATTTTGCCCGCATAGTCGGCGGCAACCTCCACACCATGGGCGTAAATGCCTGTTCCTGCCGGACGCATGTTTTCAGGTAACCACAGACCAACAGGCTCGTAAAGTGCATCTTTAATTTCGCACAAAATATCCCAGGGTGCAGAGTTGTCGTTGTCGCCGCAGCCCACTTCTTCGCAGTATGCAAAATAGTCGGCGGCTTTGATGCTGCGCTTCAAAATCAATTTTCGTGCGGGACGCTCAACGATTTGCGTAAAAACAACTGTCGTGTTTTCCATTATTGTTACCTCCGTTTTGGATTTTTGGCGGTTGTGATAGCGGCGCGGAATCAGCCAGCCACTTGGCTCCGGGGCAATTGCGTACTTTTTGGGGGAAATCCCAAAACCTGCCGAAAAAGCCCTTGTAAACCCTTCGTGGCTGTCAAAAACATAATCAAGGGCAACGTCAATGACCCTCTGTTTTTTGTTGCGAAGTGCATAGGCGGCGGCTGTCAGCCGCTCATGACGGATGTATTCAAAAGGGGACAGGCCTGTTTCCTCTTTGAATATCCTCGACATGTGGTATTGAGAGTAACCCGCCGCTTTAGCCAAATCGCCGGCTGTGATGGCTTCTTGCAGATGTTGCGCGACATAGCACTTTACACGTGCAACTGCCGCCGCAGATTCGTTGCCTGATTTCCGCATCGTATCTCCACCTCTGGAGGTAAGTATACAGCGAGGTGCAATGATTTTCTTGACCGGAATTGCTGTGTTAGTTTAGCTTGCTATTTTAATTCTTTCAGAACGTCCAACAGCAAGTTGTATGTTTTACACGTACTGCTGATGCTCAGCCGTTCTTCAGGGGTATGCACATCATACATATTTGGGCCGATTGAAATCATATCCAGTCCTGCCAATTTTTCGGCGAAGATTCCGCATTCGACACCGGCGTGTATCGCAAGGATTTTAGCATCGTTGCCAAATTTTTGCTTGTACACGCGCTGAAATACCTCACGCAATGCAGATTGAGGGCTGTATGTCCAGCCTGAATAGCCGTCCGTCACCTCGTGCTGTGCGCCTATAGCGTCACAAATCGTGCTGATAGTGCGTGTCAAAGCCCATTTGCGGCTGTCAACGCTGCTACGCACGGCACATGTAAAGGAGATTGCGTCCTCATGAGCCTGCACCACACCAAGATTATTGGAAGTCTCAACAAGATAGGTGAGAGTGTCACTCATACGTGCAACGCCGTTGGGGATGGTCAAAAGCAGGGCGACAGCCTTCTTTGCGGCGGATTGCTCATAGATTTGCGCGGGCGTTGCGACATTTTGAACGGAAATGGTCAGCCCTGCATCGCTGTGTTGATATTCGCTGCTCAAAATCTTTGTAAAGGCGGCAATTTCGGCTTTAGTAGCGTCAACAGCCGCAACAGGCACAGCAATGGTTGCCCAGGCCTCTCGGGGGATGGCATTGTCCTTAGAGCCTCCACCGATGTCCGCAAGATAAAAATCGGATTGGATGCAATCCAGCACACGCCCCAAAATCACGTTGGAATTACCACGCCCCTTATTTATGTCCATACCGCTGTGGCCGCCTTTAAGGCCGCCAACAAAAATTTCCAAAGCGGCAAAGTCACCCATCGGCAGAGGTTGCCGTGAAGCCGGCAATCTGGCAAAAACTCTGGCACCACCCGCGCAGCTGACCAAAAGAGTGTCATCTTCGCCGGAGTCCATATTGATAAACCACTTGCCATTTAGCAAACCGCCGTTAATGGCCTTTGCGCCGTCCATGCCTGCTTCTTCAACTGTGGTGAGAACCACCTCCAAGGTGGGATGTGCAAGGCTTTTGTCGGCCAAAATTGCCATTGCCATTGCCACAGCGATGCCGTTGTCTGCACCCAATGTTGTACCGCGTGCCTTGATGTCATCGCCGTCAACATAGATGTCCAGCGCGTCTTTTGTGAAGTCAAACTCCATGTCGGTATTTTTTTCACACACCATGTCGATGTGTCCCTGCAAGATGACAGGCACCGCAGTTTCGTAGCCAGCGGATGCAGGCTTGCGGATAATAAGGTTGTACAACTCATCTTGGTGGGATTCCAGCCCAATCGACTGCGTCCAGCTGTGTATGTGGTCGCTCAGCGCTCTTTCGTTCCAAGAGCCGTGTGGTATGCCGCAGATTGTTTCAAAATACCGGAAAACATCTGTAGGATTGCAATTGTCTAATATTGGCATAATTCTCCTCCTTTTTGCTACCGTGATTGATAATATATTTTCCTATTGACACCGATTTAATTTAATGTTAAAATCAAATTCAATCGGCGGATGTGGTGGAACTGGCAGACACGCAAGACTTAGAATCTTGTGCCGAGAGGTGTGGGGGTTCGAGTCCCTTCATCCGCAGAATGGCTAAATATGGGCTTCCTCTTGACTGGGGTTGCCCATATTTTATTGCCAAAATATTCTCAATGCCGTACACCACAGTGATTATCATAGGTCTACACCGACAAGTGCCGCATCCGATTTATTGCCGCCATTAGTTCGAATTGTCGCGGTAATTCCAATGTCCGATCCATTGTTGTGAAAAAGCCCGTGTCCACAAGGTTCAGACCCTCGCCCTCACCCTTCGTGGTAATTTTATCGTACATTTCGGCAATTTGCGCCTGAACATCAATATTGCGTTTGTCAGCATTAACGGGACTTAAGCCCCGCATTGCCAATGCCATTGCCTGTAGCTCATCCAGCCCTGTTGCGCCTTTAGAGAGATAGCGCAGCATAAAGGCCAGCGCGTTTGCTTGCGCAGGGGTTGCTATATCGTGCAGACTGCGGATGTCAATACGCTCGTCACCGATGATGATGAAGCCTGTATCGGTAACTCCGAGTTTTTCGCGGCTGGCACCCTTTGGGTAGGACGAAAAGCCGCTTTGAATTACTGTTCTGCAAGTCCAGTCAGCGGTGGCTGGCAGATCTGTTGGCGGCGGCACCAGCGTTTTAGCCTGCTCTGTTGCCTCACTCATTACAAATTCGTCCATCATGAATGTGTTGTGTGCCACGCCAAGGTATTCGCCGCTGCCGCCAATTACCAGGATGGTCGAAATGCCGCTTGCGGACAGCTCTCCAACGCGGTCTGTAAAGGGCGTTATTGGCTCTTTTTGGATAAATTGCTTCATCACAGCATCACGAATCATAAAGTTTGTGGCACTACGGTCTTCATCAATCAGCAGTAGACGCGAACCCGCCGCCACAGCCTCCATGATATTCGCACCTTGGGACGTAGAACCCGATGCGTGGGTTGTGGAAAAATCCGTCGGGTCGCTGCCGGGAATCCATTTGATAAAGGGCGAGATATTGACATTAGAGATAGCACGGCCATCTTCGGCGGTGATTGTAACGGCGGTGTCGTCTGTGATGCACAGCTCCCGCCCATCGCCCGCGATATGATTGTAAATCCCTGCCGACACGGCATTTAGCACAGTTGACTTGCCGGAATAGCCGCCGCCTGTGATAACAGTAATGCCGCGGGCAATGCCCATACCGCGGATGCCTGCAATTTCGATTTCATGGGCAGGTGGGCTGACAAATAGCACAGCGTTTTCAGCAGGCAAATCGCCGCCTTTGGCACGCGGCAGAATGCTGCCGTTTGCGATGAATGCGCAGTATTGGCTGGTACGCAGATGATTGCGGATGGCGTGCTGGGTTGCTTCCAGCTTAAGGCAATCCGCAAGGGCGGCCGCATTGCGCTTAAATTCCCCGATAAATAGCCCGACCGCCTTTGGCATCTGCTTACACAGCATGGTCGAGGCGCGGTCAAGCAATCCGAAAGGCAGCTGCACTTCCATCCGTACCATCAGGCAAAAAATGTCAGGCAGCGCGTCTGCCTCAGGATTCTCGCGGATTTCGTTGCGGCCCAGCTCCTCGTAATCTTTGGCGGCCTGCATTGCAAAATAGGCGGCATTGCGCAGCAGCACCTTTTGTCCGGGCTGATGAATCAAAAACTTGCCATTGTCCTTGTCAGGCCGCGAGCGGTTGTGATATAACGCATTGATGTCATCAAAATACGGCGTGATGGCACGCAGGCAAAAGTCTGCCGCCGCCGGTGTTGCCGCTTTTTCATTAATTCCCAGTCTGTCAGCGGGAATTGCGATAGTCACAGTTGGGCGGTCAATTGCCAGCTTGTTCGTCCGCTCTAGCGTATAGGCAATGCCATTGTGCCAATATGTCGGCTCGCGCCTAACACCGAAATTGTCGCCCTCACGCCCTGCATACGTCACATGGCACTCGCCTTCATAAATATCTTTTTGCGCCATACCGCCTTTAACACGTACGCTGTAGCGGTACGTTGTGGTTCTTTTGTCCATAAGGCCAAAATAATAAAACAGTCTTTTAAGCAAATTGTTTCCTCCATAAAATGATTGTGTCATTCCGGGCTTGCCGCGGAATCTTGTTTTTGGGTAGGCGTGTTCCAAAACCTCTAAATCAGTTCGTGAAAAACGCATTGGAGCATTGCGATTTTTCACTCACAGAGGAAGTTTTGGAACACGTCAGTACAAAAAAACACGCCATGACAAAGCCAAGCAATGTCACAGCGTGCCAAACACAAAACTCTTAGAAGGCCACAAAAAAATCAAGCAGGCGCAGACAAAATGGCTTTATCAAATTGAATAATGATTGTGGAAAATCTTGGCGTGTTTGTCATTTTGTCCAACCTCCTTTTATTTTTAGTTTACTGATTATAGCACAGCGGATAACGAATTGCAAGCATAAATTGATTTTGTCTTGTTATTGTCATAAATTCAGCGGGTGTTACATCACCACAATCCCAACATTCTGCCGCGCTACAACCTCCGCAACAGCGGCGGCGGTTATCCCTGCGGCGTTTAATTCTGCGACAAGCTCCTTGGCATCCGCCGCCGGCAGACTTATCAACAGACCACCCGACGTTTGCGGGTCTAACATCAAATCCTGCATCGCAACATCACAGCCGTCAAATACCACTTTGTTCAGTAAAAACTCGCGGTTTCTGCGGCCGCCGCCTGTGATGTGACCTTGTTCCGCAAGGTGCAGGGCTTCGGGGAAAATGGGCAATTCATTAGCTATTACAGCGATTGTGTAATTGTCGCTCACCATTTCGTTGAGATGTCCTAAAAAGCCAAAGCCCGTCACATCCGAAGCGGCAGAAACGTGATATTTCTGTGCGATTGTAAAGGCATGGTGATTAAGTGCCGTCATACTGGCAACAGCGGCGGAAAAGCCCGCGTCATCCACACGTCCATTGTGATAGCCGCTTGCCAAGATGCCGACACCCAGCGGCTTTGTCAGCACAATGGCATCACTAATATTGCACGTATTGTTATACCAAATTTTGTCAGGATGCACTACGCCTGTCACACTCAGTCCATATTTGATAGTGTCGTCAGAAATGCTATGGCCGCCGCATAGCACAGCACCTGCTTCGGCCACCTTTTCTGCGCCGCCGCGCAAAATGGCTTCCAGCACGCCAATATCCTCATCCAGCGGAAAAGCAACGATGTTAAGGGCTGTTTTCGCAATGCCGCCCATTGCCGCCACATCACTTAAAGCATTAGCAGCCGCAATCTGCCCGAAAACATAGGGGTCGCCAACCATTGGCGGGAAAAAGTCCAGCGTCTGAATGATTGCCAAATCAGGCGAGAGCCTGTACACCGCGCCATCATCAGAAGAATCAAAACCCACAAGCAGGCTGTCGTCATGCCGCCTGGGAATCTTGCTTGTTACATCAGCCAGCAGACCTGCCGGCAATTTGGCAGCTCAGCCGCCGCAAAAAATGTCGCCTGTATTCTCTGTACCCATAAGAAACCTCCTTAGCCCGCTGAATCAATAAGTGCCGCGCAGAATCACAGCTTCAGCATTTTAATTGCTTCCTCCAGCATGGTGATATTCCTCTCTTGCATGATTTCCAGAATTGCCTTTTCCCGCTCGTCTCTGGCGTTTGCGTCCTTGTTACGTATTTTCTCAATGGCTTCGTTCATATCCAGCCAAAGCACTTGTGTTTCTTCGTTTATCTCAATTTGGGTCAGCCGCTGTATGCCTTTATCCCCAACCACCTTTGCAACAAAGCAATGACTCATCCCATTCCAATCGTAAGTTTTGCTGTTTTCATCGACAACGCCCAGCTCACAAATTACTGCGCATTGGCATCCGGTTTCTTCAAGCACCTCCCGTGCCACGGCTTGTTCAAGCGTTTCACCACCCTCAATGCCGCCGCCGGGCAGTGTGTAGGCATTGATTTTGCCAACACACATCACAGCAACCAAATCGTTGTCATCAAAAAGCACCACCCGAACCGAATCATATCGCTTTGTGTCAGCATCAAAAACATCACCGCGTGTAATGCGTTTCAAGATATTCATTTGCGTTCTCCTTTGCAAATAGATGAGGTGAGTACCATATACCATAAACGCCGCCATACAAGCGCAGGCGGCGGGATTTTTGGCGGGAATATGTGGGAATCGAACCCACCCGGGCGGCTTCTAACCGCCGACACAGGTTTTGAAGACCAGGAGGCACACCAGCACCTATCTACTCCCATATAAACACATTGTTTTACAATAGCATAGCAGTCATTTCGTTATAATCCAGCTCAATAGGTAAACTAAGAACAGGGAGCTGATTTGTTCTATATTTTTTTTCAAAATCAAAAATAGTCACACCAGTTATATCATCGGTGTTGAAATTTCTATGCAAAACGATGCCCTGGTCATCCTCGTCACCATAGGTGTTATCATCATCAGAAAAAAGGATGTACAAAACATCGTATGTTTTGTCGTAACTAAACCTTAACATATTTTAGTTCTCCTATATTACCTTTAACCTCAGGCTGACGCCATGCTGATACAACAGACTCACCCTCAATCACGACTTTAGTGTATGCGCCGTCAGAAGATTTATGCGAAAAGTATACATCACGCGTTTCGGGGTGCGTCTTGCTTTCCCATATGCTTGATGGATTTTCAATTGCATCTATTACCAAGTTGATTTTATTTCGCATTGATGGATGTCCAGCCACAATGTGGTTTTCCCATCGATGTTCAGAGCATGTAATTATTTGACCCAAGGGGCTTGTCGCGGTAAATAGGTTTCCCATAGTACCCCCTATGCACGTGATGTATCAGTTGCTTTGTCAAGTGCTTTAAGGGCTTCGCCTAGAGAATTATATAGTTTGCGCAAGTGTCCCATGGACATAGCAACACAAGCAACTTCAATGTTCCTGTCACCAGTAACAACCAGTTCCTCGTTGATAATCGGAGTGTTCAAGTAAAACGCAATTACACATTCCTCAGTAGTAAACATTACGTTTGAAACATTGGTATACTCTGGTTTCATCATTTTTGCCCCCTCTTTATGTAGTGTAATTGTTATTTTACAGCATCTCCAAACGAAATGCAACATAAATTTCTGTATACATCGAAAGGGCTGTCCAAAATCTTTTGCGGCATCACACAGAAACCAGCATTTCCGCCACCCTCGCTGAATATACTTAAAACATGGGACAAACACGAGCAAGAGTGAGAAAGTTAAAAATACTGCTGCTGCCTGCACTAGTGGCGGCAATCAACATATTGATTTTGATATATCCGCGTGAAAGCCTGGCGGCGGCACGTAACGGGCTGGAGCTGTGGGCCTTTAACGTGCTGCCCGGGATGCTGCCGTTTGTCATCGGCGCAAACCTACTGATGTCGCTGGGAGTTGTCAGCTTTTTGGGCGTGGTCCTTGGCCCTGTTATGCGCCGCATTTTTGGCCTTCCCGGTGCTGGCGGCTTTGCGCTGGCTGTTGGGCTGGTATCCGGCTATCCGATTGGGGCAAAAGTGGTGTGTGAAATGCGTTTGCACGGCGAATTAAGCCGCAATCAGGCACAACGTCTGTTGGCCTTTGCAAATAATGGCGGGCCGCTGTTTATCCTTGGTGCGGTAGCGACGGGGATGTTTGGCTCGGTGGCATTGGGGTATTTTTTGCTTGCCATTCACTATCTGGGTGCACTGGCAATCGGGCTTTTAATCAGGGCAATTTGGGGCAATACGGCTGATGACGGCATACAGACAGACCGGATGCCCCTACACGCAATGATGGTTAGGGTCATAGGCGTGGCACACAGAAAAGACACGCGCAGCTTTGGGCAGAAACTGGGGCAGGCGGTGACAAATGCCGTGGAAACAATGCTGACAATCGGCGGTTTTATAGTGCTGTTTTCGGTGGTCACAACGGTATTGGGTCTGGCAGGGGTTTATGATTTTGCAGGCAGGGCGGCAGCACCAATATTTGATGCCGCGGGTATTTCATCAGAATTGCAGGGCGGCTTTTTTGCAGGACTTGTAGAGATGACAAACGGCATCGGGATATTAAGTGTACAGGGTATAAGCCGAGCGGCTGTCGCGCTGACAGCAGGGGTTTTGGGCTTTGGCGGCACATCCATTTTACTGCAAAGTGCCAGCTTTATCGGCAAAACAGACCTCAGCACAAGGCTTTTTGTGGCGGCAAAAGCGGCACACGGCGTGTTGTCAGCAGCAGTAGCGGCTGTGATGTTTCCGTTGTTTGCACGCCGCTTTGCGCCGCAAGTTGATGTGCAGACCGATGCACAGACCATATTTGGCCACAGCCCCGGCGCAAGTTTTGTGCGTTCGACCACACACTTTGCGGCGGTTGTTGTAGTGCTGGCTGTCGCGGCGGCGGCGGTTGTGGCGAAGTCGGCAACAAAAAGGGTCAAATAACGTATTTTACACAAACAAGGCATCGCGCCGTTGCGATGCCTTGTTTGTGTATCTCTTTACTGAGTCTGCGCCTTTTGCGCTATGTAGTCCTCGTATGCCAGCTTTAGGGTGTTTTTGTATGTATAGAACGACGAGAAGCATTGCGGCGTGCCATCGCCGCTACATCTATAGATGGTACAGCCGCCCATACATTGCGGCAGGTATTCGCACTTTTCGCATTTCTCGTGGATGTCGGTTGTCA
>Ga0123355_10008976_pt1 | contig 15151 bp, 12 predicted proteins | sample TergutEmb28metaG_3_FD_89872 | JGI IMG/M metagenome (GOLD analysis project Ga0123355, IMG submission 89872) | Embiratermes neotenicus P1 segment gut microbial communities from Petit-Saut dam, French Guiana - Emb289 P1 | ecosystem: Host-associated > Arthropoda: Insects > Digestive system > Gut ...
CCCCATAGTGGAAGCTGTGCTATGGCGAATGCAATCAGGAGTGTTGGCAAGAATAATATAATATCCCCTAAACGATCCATGAAAATGCGAGATTGTGCATATTTTGCAGGGTCTGCTCTCATATAGTTGATCATTACGTTATCGTTCTTGTGGTTGCGTCCACCAACGAGTATGCTAAATAAAGGAGCACCGATGAAGCTTAATAAAAACCACACTGTCAGCGCATAGAAGATTACATCTTGAAAGTTAATGTTCGAAAATGACTCTGTTGAGCCTAAAAACTGGAATATTCCACCCAATGCATTTGCTTGGCTCAGCACAATTCCGACTACAAGCAGGATTAGCATATACATTAGATGTAGCGAAAATCTCATATTGGCAACAACGATGCTTCCAAAAACCGTAAATATAATCTTCGCCTCGGACTCTCCATATAGGCTTTGGGGGATTGCTTTACCCAAAAGGGGAATGCGTTTAAAGAAAAACACCAAACGGTTCGCCATTATTGTGAATCTCACTCGCAGAGATAGTAATATTAAATTAAACATCTTCATCTCCATCTTCCCTTGTCAATTGTTTAAGAATCTCATCCTCAAAGTCTTTGTCATTCATCTTTTCGGAATCCAGCGCTGACAGTTTGCCATTGTGGAGAATTACGATTTCGTCACACAGGTCCTGCGCAAGAGGCAAGATATGTGTGGAGAATATAATGATATGGTCCTTTTTAATTGATTCTATAAGATTTTTCATCTGCAGAGCCGCCACAACGTCAAAGGATGCAAGGGGTTCATCCAGCAGTATTACAGGTGGGCGCAATATGAGAAATGCAAGCATTTGCAGTTTGTTTTTCATTCCGTGTGAATAGTCGCGGATTAGCTTATGTCTGTCTGAGTGGTCGAAATCAATCTGCGCAAAGGCTTGATCAAGATCAACAGGGTCTTTGATTTTGTCCTTGCTGATGTCTATGAAGTATTTTAAGAACTCCTGTCCTGTTAGGAACTCTGGCAGATGTGGCTCTGTGAATACGAATCCTATATCGTCATATGTGGCGGGTCGCTTTTCGCCATCTTCAAACTCCATAGTGGCTTCACCTGCGTCAGCGGCTATGTTGCCTACAAGGCAGTTGAACATAGTGGTCTTACCCGCTCCGTTTCTGCCCAGCAGTCCATATATCTTTCCTTTCCCGAAGTCGTACGATGCGTTATCCAGCACCATTTTCTTATCAAAGTTCTTTGTTAATCCCGTAACGTTTAATGTCATCTGTTCATCTCTTTTCTATCGTTTATTATTATTGGAATAGTATACAATATATGGTCGCGATGTACAAGAAAAAGTGAATTTAGATTGACACTGACTCTTCCAATATGCTACAATACAGCTATAGGCAAAAGAAAGAGATAGAAATTCTATATCGACACGAAAACACCGAGGGGGCAATCCTCGGTGTTTTCTATTAGGCTAGTTGTCATTGTCGTTTCTGTTCAGCCATTTGCAGATATAATAGGCTACTATACCTGCCATAACAGAAACCAAAAAAGATAAAAATAATTCTATATCGACACCCCCTTTCCGCTGTCGGATTGGGTATGACAACATATATATTATTTCATATCTTTGAGTCCCTGTCCATACACATTTGGGGCTTCAAAGTGTTGAAATTTCACACTTTGTGGTATAATAGTTGCTATTCATGGCAAGCGCTCACAAGAAAGGGCTGGGTTTTGTGACTGTTCGTATCTCAGATGATGTTAGATTTATCATTGACCGTCTTGAGCAATGTGGGTTTGAAGCCTATATTGTCGGCGGTTGTGTTCGCGATGCTGTTTTAGGCAAGGTTGCAGATGATTGGGATATTTGTACATCGGCATTACCCGAGCAGACCGCTCTCTGCTTTGACGGATACTATATAATTGAAACGGGCATAAAGCACGGTACAATTACCCTTAGATTGAACGACAAATCCTATGAGATAACCACCTATAGGATTGATGGTGAATATAGTGACAGTAGGCGTCCTGATAGTGTTGAGTTCACACGCAGTTTGAAAAGTGATTTATCAAGAAGGGATTTCACTCTCAATGCAATGGCATATAATCCAAAGAGCGGCATTGTCGATTACTTTGGTGGTCTTTCTGATATTAAAAGTAAAGTCATTCGTTGTGTCGGTGATCCGGAAGCAAGATTTCAAGAAGATGCATTGCGCATAATGCGAGCTCTACGCTTTGCGTCTGTGCTCGTAAGCAGTACAGTAGAGCAGTTCCAAATTGAGCAAAATACAGCTAGCGCTTTACTGAGGAATAAAGAACTATTGAATAACATTTCTACAGAGCGCATTGCTGTTGAGCTGGACAAGCTTCTTATGGGACCCGGTGCAATAGAGATTTTAAACTCATATACTCCGATATTTGAAATGATAATCCCGGATATCCAACCTAGTGTCAAACATATCAAACGGTGGCTAAATAAGGTTGATGAGGAAATGCTCCGTCGATTGGTCGCAATCAAAAGGGCGCATTCAATGAAAGCAGCTGACCTACGACATGATGAGCAACATGATGGGCAAGGCGAGGCGCGTAAACAACTTGCTCAGCTCGACGATGTGCTACAAGTGCTTGATGATGTTGTGAAGCAACAATGCTTCTCAGTAAAGGATTTGGCTGTAAATGGCAATGATTTAATTGCTATTGGCTTCACAGAGGGCTCAGAAATCGGCGCAATATTAAACCAGCTCTTAGAGCTGGTTATAAATGAGCAGGTTGAAAACGAGAAAGAGGCGCTGTTGATGCTAATCCCTTATAGAAACCATTGATTCTTTCTAATACTGATCCCTGATAGAAATTATCTCGCACTGGTAACAACTAGCCCCCGATGTCATTGCATTACACAATCACATCGGGGGATTTATTATGCGTTTTGGAACTTGTCCTCATACTGAACTCTGATAGAAATTATAAGATTATCCACATGAGTCCAAATACCACTACAAGCGCTATGAACAATACCGGTAAGAATGTAATTAATGCTGCAATTACCATCGCCAGAAAGTCACCTTTTTCTAACTCGATGCTATCGTAATGCTCATCGAGTTCTTCTTTTGTTTTCTTCTTAAATAAGGCTTCTCTTAGTCTTTGGAATCTCTCTTGCATTATGTGTGCCTTTCCTATTATTCCTCAACCTTCACCGGGAAGTGACATGCAACCCAGTGCTCAGGCCTTAATTCACGCCACTCAGGTATGTCAGTTTTGCATATATCCTGTGCATACTCACAGCGTGTATGGAACTTACAGCCGGGTGGTGGGTTGACGGGGCTAGGGATATCCCCTTCAATAACCTGAAGTTCTTTCTTTGACGCTTCATCCGTAGTTGGTATTGCTTTGAGTAGTACATTGGTGTACGGATGCAATGGGTACTTAAATATCTCATCAGATTTTCCAAGTTCGATTATATTACCCAAGTACATAACACCAACTCGATCACTTATGAACTTAACCGCACTGAGGTCATGAGAAATGAATAGATATGTAAGGTTTGCTTCATCTTTCAAGTCCATCAACAGGTTTATAATCTGAGATTGAATTGACACATCAAGAGCACTAACAGCTTCATCACAGACAATAAATTTTGGTTGTGGCGCAAGTGCACGAGCTATACCTATACGTTGACGTTGACCACCTGAGAACTGATGAGGATAGCGATGCAGGAAATAGTGCTGTAATCCGCATTTTTCCATTATGCCGAGCGTATATTCCTCGAGTTGCTTTGTACCTTTTCCATACATGTTGTGTGCGAGTAAAGCTTCACTTATGATGTTACCAACGGTAAAGCGCTGATTTAGTGATGAGTATGGATCTTGAAAAATTATTTGAAGATGTCTGCGCTGACGACGCATTTCTTCGCCCGTCAAGCGACTTAGGTCAATTGACACTTCGCGTTTATCCATAAGCATGTCAAATCCGGGTTTATTACTGCATTTTTCGCGCATTGCTACTAAAACTGCATCCTTTTCGTCACGTACTTTTTCAGCAGATCTTAGCTTTGCTTCGAGAGGTGCTATCTTATTCTCGATTTTTGCACGACCTTTATCGCTTTCCAAGTACGCAGCACGCTTTATCTCTAGCAATTGTATTGCTGTTGTTATACGGTACACCTCTTTTATTGCTAGTAAGTTCTCACGGACAACACTCGCAAGCTCCTGTAAATCATCATGTAATAAAAGCCCGCCACATAGTCTCGCCTGATTTGGAAAGTTCTTAATAATCTCCTCTGGAGAGCCTTTCACTCTTACTATTTTGGCTGCATCTTTAAATGCATATGATGGTGCATAGTCATTTAGTGTTACACCTGTATAGTGCACGGTACCATTAGTTTGAGTATATAGCTGTAACATAACACGACCAAGTGTTGTCTTACCACAGCCACTCTCGCCTACCAAGCCCAGAGTTTCACCCTCATATACATCAATTGTTACACCGTCGACTGCTTTTACTGTAGGGCGTTCTCTAGTAAAAAACTTCTCTTTTTTCAGCGGGAAGTGCATTTTAACATCATCTAGCTTTAATAAAACTTTTCTTGTATCAGTCATGATTACGTACTCCTTTCTTCGGATAGAAGCAACGTACACTTTGCTCATCATTCACTTTGACCAGATCCGGCATGTCATTATCGCATCGTTCAGTTCTGTATTTGCAACGTGGTGCAAAGCGACAACCCTTTGGTAAGTCCAGCGGATGCGGAACTGAGCCCGGAATTGCTTCAAGTCTGCTTCCTTGATCTTCTGTGAGCATTGGAATTGAGCCTAGCAATGCTTCTGTGTAAGGATGAGAGTAATCAGTTACAGGTTTGAAGATGTAATCAACCGGTGCAACTTCAACAACCTGACCACAGTACATGACTGCAACCTCGTCTGCCATCTGATTTATTACACCTAAGTCGTGTGTAATAAACATTATAGCCGTGTTAAACTCATGTCTTAGGTCATTCATCAAGCGCAATATTTGTGCTTGAATTGTGACGTCCAGAGCTGTTGTCGGTTCATCAGCAATGAGTAGTTTTGGATTACATGCAAGTGCAATGGCAATCATCACACGTTGACGCATTCCGCCCGATAGCTGGTGAGGGTATTGCCTGATAAGTTGCTTCGCATTTGGAATCTTAACTGCTTCCAATATCTCTACTGAACGCTCTTTTGCCATTTTGCCTGTCATATTTTGGTGCAATAGTAAAACTTCGCTGATTTGTCTTCCAATGGTAAATACAGGGTTAAGTGATGTCATTGGTTCTTGGAATATCATCGAAATTTTGTTTCCACGAATTTGATACATTTTTTGAGCTGAATATTCGCTGATTTTTTCACCTTCAAACCAAACTTCGCCCTCATGTATCTTTTGATTTTTCTCAAATAGTTTGAGAATCGACATTGCAGTTTGACTCTTTCCGCTGCCGGATTCCCCGACTACACCAAGTGTCGTGCCTTCTTTAATACTGAGGCTCACTCCGTCAACTGCACGAATAAGACCTTTCTTTGTGTCAAAGTAGCAGTGGACATTATCCAGTTCAAGCATAGCTCTGTTATTCATAATCCACACCTACCTTTCTTGTGCTTTGGGATCCATTGCTTCACGCAATGCATCGCCAATCAAGTTAATCGACAGCGCTGCCGCTACAACAAACAGTGCAGGGATAATCCAGCGCCACCAGAAGAATTGTATAACCATTGTATCCTGCGCGCTTGTGAGCATGTTGCCCCATGTGGGGGTCGGCTCTCTAACTCCGAAACCAAGGAATGATAATGCTGCTTCCATCAAGATGAACGAAGCATACATAAGAGTTACATTTACAATAACGAAGTTAAATACATTCGGTAGTATGTGCTTAAACATTATAGAGCGTTGTTTAACTCCCAGTGCTTTTGCTGCGAGTACAAAGTCTTTTTCGCGCTCAATCAACAGCTGGGCACGAATCAATCTTGCAAGTGTTGTCCAGCTGAGTAAACCGAGCAATAGCATGATAAAGTATAATCTTTGCGTTTGATCTAGCCTATCACCTATTGCAAAGTTCAATATTATAACAAGTGGTAAGAATGGTATAACCTCTATTGTGTCAGCAACACGCATCAATGTATGGTCAACCCAACTTCCAAAGTAACCACTCAGAAGACCTATAATAATGGCTGTAAAGGTTGCAATAACAACTGCAACTATTCCGACTGTCAATGATACTCGTCCTCCGTGCATGACACGTGTAAAAATGTCACGACCGAATTCATCACTACCAAAGATATAGCCTCTATTACCCCATGCTCCTACAATATTGTTCTCAGCATCCATTGCATAGAACTGGAATACGTTGCCATATATATGGGTAACGCCCTCCATGTTGCGAGGCACGTTCAGTTGCCCAAGTTCACTTGCTCCCCATACGTATAAGTCGCCATTTTCTTTGAGTGCAATGAAGTTTCTAAATCCTGAGGCAATGTTTACAACATTTGATGGTTCAAAACCTTCCGGGAATCTATGGAGTCCATCTATAACGCTGCCCCAGATGTGTAGCTCACCGTGTTCATCAAGAACCAGAACATTTCGTGCAGTAACTGCAATGTCTACAACTGATGTAGTTCCATTCGTAAGTTCTTGTGGAACATTTTCAAAGAACTCTGTTCCTCTTACTCCCATTGGTACTATTCTACCATCTTCAAGTAGCAATATCATGTTCGTGTCAGCAGCTATTATATCAACTATTCGACCTTGTGCTTCAAAGGGAACCATAAAATTCTGTTCAGCCTGGAAGCTGCCCCATACATGCAAAAATCCATTTTCTGTCAATACTGCAGACCACATTGATCCAGCCGCCAACCCTATGATCTCAGGGTTACCATGAAGCTGCATCATTCGCTCTACATCAGGCGATATGACAGTTTGATCATGAAGTGCATGACCCCAACCGTGAAAATTATTTTCATCATCTATTGCAATAATAAATCTCTGTCCTGCCACTACATCAACAATGAATGCATCTTGTATCTCTTGAGGTATCTCTAGAATGTATTCAGATACACCTTCCATATCTCTGTTAGGTTCTGTACCCCAGACATGCAAATTGCCATCGTCGGTAAGAGCTACGGAGAATGATACTCCGGAGTCTATCGTAACAATGTTTTTATTACGCAGTTCATTTGGATGATTTAGTATATTGCCTGACGGACGTATGTTGTGGTTTGTAAGCTCAGTATAAAACTCATTAAGTGGAAATAGTAGTGAGCCACCGAAAGAGAACAGCAATATTGCTAAAAATAAACAGAAACCAATAATTGCCATTTTGTTGCCAATAAGCCTCTTTAAAACAGCTTTCATCGGCGTTTGTAATGCTTCTTCCTCAAGGACATTTATCTCAACTTTATCGCGCACGAAAAGCCTTTTAAACATTGAGAGGAAAGATTTTCCGATTTTTTTTCCGGTATTATCGTTTGACATCTAATCCACCCCCTACTTCAATTTCACGCGCGGGTCTACGAGTCCGTAAACTATATCCGCAACTAGCATTGCTGTTAAGTTAACAAATGAGAATAGCATAGCCATCGCAAGTATCAACATCCTATCACGTGCAATAACTGCATCAACCAACATTCTGCCTATCCCGTTATATGTGAATACTTGTTCGGTAATGGGAGAGCCCGCAACAAGGGCAAAAACTGTAAACACAATAATTGTCGAGATCGGAATTAGTGCATTTCTAAATGCATGAGAGTATATAACTACCTTTTCGCTCAGCCCTTTAGATCTGGCTGTGCGTATATAGTCCATTGATAGTGCATCAATCATCGCGTTACGAATATATCTGATTGCACTTGCCAATGTAATTATTACAAGCGTGGCAACAGGCAGTGTCAGATGGCGTATCCATGCAATATAATAATCCATACCATCTAGAAAAACAGCATTCGGCATTCCGCCTACAGGCAACCATCCGAGAGTTATAGAAAATATAAATATTAATGTGAGTGCAAGGAAAAATGATGGTAATGACCATGCTGTCAATGAAAAAACCTGCCATGATTGATCGAATAAGGAGCCGCGCTTAACAGCCATTCTTATTCCAACAGGCAGTGCAATTAGTAGATATACAACGTTAACAGATGCATTTAATATAAGAGTGTTGCCTAATGGCTCACTAATAGCTTCAATTACTGGTCTATTTCTAAGAGTAGAATATCCAAAATCGCCGCGAATTAAAAAGTTATATAACCAACGGAAATATTGCTCGTATATCGGTCTGTCCAATCCGAGCCTTATTGTTATTTCTTGGTATATTTGATCACGAACTTCAGGTCTTACAGGACCCATCATGGCTAAAACTTGATCTCCGGGCATTATAAGATTAATAATAAATAATACAATTGTTATTCCAAAAAAAACAGGTATAAGTATAAGTATACGCTTGATAATAAATCTAGGGAGCAATACAATCACCTTCTTGTAATGAGATTTTAGTTTACTTAGAGTTGTGTATACCCAGAATCGGGGGGAATTTCATCCCCCCGATTAAACTGTTCAGCTACAAGCAGGCTTTTAGCTCTAAGGGCTTTAATCTGCTTTGTATAGCCATTACGCAGTGATTGTTTTAGTCTGCGATTCCAAGCGAGGTCACTGATGCTGCCCAACTTGACAAGTCAGAAATAGCACTCATGCCTGTAATTCTTGGATGATAGAAGTCCATCCACATGTTGTTGTATAGTGGAAGTGATGGTAGTGTTGCATTGAAACGAACCACATAGTCAAACCATGCATCCACGAATCCTTCTAGATCTTCAGGATCTGTATTACGCATGCGAACCATGATTTCGTCAAGTTCTGCATCGCTGAATGCTGGATTTTGTGATGTGCCATTCCATTGTGAATGCCAGTTTTGGAAAGGATCAAATACTGCTACGAATCCCCATCCCATTGAGATTGAGTCCCAAATACGCTCGTCTTCAGGCATATCCCATGGATTGTTGAGTAGAGGCATTACGATTGTGACCCAATCGGCAAATTCGTTTTCGAATCTCATACCTGCATATGCTGCATTTGAAACTGTTTCGATGAAGATTGCTTCGCCGATTGCAGGGTTGGCTGCTGCGTTTCTCCATACGAGTGGCTCACCTTCCGAGTTATGACGGAGATATGTGCCTTGTGCATTTGCTTGCTCTGGATCCCATGGAGTTTCGCCATCTGACTCAAATCTATAATCAGTTTGATCCAGGAAGGAGTTAGCTGACTCAATACTTACTGCAATTGGTCGCATTGTTGCAAGAGCTTCAGCACCTCTTGCTTGCCACATCCACTGACCTGGAGAGGCTTCTGTGTCAATCAGGCTACCACGACCGCCGAGAACTGCATCAAGAACTGCTTGACGATCCATGAGGTGAGCAACTGCCCAACGCATATTAACATCTTGGCTGTGTCCGAAGTAGTGAACGAAGTTTACTACGCCGTATCCAAAGCGGAGATATTCATGTACATTGAAGTCAGGATTTGCAATAACACGCTCAATTGAAGCTGCTTCTAATTGGTCAGGAAGAACATCTACTTCACCAGCGAAGAACTGATCAACATCCGTTTCATGGGATACAATTATTTGTTGGATAAAGTCAATTGTTGGTTGTCTTCCATGAGAGTCGCCGAAGAATGCAGGGTTTCTTGCTACTGTTACGATTTCATTTGCAAAGCTAACGAATGTGTATGGTCCTGCAACTACTGTTGGGTTGAAGCGGAAGTTGCTTGCAATATCATGTGCTCTATCTTGAATGTCACCATCAAAACGTGAACCATTGTCATTTGTTGTGATAGTCATGTCTGGTACATAAATATGTGCTGGTACAGGGCGAACGCCAACAAGGCTTGTTTCATAGAAGAAAGGTAGGTGCTCTGCACTAATTGTTAATGAGAATACCCAGTCGTTAAGCATACGTACACCTTCGAAGTATGGATGATCAGAAAGTATCCACTCTAAAACTTCTGGTGTATATGGACCGTATTCTTCTTCGTCCCAATCGTCTGGCTCTTCAGACATTATTGCTGTGCTACTGTTGTATTCTTGCCATCCGAGTAATTCCATATAGTTACTTGACTCGAAAGTTGCGCCGGCTACAGCATTCCATTGTGGAGCTGCTTGCCAAAGGACAGATGCAGCAAAGTCAAATGCAGAAATTACTGTACCATCTGACCATGTCATGTCTTGAGCAACTTCAAATGTATATGTTCTGTTGCCTGCGTCATCATCATGAACCCAGAAATTTGGAATAACTCTGCGGTTGATGTAGATAAGGCCGCCTGGATCTCTTATTGGAACTGTACGCACGTCACCGTGCAATAGATCCCAAATTGTTTGGTCATATGCAGCAATTGTGAACCCTTCGATTCCATTACCTTCAAATGCAACATTGTAACCTACGATCATTGTGTTTTGACGTGTAGGGTCAACACCTAGTGGTTCAACATCTCTTGTTTCGGTTATGTTTGTGAATGTACCACCATTGTCTTCCGGTCTTGCATCCGGATCTGCCGGTTGATCATCAATTTCTGGTGGATCTTCGTCGTCCGGCTCTGGTGTTTCTACCGGATCTGCTGGTGCCGGTTCTACCGGATCTACTGGATCGTCTGCACATGCTGCCACAAATGCTGTGATCATGACAACTGCGAGGAGCAGGGCTATTATTTTTCTTACTTTCATTTTGTTCCTCCTAAGTTTATTTTAATCAAAACGTTTCCGCTTTGGATTAATACATCAAATAATATCTACAATGACAATTTTGTTTATTGTATTACATGCTTTTTCTCTGAGTTCAAACGATAATATCAGTTTTCCAAGTCTTTTTCAAGAAGAAATTTAATAAATTGTTAAAATTTTCTTTATATATGAATATTGAGCCCTTTTTCTGCATATTTGCTGTCGTAATTGACAAACTCTTTCAACACTAGCTCGTGCTGAACATCGTAATAATAGTAGATAAGGCTTTACCATTGTTCATTATTAATCAATGAATATTGCTTTTTCCGGACAGAACTCATGACAACAGTAGCAACGTATGCATTCCTTTGCTTTTATAACTGCTTTGCGCTCTGCGATTGCCATACATTGTGCCGGACAGATTCTTACGCAGTCGCCGCATCCTGTGCAATTTTCCAGGATCTTGGGGACTGTGTTAGTTTTACTGATTCTTGCAGGCTTGAAGCTTGTGCGTAGTTTTACAGGATCATCACCTAGCCAATGGAGTTCCTCAGGTGTGCTTGGAGCAAATCCCCGTGAGGCTGCGTTATTTATAGTGTATACGCTGTCAGGTCGCATCCCCATCAGGTAGCTTTGTGCCAAGTCAACTGCGTATGGTGAAAATCCCCCTACAATTGCTCCTAAGCTCTTGGGTGTTCCTGCTGTTGGTCCCGCTCCCTCCATCCCATATACTGCATCAAGGATAGAAAATGCCGGCTTGATATATTCGCATACGTCCACCAGCATTGCCGCAAAGTCTTCTTGCTTCGGGTACTTTTTGTGTAGGCGTGGTTTTGCCAGTCCCGGTATACACCCGAACAGATTTTTCACACATCCTGTCATTTTCATAAATCCATGGGTTTTCGCTTTTGCTAGTGATATCACCAGATTGGCGTCCAGCACAGGTGATAGTACGTCGAAGTTTTGAATAATTTGCCCTTCCGGAAAGCTCACCCCTCTTGATGATGTATCAAATGATGCTTTTGCACCGGCATTTTTCGCAGCTTTTTTTATTCCGGTTTTTCCATATAGTAATCTGAGGACTAATTTTGTATGTGGTCCTCCGGTTGAGTCTATAAGCGTAACTTCTGCGCCCGCATTGATGAATTCTCTGCAGACTGCTTCGACAACTGCAGGATGTGTCGTTGCTGCGTCTTCAGGCTTTTTGGGCATGAGTACGTTGGGTTTGACAAGCACTTTTTTACCATTGCCCAACAACTCTTTCGCTCCACCGAACTCTTCAAGCAGTCTGCCGACCGCATTGCTCACTTGCTCTTGCTCATATTCTTTGCATTTCGCTACGTATACACGATTTTCCATATTTATCTCTCCCAGCCTTCGAGGGGTAGGCGCTGCATTGCTCCAAATAGTTTTGTTTTTATGTCTTTATGATCAATGCCTAAAGTTTTTATAAGATTCTTTATTTCTTCCCGCTTACTCTCACCGTTCATTGTGCATGGATTGTGTATGATTTGGAGCTTTTGTATTTCGGCAAAGTTCTTTATTTGCTTTTCTTCTATATATAACATAGGTCGAATTTGCGTTACCTCTGTTCTATCTAAATATGTTACAGGCTGGAAGCAATGTATGCGCCCTTCATATAATAGTGACATTAGAAATGTTTCTACAGCATCATCATAATGGTGGGCTAAGGCAATTTTACTTATGCCCAACTCCTTTATCTTTGTGCCTAGTGCCGCTCTTCTCATTGTTGCACACATGGAGCATGGGTTTTTCTCTTTTCGCTTGTTAAATATAATATCTGCTATGGGTGACTGTACTAATGTAAATGGCACGTCAAGTTTCTTGCACATATCTTCAACGGGCGAGATGTCCATACCTTCCAGACCCATGTCCAGGGTTATTGCGTGGAGTTTGAAGTTACTTGGATGGTACCTCTGCAGGCTGGCAAGAAGGCATAGGAGTGTCATCGAGTCCTTCCCTCCTGATACACCTATGGCTACTGTTTCGTCTTGTTCGATCATGTTGTAGTCGTCTACGCATCTGCGTACGTAGCCGGCAAGTTTGTTAATCATATCAATTTTCCTTCTTATTATTTACTGTGCTTTTCTGAAAAAAATAATTTTACTTTTGCCACTGAGCATTCCGGAGCATTTGCGAGCATTATGGAGCATTCGCGAGAATGTGTTTTGTAGTTTAATTTTTTCGATTTTTTCCCTTGACACGTTGGTAGTGCATGTGTTATACATATTAAGCTTGCTAATACTGATCACTGGTTAGTATTGATAAAGTAAATATCTATTTCGTATTTTAAGGAAGGATCAATATAATGTCAACTACACTAGCAAAAAAGGAAACAGTTGAGCGTAACTGGTATATCCTTGATGCCGCAGGAACACCCCTTGGTCGTACTGCTACAGAGGCTGCAAATATCCTGCGTGGAAAGCATAAGGTAGATTATACACCTAATGTAGATTGTGGCGATTTCGTAATTGTTATCAATTGTGGCGAAGCTGTTTTAACCGGAAAAAAACTTGAGCAAAAAATGTATCGTAAGCATAGTGGCTGGGTAGGCGGTTTAAAAGAAACCAAATACAAAGTTATTATGGAAAATAAGCCTGAGTTTGCAATGATGCAGGCTGTCAAAGGTATGATGTCTAAGAACACAAGAGATCGCGGTGCTCTTACGCGCTTGCGCGTTTTCGCCGGTGCTGATCATAAGCATGAAGCTCAACAGCCCGTTGAATGGGTACAAAATAATGGAGGTGCCGAATAATGTATACAAGTAAAAAGCCTTATTTATACGGTACAGGTAGAAGAAAATCTTCTGTTGCAAGAGTTCATCTTTTTCAAGGTGGTACAGGCGCAATAACAATTAACGGTCGCGATATTGATGAGTATTTCGGTCTTGAAACACTTAAGTATATCGTGCGTCAGCCGCTTAACACTACTGAAACAGTGGGTAAAGTAGATATTTCTGCAACTGTTAAGGGTGGCGGTGTTACAGGTCAAGCAGGTGCGATTCGTCACGGTATTTCTCGCGCACTCCTGCAAGTGGATGAGAATTTCAGACCTGCTCTTAAAGAAGCAGGGTTCTTGACTCGCGACTCTAGAATGAAAGAGCGTAAAAAATACGGGCTCAAAGCTGCACGTAGAGCGCCTCAATTCTCAAAGCGTTAAGCTTTCATTCCGGTCACTGTCAGTATTATTTAACACTGAAATCGAGCTCATCCTTCAATGGATCAGCTCGATTTTGTTTTAGTTAATGTCATAAACATTTGACTTTTTACCAGTATTTGTAATATATTATTACGAATCAAATATGAGATTGAAGAGAAAGAGAGAGAATTAGAATGTCAAACGTAAAATTCATGTCAGGAGAAAATGTTCCTTTAGAAATGCACAAGGTTCGCATGGTTCAGAAGGTGAATCTGCTACCTGTAGAGGAACGACTAAAGTGTATCGAGGACGCAGGGTTTAACACTTTTTTGTTACAAAACCGTGATATCTTCATGGATATGCTTACGGATAGTGGCGTTAATGCCATGAGTCAGGAGCAGTATGCTGCAATGATGCAAGCAGACGATAGTTACGCAGGGTCGGAAACCTTCTATCGACTTGAGGCTGTTCTGAAAGATATTTTTGGCATGGAGTATTTCCTACCTGCTCACCAAGGGCGTGCTTGTGAGAATATTATTTCTCAAAGTTTGGTTAAGCCCGGGCAGGTTGTAGTTATGAACTATCATTTTACAACGTCAAAAGCGCATATCACTGTAAATGGTGGTAGTGTTGAGGAAATCATTCGCGATGAAGGTTTCAAAATCAGCAGTAATGAGCCATTTAAAGGCGATATCGATATTGATAAACTAAAAGAGTCTATTGCACGTAACGGTGCAGAAAACATTGCATTTGTTCGCGTTGAAGCAGGAACAAACCTTATCGGCGGTCAGCCTGTTTCAATGGATAATTTACGTGAAGTTTCGAAAATCTGTCGCGATGAAGGCATTCTTCTTGTCTATGATGCTAGCTTGTTGGGTGATAATCTTTATTTCATCAAGATACGCGATGACAAATATCGTGATGTTGATATTAAAGCTATTACACGTGAAATTGCTGCACTTACCGATGTTTTCTACTTCTCTGCACGTAAGCTCGGTTCTGCTCGCGGCGGTGGTATTCTTACGTCAAGTAAAGAACTTTACCTGCAAATGCGCGAGCTTATCACGCTTTACGAAGGTTTCTTAACATACGGTGGTATGTCTGTCAGAGAGATGGAAGCTCTTGCTGTCGGCCTTGAAGAAACTATGGACTTTGATGTTATTAGTCAGACTCCTATCATGGTTGAGGCGCTTTGTAATGAGCTTCTTGCAAATGGCGTTCCTGTCGTAACACCTCCGGGTGGTCTTGGCTGTCACGTAGATGCTATGCAGTTTTGCTCGCATATTCC
>Ga0123355_10008977_pt1 | contig 15150 bp, 10 predicted proteins | sample TergutEmb28metaG_3_FD_89872 | JGI IMG/M metagenome (GOLD analysis project Ga0123355, IMG submission 89872) | Embiratermes neotenicus P1 segment gut microbial communities from Petit-Saut dam, French Guiana - Emb289 P1 | ecosystem: Host-associated > Arthropoda: Insects > Digestive system > Gut ...
AATTCAATGTGAATAAAAATCCAACAGATGCAACAGTATGCAGATATTTATTCACTGCAAAGCTACTCTACATGTTTCGGGTGTCACAGCACCCATCATCAGGAGTATTAAAAACTGTACCCGTAGCCTCCGGTACAGGTCATACTGTAAAATGCAAGGATTAACTGGAATGAACAAACAGTATGTGTTGGCTTATTAACATCAGGTAGTAATGGGTGGTGGTACATTAACATATTATAAAAGTCTAGGTATAAAATATCGTGGAAGTTTTTAAGTTACGAATTAAAAGTTAAAAACTATTTATATAATAAATATGAATAGTTAAAAGTATAATAGGAAGGTGCAATGGATGGAGTTAGTTAATAGAGTACTCACCTACTTGTACTGCTACTCCCCTCCTATGTGGTCTGATCTAGACTGGTTTGTGCGAGTTGACTCACACAAACCAGTCCTGATCAGACCACATTGGAGGGGAGTAGCGGTACAAGTAGTATGACCTGTACCGGAGGCTGCGGGTACAGTTTTTAATACTCCTGATGATGGGTGCTGTGACACCATATCTGCATATTGTTGCATCTGTTGGATTTTTGTTCACAATGTATTAGTCTGTTTAATATTTTTTAAAAGAAATGCTGTAATTTTGTTTCATTCTGTTTTGTTTTGAGTTGGAAATTTAATAAAAGTGGGCTTTGTTGCCATCATCAACTGCCTCCTTTACTGAGCAGCTTTGGCAAAGTGGTAACTTGTATTCAGGTGGTATGAATCTTGATCATGGCAGCATCAATGACAGAGGTTTTGTATTTCCTTAGTTGCAGTAGGAGATTACAGAGAGAGAACCTGGAAATAGATTGCATCTGTTGTCACTGTTGCCTTCTCCATCTTCTATACATAGTAATCATGTTATCACACTGCATTCTAAATAGAATCTGCAGTTGATCATTAAGTGCCTTACCAGACATACTTTTTTGCATTAAGTCTGATAAGCCTACCGAGTTATACTTAAAATATTTCCACGCTTTATGGGGATGGTTGGGATCCAGCATCATCTTGTTTACATTATTATTTAGCATTGTATGCAATCTGTTTTTGGTGAAGTGTGTGATGCTGTTGAAGTTGTATATACAGAAGTATTGCAGGCATTCTACCGAGGACAGTCCCATGTCAAGCTGCAAGTTTTGGCTAGCTGTTGCCCAGCACTAGAATCACTGTTTGTTGGTTCCGACCCGATACGGAGAGTTCACTTTCATGTGAGTTTCTGATGTGTATTGTAGTTGTGAAAAATCATGAATATTTTGCTCTTTTTTTCTTTTTTGGGGGGTGTGGAGTTGATGGTTCTTTGATAATTACCGTAGGGGTCTTAAGACACGGATTCTACCACACTGTGTCCTCACATAAAGTGATACATAACAGTGTCTTCCCATATCCTGTGACAGGGCACAGGGAGTTGAATTTTCCAGAATAAATGTGACTGTGTGGAGTGGCACAGATGCAATATTGAAACGTCTTGTTCAATGAAAAGCTTAAAATTTCTTGAGTAGCTGAGCAAATGTTAGCTGTTTAGGAGGGACTCAGCACCATGTGCTAAGTTGGTTGGTTGGTTGGCTGGCTAATGAGGGTGATGGATGAGGAGTCTGAAATTCTTTTTTAATTACAGAATTTCTCAGCATTCAAAAGGCTAAGGTGCTTGACATTGGAGAATATCCATTTTGAAGACATTGTGGCAGGACTGAGGCACACTCCAAATCTTGTTGAGCTAGAAGTAAGAATGTTGTTATAAAAATATGCCTTCCGCATGCTAATTACAAACTGTCAGTAAAATGGTACAATCATTTTATATCTATCTTCTGCTTTACCAAGAATCAAATGTGAATAATACAAGTAAGAATGTTTTAAGAAGTGCCTCCTGGATGTTAATCATAAATGTTGGTTACATAGTATCCTCATTTGTTACCTAACTTCTGCCACACTCTTGAAGCTTTTGAGTAGTGGAGTGGGAATGAATTAGGAAATTGCATGATGTCATTCAGTGTAGAATCTTATTTCTTATTCTTGTACCAGAAACTGTAATTCAGTTTGTCTGGCAGCTAAACCAACAGAAGTTTAGGGCTTATATGCTACTCACTGTTAAGCTTGCAGTTTGTTGTTGGCATATCTGCATTCATATCTTGCCTTAGATACAATGTGTCCCAGCACTTTCATAACATGATAATAGATAAGAAGCAGGAGTGAAAGTGAAACAAGCTGTGATGATCAAACACCTGGTGGTATGCAGCTCAACCATTAGACAGACAAGGTTATTGCAGAAGTTGCTCACCATGACAGGCTGGGCTGTGTTGATTCTTTCCAGAATAATTTTCTTGTCACTGTTTGTATTTTGACTTCTTAGTTTGTGGTATTGAAAGGTCTGTTAGAAGAAATGGCTGGTATGTGTGTGAAATATGTTACAGCACAGGACAACAGAGGTCTGTCCATTGTGACAACATATGCACCACACTACCTCTGAAGTGTTTTGACATCTGATGAGACTGGCATGTGCTGGTGGAACATGCATGACAGTGGAAGGCAGAGAATTGTGTATACACTGGTGATGGAAGAGTATGTACTGGAGGTGGATGCAAATGGGTTTCCACCTGCATTTGCTAATTATCATGTGCCATCCACACTCCTCATTTGTTGTGAGAGGCCTTGCATGTGCAGCATTGTTATCCATTTGAACTACAAAAATGACAAAAATGGTCCCTGCTTATTACTGGAGTCGGCAGGACTTCTGGCAGTGGCCATGGATTGTCCAGTACTCAGAAAATTAACCACTTTGAGGACTGGGCTCTTCAACAGCCATGACACAAATATCTGGACCAAAAATCCACACACAGCTGATCTCCAAGCATACCAGCATGTTTCACCAGCAATGTGTGGTGTGATATAGTTAATGATTTCTTCAGTGTGCCACATGTAGTTTTTGGTCATGTGACTAGGCTGCTACAAGCCTTTCTAGAGGAGACATTGCCTGAGCTAGTGGAAAATGTGGTGCAGTGGATTCAAAGAACTATATGGTACATGTGTGATAGTGTCCTTCCTGTTTCAGTGTGGTTGCATATTTGCACTTGAATGTGACCTATCTGTAGCAAGTGATAGGTAAGGGTGGACCTGTTCCATGGCTACCACAGACACCAGACCCCTTCCCACTAGACATCTTCCCTTGGGTACGTCCTAAGAGCCTAATGTATGTGTGACCAGTGGAACGAAAGCAGGCTTGTAATACAATATGCCATTTCCTGGTCATCTTTGAGAGTGTGCACCAGTCATTAACATATTTCATTGTGTAATCTGCAGTAAATTTGGTGGGCAAAATTTTGAGCAGTTACAGTTTCAAATGTGTCTGTCGGAATACACATTTACACAAGTTTTTAAAAAGGCATTGTGACTTTTTTTGTTTCTTACCCAATATACCAGTCACATCACACAGTCCAGAAATGGTGTTGGCACATGTGAAGCTTTGCCAGTATATCAGATATATGTATGCATACACACTGACAATGAATTGTGATTTTGTGTTTGAGTAGCAAACAAACCCTAGAATTTTGTAGGCAGAGTTCCTAGACATGCATTATTATGTGTATTTAAAAAATTCCCCGCTCGCTGACCTGAAAGTTGTAACTCTTTTCTTGGGTGAAATCTGAATTTTTAAAAATTGCATGCATCTATCAAAACTGAACATCTCTTCATTTTTGATTTGGAATCACCTGACCTTGCTTTAAACTCATTTTTGCAATTGGGAGAAGCATGATTCACATCCTGATGGATAAATGACACAAATGACTGCAGGTATGCATGAAGATCGTCATTCCCATTAAGGCAAATACTGTATTTACTCAAATGCAATTTGAGGTTTTTTCCCCTTAAATTTAATGTGTAAATATGTGAGGTCGTCTTAAATTCGCACATGAAGTGCTGAACCGGACCATGCAGAGCCAGACCAAGGCCAGCATTGCCAAATCATCATGCGAGATCTGTGCTCTTCTGAGATATTATGCTGTGTAGAGTGGTAATTCCCTACTGACATTTTGGAACAACCTACCAGTCTCATCTTCAATTATCAAGAAATCCAAAAGAGAGAACACTGCACAACTGAATTTAACTGACATGCTCATGTTTGGTGCTTTGTTCGTGTAATTTTTTAAAAAAGCACAACGTTAGGGAAGCTGGCTGTATTTCTATCTAATCAGGCAAAGAAGCGCCTAGTGCAGTTGACCCTCTAGATTGAGTTACTCTCAATCACTGGGCATGATAAAAAAGTTACTTGTTAAGATACGTACCTGAGAACAGATCTAGTCCAAGGGCAATAACAGGAAAATGGCCATTGAAAAATTAACTACAAGGCTCAAAAATAAAACCTGGACCATTCCACAAATTAAAAGCCATAAAAAGTGCCATGAACTCAGACTGATCAGAACACAGACACAAGATAAAAATTCAGAACATATGTATTTAAATATTTAATACCATCTGTGGAGAAAATTATGAATCTTTATGGGTTGAAGTAAGTGTATAAACCAAGAAATTTAAACGTATTATTTAGTCATTGTGGATCATAATGGCATGGCATCTCACCAGAAGTAAGTGTGAAGGATTGTAGGAAGTACTGTATATCCACTGTGTTGGATGGGACTGATGATGATATGTTGTGGAATGACAGTGAAGGGGTTAGGATGTTAGGAGTGAGTGTTAGGAAGATGAAGGCACTGACTGTGTAGGTGGAGAGAGTGACGATTGGTGAAGGCTGGTAGAATCTGACATGCCATGTGAAATAGTAAAGTATTTGTTCTTTGCAGAAGTTTTATTTTTGGGGGTTGTCTTAGATATGGATAAATAAATTTTCTTTTGGCAGACATGTTTTATTTGGGGGGTCACCTTAGATTAGAGTCGTCCTGCATTCAGATAAATACAGTATTGACTGCTTTCTGACACATCACTTTCCAACTCCCACCTCATAATTATTCCACAGGATCTTATTTGATGTACATATTTTTGACACCAGACCATTATATTAAACTTTTGGCACTGGAATTATTTTTTTAAATTTTAGCACACCCTGTATATAAAATGTGAATAAAACAGGAACGAAATCCGTTATAATTATGAAACAAACTGCATTTTAAGAGGAAAAAATGGAGAGTACACACCATGTTTAAAATATTCAGTACCTGTATTTGTTGAATAAATATATAAAATGCAACATTTAGAGGTTAGCAGTGCGGTACAACCACTATAGTAGTCGTTAGGCGCCAAAAGGTTAATTACAGAACTGTTTTTATGGAACTTCATTTGAAAGAAATACGTTGTATCACAGTCTTGAATTGTATTTTATTGGTCTTATACTGCGTTCCTGTTTTTTGTTTGCATTGGTTCATTCACAGATATCAAGTACTGGTGTTGATTTTGGTGTTGTGGGCCAGTGCTGTCCTCTGTTGGAGAAACTTACTGTTTCAAAGGAACCTTCTCGAACTGTTACACTTCCAAATACAGAGACTCCCATTTATACAGAACTGCAGGAGCTGAAGGTAGGCATATTTTTGTACCGTACAGAAACAACTTTTCTTTTGCGTATTCTTTCCTTCACTGAGAGGGTAACTCGTTTTCATTCCAGATGACGTGTACTATTTCACTTGAGTGCGGAACTATGTTCTTTACCAACGCAACTAAGTTACGGAGGATTGAAATAATACGCATCCAAGGCTTGTCAGATGATATCCTAGCTTCCTGGCTGAAGAGAAATCCTCTTCAATTACTGGAAGTGGTAATACAAGCTGTACTTTAAAATGGAATACATTTGTATTCATTACAGTCTTTACAAATGCTAATGTCTGTTCTGTACTTTGTCATTTGTTTCCAAAAATGCATTTGGAAATGCTTGGTATTGCAGGGCTGAGGTGCCCTTCTCCACCCTTTTATTAAGACAACTGGGTGCTGTCTGGTCTTGTACTTGGTGTGTCACACACTGTGTAGTATGAGCCGTAATGTCACTATCCTGCTCTTTCAGTGTTACAATTTGTAATTAGACCTATAAATCTTAAATTACTGGAACATGAACTGCAGTATGTAAATAGAAGTATATTCAAGTTTTTAGATTTTCACAGTGGTGTAGATGAGCAATCTGGTCTTCAAAGTTGTGACATTGCATCACTGGGTGATTGGTTCCCGGGGTTTTGAGACACAATAGGTGTGCATCACACAAGACTGGTTACCACAGACGTATATGAAGTACAAGGTGGTTCAAATATGACCGGGACTGAGTAATTAGTTACCTTCTGTTCGCTTATCACTCTAGCAACTCCCAGACAGGACTGAACAGGTTCTAACCCGAGCAGGAGGGAGGGTGGAGGTTGTGGCTTCACTCTCTCAAGGTCGTACAGCTGCTGCGCGGTGCGGCTTGTTTACACACAAATCAGTCCCAGTCATATTTTAACCACCTTGTATATCACTGAGAATACTCTGATTTATTCCCTGCTAATTGGAGTTCATGATAACAGTTTTTTTAATGAATATGGTTTAACTTAGAGCTAAATGCACAATGTGTGGCAAAAACGACAGTTTCCAGAGTGAATGTGTAAGACTATGCCATGTCTCAGGTCACTGGCCTTTTACTGCAGAAGGCTGGGTTCAATCCCAGACCAATCCATGTTGAATTTGTGGTGACAAAATATTATTGGGAAAGGATTTTCTTCAAGTGCTTCAGTTTTCCCCTGTCAGTATCTTTCCACCAATGCTCTATATACATTAATGTATCTGTCACTGACACTGTGTAATTATAGCAGTTGACAGCATTCTTAAATAATGTGCCTAAAAATAATGACAAGTTAATTTTTGCTGAGGTGGCCAGAAGTTCCATGCATTGTATGTAATATGAAGATTCATTACTATGTTCCCAAGATTCTTCACCTGGTTGTTTGTTGTATTGTGTCAGTAATGGGGGTTTTTTTTTTTTGGACAGCTCTTGCTGAGTTATGTGGAGTTAACCAAGGAAAGTGTACATCTGCTTTTGGCATGCTGTCCATGCCTTACCTATTTAGGTGAGCTAGGGTCATGGGATGTCCGTTCTTGGGAACGTCACAGACTGAAAGATTTGGTTGAGAAAGAGAAGTATGATCTGCATCTTGTGTTTTACACTGGTACTTCTGGCAATATCAGTGACATCCTTACATATATCTCAACTTCAGAAGATGAAGATATGGAAGAGCAGTAGTAAAGGTAAAGTTTTCCCAGTATGTGCCATGCAAATATATGTGGGACTGGGGGTATAGCTCTACCCATTCTTAACAATGGCACTGGAAATAGTGTTAAGTAAAGTTGGCCCAGTATATGCCATGAAAGTATATGTGGGACTGGGGGTGTAGCACTACCCATTCTTAACATTGGCACTAGAAATAGGCAGGGGTGCACAAATTTTCCAAAAATTCAGGTGCCACTTTCAACTATGATGTGCCAGAATGGTGACATGCAGCAAGCTCTGTACTGAGAACCCACAATTTTTGAGTGACCTATGAACTTCACTCTCTGGTGCTTTCTGATCACTGACAATGAAATGATGGAGTTGCTTTCATGTACATAATAGTAATCGAGTCATTTCCAGCTTCCATATAGGTTCAGATAGTTTTATTTGTGTCCTGCTAGGGTTATCAGCTGATGTGTGTACACCTGCACATTACTATGTGATGTCAGTTGCCTTGTAGGGTGGATGAACGACAAAGAGTTGATGTTTAAGTTTCGTTTTAAACTGACGGAAAGTGAAAACAAGACAAGAGCTCCTTGTGACAAATGGTTAGGTGGCATTTTTACGATCATATCGATTTCAATCTTCTTGTCATCCAGCCAGTGCCTGCTTTTGTCAGCTGTGCCATCATGTGCAGTGCCATGCCGTAGACTAGATAGTGACTGCTGATCCAAGGTTTTGTGCACTGTCTGGCATGCATGGGGCTCCATATTTATAAAGATGCCTTGAATATATTCTGCCATTGTTACCTACAGGGCATTGATGTTTGTTGCCATCAGTCTTGTGAAGGTGTGCTTGGAGTTTATCATGGCCTGTGGCTAGCCTGCAAGTGGCCACAGTGACTTGCCTTGGCAGTTGGGTGGCTTGGTGAGGCATTCCTATGATCTGCCTCTGCTGACTTGTAAGTAGGCTGGATTGCTCTTGTTAACTACAGTGCCAGTGTTCCTTATCATGGAAGCAAGCATAATGTTCACTTCTGGTTGTGCTGAGCTGCTCCCACATTTGTCAGGATGTCACCCTTCTCATTACCTGGTATTCTGACACCACTGGAAGTTCACTGGAGATAGGCTGTGACACTGTGTGGGTGAGTTAGTAACGCAGGGTGTGGATCGTGGCCTGATAGTCAGTTAAAAAGATGGTTTGTCATGGAACAAATTGCATATGGAACATGAATGGCTTCCTGCACTATGGTTATTTCTTCATATAATTACCATGTGTCATACCAGTTGCATTTTAACCCATATATTAACTGTAGTAGTAGCTAGCACAAGTCGTGCCAATTGGGATATTGACCTCCAAGAATGCAATTTTGTCGTGAGGAGGTTGAGAAGTGAGAGGTAGAGCCCCAGTAGCATGTTGTACACTGGGCACATTTTGAGGAATAGTGCAGGTCTGTGTGGGGTAATGCCATTCTGGAGCATCAACTCCTGAGCCTAATTCCCGTGAGAGATCTGGAGAATGAACAATATAATAAACGTGTATATCACTATATTTAGTCAACACGTTTATTATATTGTTGTTATACCACACAACGGGGATGACACACCTTAAGATGGAGAATGAAGTTGATTGTATTCTTACGATGCTACCAAGATAACGAGCCAACATGGCTCTCTACGACCATGTGAGCCACAGGAGAAGATATATATATATGAGACAGCCATTTTTTTGGAAGCAAAGAGATGTTAGAGGATGATGTCAGGTCAGTCTGGCCTTCCACTTCACAGTCCCTTGAAAACGGGTATCAAGTCTGTAACTTTTACAACAGAATGTTTCCTTCCTGTTCTCATGTTACACATGAGCACAGCTGTGTCATGAAAATTTGACTATAGGTCATTGCAAGAAGTAACAGACTGGAGACTGGAACAACTGAAGCTGACACAAGAGCAAACAGAGACTCATTCTGAAATGTCTGGTGACCTGTTTGAAACAGCTTTCAGTGAAGGCATATTCTGGTCCTCCATAATTGCAGGAGGTGAAAGTTGGTGCATGGAGGGTGCACGTTCTCAAAGACATAATGACAAAGCACAGATTTTGAGAAACATAGGCTTACTTTTTAGAAAAAGTAGCTTGTGCTCAGCTGCCACAATAAAGGTCATTAACTGCAGTTTTGGTGTGGTGCTTAAGGAATTTTTTCCCCAGGTGTAAACTACTAATATGTATAGAAGTATGTTCAGCATTTATGCCTGAACAGTTGCCTTGGTCCTGAATGTGGCCATTACTGGTCAACACCATGAGGACATACATTGTGTTTTCCATCCTAGTCCTTCTAGAGAAAAATCAAGGCATTCTTTCTGAACGCACTGTATTCCTTAGACATGCCAGTGTGCAACTTCTTTCATTATTCCATGATCTGTTTAAACACTGTTGTGGTAGCACTGAATGTATGATGGTGAAGTTGCACAATAATGCAGAAGGAAAATACTTCAAAGCTGATACATGGCAGTAGTGCTCAAGTATATTGTACTAATCTCCATGCCGTCAGCCCTGCAACTTACGGATGTACCTTATGTGTTTGAAAGTTTTGAGATAAAAGTGTCTGTTAAACAAGCTCGTCAACAACAAACTGCACTAATTCCTGAGTGTAAAAGCACTCTCACAAGTTGCAGCTACTGTTCCTAGCCTGATCTTCGAGTATCAATACTTACACATATATGAATGTGACATACAGAGGACCGTGCATCGTGATGTATTTGTATAATGAAAGCCAACGAGATGCACTATTTCTCAGATTTATTTGATAAAGTACTCTACATATTTCGCACAAGTCCACTATCCATCATCAGGAGTATCTCAGCACTATATACACGCAATAGCTATTTGTCATGTTATTCTGTTGGTGTCTGCTAGTGTGGTCCTGACCACGCTAGCAGACGCGAACAGAATTATAATGACAAATACCTATTGCGTGTATACAGTGCTGAGATACTCCTGAAGATGGACAGTGGACTTGTCCAAAACATGTAAATTACTTTATCAAATAAATCTGAGAAATAGTGCATCTCGTTGCCCTTCCTTATACGAATACAATTACACATTTATATTGTTATTATACAACTTGTCAATTATAAGTGATAAAATATATAATGCCAATATGCTATTAAAACATCAGTATATACAGTTATGTTAAAATTATGTTACAGTATTATAATACAGGACAGTTATTAAAATCAGCTGCATCCAAACATTTAGAAATAGTGAAATCTCTTTGAGTTTAATCAAGTGGTAAAACCTATATGTTTACACTTCCTTATATATCCTTCCAAAGTCAGTATTTCTTATTCTTCACTGTGTAAATGATTTAGATGGCCAACCATCACACAAGCTGTTACTCATTTCAGTGTCATCATGGCCACTGATCTTTATGGACTGCTTGATTAAGGTGGTCATCCTGTCTGTGTTGAAGGTGAACATTACACTGTAATGAGTTCTGTTCACAACGTTAAAGGAGACTGTTTCTGCCTTTAATTCTTAGGCTTAAGGGTATGTACATACTGTATTGAGTTGAATGTAAGAACTGTTGATGAAAATACCTACACAGAACATGTTTAACTTCGTACACAGTGCCATTATCAGGTGGCCACTTATTTTTTCAGATGATGAATTAGGCAAAAATGTCTTCTTGTATTATGGTAAATATGGTATGTGGCTTGTTTTGCAAACAAAATAATTGTTTGTTTTATAATTAGGGCTCTGGAGGCCCTTATTATTTATGTTCTAGTTTTACAAAAATATTTTGGAGGAACCTTCTCTCTCTTTGCATGTGCTACCCCAAAGATGGAGGAAGTGGGTTCCTTCCAAACAGCTGTGAACACCTGTGGGACTACATTATATTATACTCAATTCAGAATTTTAAAATGAAAATTTTTACTACTGTGGAACCCTTACATAACATTCTCACTGTTTAAAATCATGCTTTTAGTGCAGATGTGGGGCAAAAGCTGGAAGAGGGGAAATTGCCAATATTAAGTGTTCAGGTGTGGACTCAGTATGCATTTATTCATTATTATGGAAGAGTACTATACTTAAAAAGACTGAGGTTCTTACAGCAGTGCTGCTGACGAATGGATGCTTCTGGGATATAATGATGGGTTGACTGGTAAATACTGTAGTTTCCAACAGTATTCTGAGAGTCAAAAAGGTCACCAGTGTGCTCTTCATGATAGGGAGAGTATATTCTTCTGAAATGTTGGTGGCCAATTACCCACTATATTGTATTATGCAGATAAAGGTAATGTTGTTCTGTCTGCACCATGAAGGTATATAGCAGGAGTGGAGGTATAGCTCCACTCATTCCTAACCTCAGCACTGGGTGGACATGAGCGGTCAACTTCATGCCCTGGCCATTTTACCTCCATAAAAGATACCCAAGTACCCACTGACTAGGAGACTGGGTGAGACACAGGGCACAAGTGGATATTCTTGCAGAAGAGAAAAATCTCTTACCCCCTATCAGGATTCAAACCCTAGACCATCCAACCTGTAGCCTAGTCACTACACTATCCCAGCTCCTGGCATTACATTTTAAAAAAACCTGAATTGGGAATGGCTGGTCTGAAACTGGGTTCCAGTTGATCATGGGGTTCCCCAACTCACAAATTAATGTGGAGTTGTTGAGTGTGTATGGATCTGATAGGAAGTAACAAATATGCTTTATTCTGAAAGGTGCTTTTATGCATGTATTTGTGAGGAAAGTAGCTAGAATCACACACTTATATGTAGAACAGTGTTTTATATGCCTGACCAAGAAGTTTGATTAGAATGAATGCGTGGTTCACAGTTTGTTCTGCCTTGCCAGATGAGGGTTAAACTGAGAGTGATAGCGTTGGGTTAGAGCAGGTACAGGATCTGATTTAGCTGTTTTTGGATCAGGTTCCCCTCGAAGTTTTGCCAGAAGAGCATCCGTACGTTTACGTTCTTCCTGTTCTCGTTTCAGTCGTTGTGCTCGCATTTTATCCAAGTTTGTTGTCCTGGACTTACTGTCAGTATGCTGCAAAAGAAAAGTGAAACATGTTAAAATTTTTGAGATTAAAGTTCTCGTACTGGGAAGACTGCTGTCTTCTGGGATGTGATTAACATTTCTGAGGAGCATGCTACATCCTAATTACTCCCCTGAAGATGGTGGCAGCAGGTTCTCCCAAAACTTCGGTTATTAGCTATCACGCTACATGGTGTAACATCTCAGAAGACAGCACTGTTAATGGTAAGGTGCATTAAAATTACAGTAAGATAAAGTACATAAATATACATTCAAGTGTAATAACACACATAAGTGGTGGACTACTCTATTAATGCAGTAAGGCATTGCATTCTGATAAGACATAATAGGTGCAGGATTTACTATACACAACTGCATTACTGCAGTGGCACATTTGTGTGATCCACCCATGCAAGCACTTCATTCTTTCAGTACCATGAAATTTAAACTCCTCTATGTCTGGCTGAGAAACTGTTACCCTCATCTGCCCATTTACAATCCTGCCACCAGCACAATAGGATTGGAGAGGTTTAAATTCCATTTGTGGACCAGTAAAGCTCTACACTGAATTTGGGAGCTACCCATTTCAAATCTTAGCTAGATTACCAGCTATTCTAAACATACTTTTGTAGCCTTCCCCCACTCTTTCCCAGTAAATGCTATGACATGACCTTGAAACCCACCACATACACCTTTCCAAGCTTGTACCTTTTTGCCATTCAGTCATACCCCATCTCATTTTAACACTATCTCTGCATAATGGTAATACTGAATAACTGAAGGTCCATTATTGATCTTGCAATGAAGAATAGTCAGTGTGACCAATGGGCAGAAAGAACTCTGATCCATCAGAGGTACTACATCAACTGTCCTGAAAGTGAATGTAGGCTTCTGAAGCAGAAGCCGGATCTGCGTGAATTCTGACCAGACATAATCTGTCTTGACCAAGGTTTGTGTGGCTTCCCTCAGTACTTCCAGGCCAGTGTCAGGATAGTACCTGTAATTAGGCCAACACCCCTTTCTTCCCTGTGGCATTCATAGTACCAATCACCACTACATATAGTCCTTTATAATCATGTAAAGAAACACCAACTTGATGCACAACTTATTCTTAGTATAATTCCTGGTTGGACAACAGACAGTCCTCTAAAAAGAATAATACATACCAACTGTTGTATACATATGGTTGTACCTCCTGATGATGGGCCTAGATATGCCCAAAACATGTAGAGGTTGATGAAATAAACTAAGAATAAGTTGTGCATCAAGTTGGTTTTTTTTTTTGCATGATTGTATCGAGATGCACAGTCAACAAAACAAAAAATAGTCCTTTATAGTCTGTAATTCTAAGTGTTGTCAAATGAACCATAAATACATAAATAGAAATGGGTGGTGGAGGGGCACGTAATGACTACAATGTTATTCTACAAACCACAATTTTGTAAAAGGTTACTCACTTCATTTGAAGTATCACTTCCAGAACTTGTACTGGAATCGCTGCTTCGTGCTCTCTTTTTCCTTTTGTCTTTATATGTTTTATATTTCGAATCCTTGTTTGCCCTTCTTACTTCATAACAGTCAATTTCTCTACACTTTTTCTTCTCTTCTGTCTCTTCATGCCTCTCCTTTCTGCTGTTTCTCTGAGTTTGTCCAAGTTTGAGATAGCGCCTGATGTCATTCAGTGGGTCCCCTGGAAGTTTTTTCTCTTTACTATCACTTCCAGAGGAAGATCTATCAGGAAGCTGCAATATAAACCAGGTTTTACAAGTCTGTGAATATGTTTTTCCAGTACAGCAAAAAAACTGATATAAAACAAATTGTGTCATTGAAGGTTCAAGACTTCTGGGATGTTACACTGTGTCACTGGGTGTAGTTATATAAAAGGATGTAATATATAACAGCAATAAATATTCACCTCACAACATAGTGTAACATGCTAGAAGGCTTTACTCTTCAGCGGCTCCACTGTCAGAACCTCAGTTTATGAGGTTTGTTCAAATAGTATCCGGATTGGAATTGTAGTGTTTGTTCACTGGGTGGGATGTGTTTGCAACCAGTCTTGACATATTCGTACATGTCTTAGCAACTCATGACACAAGTTGCAAGTGGCTGCATTTGCTCAGTTGGCTGTGGTAGGTCGCAGAAGTAACACGTGCGTTTATGTCATTGCGATTTTTACGAAGTTTGAAAGTACCGAACAACGCATTTGCATCAAGTTTTGTTTTAAAATCGGAAAAACTGCAACGGAAATGTATCAATTATTGCAGCAAGCATACGGTGAAGATGCAATGGATTGTACACACGTGTTTGACTGGTTCCGTCAATTTAAAGAAGGGGTGCCAGGTGCGAAGCAAAACAAAGGTCATGTTACTGGCATTTTTTGATTCTGAGGGTATCGTACACCACGAGTACGCTCCCGAAGGGCAAACAACAAAGAATTCTACGTGGAGGTCTTGCGACGCCTGCGTGAATCAGTTCTCCGTAAACGACCGGAAAAATGGTGGGATGGCGACTGGATCCTGCACCATGACAATGCGCCCGCACACACGTCACATCTCGTGCAGCAGTTTTTGGCCAAACACAGTACCGCTCAGTTGCAGCAGCCGCCATACTCACCAGATCTTGCACTGTGTGACTTTTACCTATTCCCAAGGCTTACGAAAGTTCTGAAAGGACACCAATTTGAGGCAACAGAGGACATTAAACGAAATTCGATGAAGACACTATTAGACATCCCGAATGAGGAGTTTGCAAAATGTTTCCAACAGCGGCAGACACATTGGGCGAAGTGTGTAGCTGCGGAAGGGAACTATGTTGAAGACAATTAGGGTTAAAACCCTGTAAGCCTTATCTACTTCATGTACTGTGGTCAGTCCGGATACTTTTTGAACAAACCTCGTAT
>Ga0123355_10008978_pt1 | contig 15150 bp, 15 predicted proteins | sample TergutEmb28metaG_3_FD_89872 | JGI IMG/M metagenome (GOLD analysis project Ga0123355, IMG submission 89872) | Embiratermes neotenicus P1 segment gut microbial communities from Petit-Saut dam, French Guiana - Emb289 P1 | ecosystem: Host-associated > Arthropoda: Insects > Digestive system > Gut ...
ACACATTAGCGCAACGTTAAAGTGTTCTAACCCGTTTCTTAGCCTTCGCAAGCCGCCCCTGAACGACGGCTCTTGGGCGAGGTAGTTGTATTGCACCTTGCCGTCAATGTAGCAAGCCGGGTTGTCGCTCCGAGCACCCAGCTCCTTGCCGAGGAAGACATATCTGATCCGAGCCGCGCGCAGCGCGAGAATCAGCGATTCTCGATTAAATTGCGGATTGTGTCTGCTGTAGGGGACTGATCGCACGTCGCCGACCGCCTGCACACCATGCTTCGCGAGCAGGTTGAGGAAGTATTCCAGCGCGTGCGTCGAATGACCGATGGTCAGAAGAGTCTTTGGCATATGGGTCAAATTCGGGTGGGAGTCGGTGCAATTCGGGCAGAACCTACCTATAGCTACGAATGTCCTTGAAAAAATCAGGGAACGTGTAGACGCCGTTTACTTGCATCCAATACCCGTTAATAGTGCCATTATTCCACGCGCGACTCAGTCCTACACGAAGGTACGCCTTCGGCTGCTCCCTAATGAACGTGTTAAGCCGGGCTAGGTCTTTGGCTGCACGATGAGTTTCGGCGTAGCGATGTAGTCCCAAGTCCGTGATCGGGAGGTAGCGAAATTCACGGCCAGACCCGTCCATGAAGTGAATTTTCGTCTTGCCAGGTTTGTAACGATCTTCGACGATCTCTACGGACCCCGGGTCGACTTCCAAAGTGATGATCGAGCGCATCACCGGGTGTCCGACCGGGACGTGTTTCTGTCCCACAGCAAGCTCAATCTCGAATCCCTCTTCGGTTGAGTTGTGCAAGCCCGCTTCCAGCGCCGCCTCGAATTCTTCGGAGCTCGACGGACCTTCAAATCTTAGCTTCGAATAGCTGGCGTCTTCTTGATGTGGCCCGACTAAACAGTTTTGCGCAACAAGCTCCCCGCGAAGAATTGCACCTGGAAGTATCTGAAGGCGCTCGCATTCGGCTGCGCGGAGATAGGGCATTGGACGCACGCATGCGCCGGAACTCATGTCAGTTCCGGCCGTGCATACAATTTCCTTATTCTGAAATCGTGTCAGGTCGGTGATGATGATCTTGCGCATGATTGAGACCCAGGAGCTCTGCGCGAGGAGTACGATTTCGTCTTGATCACGACGTGAGCAGTGGCGCGATACAGGCGGCTACACGCTCGACCAGCTCGACACATTCGCCAATGGCTGCCGCACCCTTTATGGCGTTCCAAGCTGCGGACACGATGCTGCGATTTGGCTGAGGCTTTGCGAGCTGCGACTGGATCGTTTCGATATCTGCGACAACACTCATCTTGTCTGCCTCGGAGGCTGTCGCGTTCGGCACTGCGGCGCGGAGTTCCGCTAGCGCATTACCCAGCTCCCCGAACTGGGCATTGATCTGGTTCCCGTCTCCAAGCGTGATGATGTTGTGACCCGTTGCCTCGATCTTGATTCCATGGAATTTCGGCATCGTAAACTCTCCGGGCCCCTCAAGTTTGTCGATCCCCGCGGCGGTGATCTGATAGAAGGGAGTGCTGGCCGGCATGACCGTGCCGCCGCGCGTACGAAACTCCTTCCTGACGACCAACTCCTTCACCCAGCCCTCACTAAGCAAGTAGGTCAGATTGCTCTGCACCTCCTGTTGTGAGAGGCCGTGTTGTGCCTTCAGCTCCCTCTTTGCATCACTAATCCTGACAGCCGACCCTTTCTTGCCTTTGCTGCTCGTGGCGTTCTTATTGCGATCGTAGAAGTAGCGCAGCAGCAGGGTGCGAACCTCGTTGTTCGCTGTCGCCGGTGCTCCAGTCTTGAACTTTGCCATTGACATCCCTCATCGCTCGACTCGGCTTGTCTCCTATTTGCTATCATTTGACACCGAATGGTAGCATGACAGAATGGAAGCTAGCTGGCTAGGCACAGACGAAGCTGCCAAGTATCTGGGGATAGGCAAGACCAGGCTCTACGAGCTGTCTCAAACCGGAAAGATTCCGGTCAACAAGATCGGAAAGAAGTGGGCCTACGAAAGGGCGCGCTTGGATGAGTGGCTGCGGGCCAGTCAGTCGCCCGAGTCATTCTTTCTGAACGTGGACTTCGAGATCGAGGCAAATCCCGCTTTACGCGATCCGCAACGGGATGCCTATCTGCGCACGCAAGCCTTTTTCGCGACAGGCAAGAACAAAGCGATATTGCAAATACCGGTTGGGTGTGGAAAGACGGGGGTCGCCGCACTTCTGCCGTTCGGAATCGCCGCCGGTCGTGTAATCGTAATCGCTCCCAATCTTACGATTAAGGAAGGTCTCTTTGACGCAATGGACATCACCAATCGCCAGAAGTGCTTTTGGCGAAAAGCCGGCGTTCTTTCGCCGGCACAGATGGTAGCTGGACCGCTCGCATGTACCTTGGATAGCGGCAACATCTCCACTGCAGTCAAGTCCCATATAGTCATCACTAATGTCCAGCAGCTCGCGACTTGCGAAGACAAGTGGTTGATGCAGTTCCCCGAAGATTTCTTCGACATGATCATCGTCGACGAGGCGCATCACAGTACCGCGACAAGCTGGCAAAAGGTTATTGACCGGTTCCCCAAAGCAAAAGTCGTCCTCCTAACCGCCACACCATTTCGGAGCGATAGGCAGGAGCTTGATGGTGAGCTGGTTTTTCGATATCCATTCCGTAGCGCAACGTTGAAGGGTTACGTCAAGCGGCTCAAGGCTAGTTACGTAGCTCCGTCTGAGATCGAACTCGGCTTCTGTGACGAGCGGGGCCGCACCTACTCTCTAGATGAGGTGGTGAAGCTAAAGGAAGAGGAGTGGTTCAGTCGCGGTGTGGCGCTTGCGCGCACTTGCAACGGACATATCGTAGATAGCAGTCTCGAGAAGCTCGAGGAACTACGTCAGAGCGGCACCCAACATCAACTCATCGCGGTCGCATGCTCCATCAACCATGCACGAGAAATACGATCCCTCTATCAAGAACGTGGTTACACGGCGGACGTAGTTCACAGCAAGCAACAAGACGATGAACAAGAGCGGATCCTTGCCGCGCTTCGCAATGGAACTCTTGATTGCATCATCCAGGTACAGATGCTTGGCGAGGGCTTCGACCATCCGACATTGAGCACGGCAGCCATCTTCCGTCCGTATCGGAGCCTCGCTCCATACATTCAGTTCGTGGGTCGCATCATGCGTGTTGTGGTTCAAAACGATCCGACTCACCCAGACAACATCGGTCACATTGTTACTCACCTGGGCATGAACCTGGACGAGCGCCTCAAGGAGTTCAAGCAATTTGAAAGCGACGACCAAGCCTTTTGGGACAAGGTGATTGGTAGTAGTGATCCAGAAATCCCTGCGGCAGTCGCGGACGGTTCGACTCGTCTGCGAGTTGCGGAGCGTGTAATTGTCCACAACGAGATTGTGGATTCTCTTTGGGAGGAAGACTTCGCTACCATAGAAGATCTGCAGATTGTGGAGGACTTGCGCGAACGCCTGAAACTATACGGTCTCGATTCCAGCCAAGCAGAGGAAATGGTGAGGAAGGCGCAACAACCGCCACTACGGAAGCGCGCTGCCTCGGAGCCGTTCCCAATACAACCGCAGCGCGAATGGGAGGAGGCAAGAAGGCGGCTCAACGAACAAGCAAAGCGAATAGCCAAGATTCTGCTGAATCATGTTGAGCTAAGCATGACTGGAACTGAGATGACCTACAAATACAAATCGCTGGGACTGACCGGAAAGAACAACTACGTCTCGGCGCTAATGATGGTAAACGCGGAGATTCAGAAACGACTCGGTGGTAAAGAGAGACTCGATGCAAGCACTGAAGAGTTTAAGGAAATACTGGAAGGTCTCGATGACATACTCCAAAGCCTTGTCCGGCGCGTCCGAAAAGCCAAGTCCGAGCGGCAAGAGAACCAAGCCTAGAGGGCCGGTACCGTCCCTGATCGGCAGTACTAACGGTCGGCCCAAGCGGGTCTCTGTAAAGAAGACCGGCACCAGCTGTTCACGCTGCCACGTCGGCTTCGCAGCGGGCCAAACCTGCGTTGCAATACCGCGAGTTGGCAGAGGTTACTCCTCTGCCAGACGAGTTTGCGAAGCTTGCTTCGTAGAGATCCTGGAAAAGACATTGACCGATTTCGAAACGGTCAAAGCCATCTGATCCGTCTCGGCCAGGTATCCGGTTAGTGTGTTCTAGGTTGAGTCGGTGCACGTTGCTTGCTCACACCGCTCGGCTGCTTTGCTGGGACCCGTTCCCTCATCTCTCTTGAGCGGATACGGGTCGAACAATACACCCGTGTAGTCCATCTTACTGTCACGCACGTGTTCTGCGACAAAATTTAGCTTCTGTCCGGCAACGCTGAACTTGGTCACCTCGGTTACCCATTTCTCGGTCGGACGCATTGGTCGTCGTCGCCGCAGACCAGCCGCCGTCGGGGCCATACGAATCCGGATCCGAGGTTCCTAGTTGGGGTGAAGGGATGTCATTGTCTTTCGGATGAAAGACGGGGTTTGCGTCTGACATTCCCAAATGGTGACTACCGCGAACCCCCTCGCCTCCAACTCTGCTCGGGCTCTCGAGTCCCGGTCTCGATTTGCGGCGAACTTAGCTTGCCAAAATCGGCGATTCGACTTGGGTACGGTGGCCGCGCTACATCCCGGATGCTGATGCCAAAAGCAGCCGTGGACGAACAGCGCCCATTTTCTGCTTCGGTTCGCCAGGTCCGGAGTCCCCGGCAAATCTCGATTGGATATCCGGTAGCGCAACCCCATCGCGGACGCAACACGGCGAACGCGCATTTCTGGATCCGTTCCGCGTTGCCGGATCCGGCCCATCCGCTCCGAAATCGCAACCGTCGTCGTGGGGAGCACATTCCTAACTAAGCGACGCTCAATTTTCTTGAACGACCGCTCCTGCGGCATCACACGTTCCCGAATTTGTTGGCGTAGAGCGATGCGATGCGGCGGATCATTTGATCGTAATACCAAACGTCCGCGGGCGCAGGCGCCGGCGGGTCAGTAACTATGGCGACGGGTGAACCATCGTTTTTGAGCTCGAGCACCACGATCCCGAGCGCGTCGAAACCTTCGGCGCCACCGTGTGTCCGACGTGGGATCTCTTCCAACTTCTTGATGGTCCTCTCGGTCGCTCTCGGTTGCACGTGCTTGGTCACCACCGGAGCGTGACTCTTCAGGGCAGCTTTGTTGCGATCGGGGCTGATGAATGTTGCCGAATAATTGACAACCGCAAATCCGGCGGCGATGGCGAAATCCGCCGACCCGTGGATTGCGAGGTGGCTAGAGTTCAGTTCGTCGAAAAGTCTCGGTAGTGCTTTGATGTGCTCGGTCATGGCTGCCTTGGCCTCGAGCGCGAGATGCACGGAGCCGACCGGCACACGGGGCAATAGAGGGTAGGTCGCGAGCTGGGTTTGCTGCGCGCTCGTGAGCTCTACATGATACTGAGCGGCGAGCTCGACGAAGTCCACGGCTTCATCCTCTGCCACGGCGCCAGGGGTGCAAATCACGAGATCGAGATATTTCGAACGATTGTTCTTGAAATCCCGCATCTCGTGGTTGATGCCAAATCCAATCTTCTTGGCGGCAATGTGTTGTCTCAACAGCGGACAGTGGTGCAGCAGATCGAAAAGCAACGCCCAGCACGCAACTTTTGAATGCTGGTCGCTGCGTGAGTGGTACTGCCAAACGTTACCGTATCTGTCGGTGATCCGCGGCGTGGACATTGATCGAGCGAGAATCTCGGGTCCGTCCATCGATCCGGCGCTCAAGCGGCGTAACGGTCGAGGCCACCGGGGTCGGCCGATCCGGCGCGCTTGAGCACCGGTGACATCCGTCGCAGGTGCTCCTTGAGCGCCTCAATGAGCCCTGGGGGAAATCGTAATCTTGCCACCTCGGTTCTTCGCAGAAATCCGCTCGTTGCTTTCGCCGAGAGCGGTGCGCTTTCGTACTTTAAGAATGCCTCCAAGGAGATATATTGTTTCCTCACTGGCCACTCGGTGGCGGCAACGGCCGTGCGCTCGTCATCCACGTTCCATGCGGCCGTCGGCCATTTCTTTGACTGACCGATCGGCGAGGTCACGAACTCAAGGAGGCGGCCGGGTGTCGCAAGCCTCCGCCCTACCCAGGCAGCGGCCGGCACGCTCACGGCATTCCCAACGAGCTTCCACCGTGCGCCCTTCTTTGCCACCAACTCAGCGGGCTTGGTCCAGCCCGCGGAGAACCCCTGGAGTCGCTCCGCATCCCTGATATTGGGTGTTACAACTTCACCGTTCGGCAACAGAATTGCCGGAGACGAAGGGATGCCGATAGTAGAGCCGCCTTTGAGGGTCGGTATGGCATCCACCGCCCAGCCAAGCCCTCTTATGCCTTCAGTCCAATAGAAGCCGCAGGCCACGGGGTGCCCATTGAGCTCAGGCCTCTCGCCTTGGCCCGCTTCATCCGCGAAGAGAACGGTTCGCGGATCGCCTTCGTTCGAAGCGACCAAGTACACACGGCGGCGACGCTGCGGGAGCCCAAAAGCTCGTGCATCCACGACACGGTAGGCCCACGAGTAGCCCAGATTCTCCAGCGCCGACGTAATGACATTCATCGCCTCTCCGCGCCCTAGCTGAAGCATGAAGGGCACGTTCTCAAGTAGCACCCACGGCGTGCGATGTTTCTCTAGGAGACGAAAAACCTCGCCTACGAGGCCCGACCTCGCTCCAGCGATACCGGTCGTTTGGCCGGCCTGCGAGAGATCCTGGCACGGAAAACCGGCGGCTATGAGCGTCGTGTCTTGTGGTAGCGATTCTAGAGCACATACGTCGCCACACAGGGGAATCTTTGGAAATCGCGCTCGCAATACCTCGATCGCGCCGGGGTCGTTCTCGCAGAGCAGCGCCGCACGATGGCCGGACTGATGAAGACCCTTCTCAATTCCCCCAACGCCTGCGAAGAGCCCCGCAACTATGTGCGTTCTTGATGCGATCTTTTTCGAGGTGGAATTTCTGCGGCTCATCGCCGACCCTCCTCGAAAAGAGGTCGCTGGATCATGACGCGCTCACGACTGACGAAATCGCGCATAAATTCACGCAGCACTTGGGCTGCTGGTTTGCCGGCAGCTCTGCATGCGTCGACGAACTCCTGCCGCAACTCTTTCTCGACCCGGAGCCGGAGGCCGGCATCTTTGATTTTGATTGCCATGAGCGTAGTGTACCCAATGGATACACCAATGTGTATCCATTGCCAGTCCTAGGTCGCGGTTCGGCCTGCCGCCTCAAGTGGTTGATTTTTTTGGAGGCTGGCCGGGGATCAGCTAACTGGCGCTTGGTAGATGAGTCTCCTCAAGGAAATCATCGCGTGGTCCCGAGACCGCCCAGTCTGGCAACGGGAAGCCCGTCCGCGGCTTGTCGGGGCTGCCATTCTCATCGGCTTAGCCTTTGTCACTACGTTCGGATCGAAGTGAGCCACCTACAATGGCGTTGGCTGAATACCCGACAAGTACAATAGTGTTGTGTCTCATCAGGGCCCGTCACGAACCTCGTGGCCCACCCCTGCGCGAGATAGGCACGACCGAAATCTGCGCTGCTAAGAATCAACTGCGTCGGACGCCGGAAAGCCTCCGTGCTGACCTTGCGCCGGCCATGCAGGTATACGATGCCCTCAAGCGGCTCGCCGTTTGATGAGGTAACGTTTCTTTCGCACATTCGAGGCGGTGGCCTCGATCTGGTTCAATTGGAACTACCACGTAACCAACTGACCAGACCATAAGTGAGGCCACCTTGGGAGACGATACACCGGCAGCGCTGGGTGCGCTGCGAGTCGATGAAGGAAAGTCGACTACAGGCCAGATTCGGCTGACCGGCTTTTCAACTAGAGATCGGCCTCTTTGCACCCCAGTGGGCAACTGCTCGATCCAGGAGGATCGAGCTGAGTCTGGAGACCGCGGACCCAGTGCTTGTACTCATCCGCAGGCAGACAAGAGGCGCCGTAGATAAACGCGCGACGCACCCAGGGGGCCAAGCTCATCAGAGCCTGCTTGCGCGACCTGAACCAGAAATCCTGGCCTGAACGACCAAGGGCCAACGTCAGTTTTCTGATGGAAAACTCATCGACTGCTTGGTTCCACAGCTTCAACACGCGGGCGACGTGGTTCCAGGCTCGATCAACTGCGAACGGATGAAGGATATACATCCGAGCATATTCCAGATGAGCAGCCGGATGGCGCGGATCACTGTAGAGCTTCAGCAGTTGCTCACCCACCTGAGCCCTCTTAGCATCGGGCTCGGACACCCGCATGAGATACTGAATTGCTTCGCGAACCACCGGCACGCAGCGCCGGAACTGACTCAACACCAGGTCGGTCGATTCGGCGTTGCCCAGCTGCCCAAGGCGCCTAAGTAAGAACTTGATCAGCGACAAGTCCGGCTCCCTTGCCTTGAGTTGCACCTCAAGAATTCCTTGGAGATTCAAGGCTTGAAGCCGCTCTCGATCCTCACGAGACAGCGAATCCAAATCGATCTCCTCGTATGGGCTATCCAGCTCCAGTGCCTGAGTCAGCTCAAGAAAGCGCTCGGACAAGGAGTCCAATTCACGCTTCTCGTTCTCACGCAAGTACGTTGCTCGGAAGCGCTCCACCGACAATACGCGAGTTTTATGTTGTTGCAGCGTCAGTCCATGATTCTCCCAGAGGAATCGAGCCACCAACACGAGTGATCGGTAGGCATCCGATTCTGACTTACAGAAGAACCGGAAGTCGTCCGAATAACGAATGTACTCGACGCCCTCCGCCAACAGTGCTTGATCGATATCACCAATCGTCACCTCTGCGAGCAGTCTTGAGGCGGCAGAGCCAACTGGCACGCCGAACGAGTAAGTGCCGGCCCATTGACCAAGGAGCCGCTTGAGCACCGTACCGTGTTGATGTCCAACGCCCAGTCCTCCATCCAGTGCGTTGTCAATGCGATGTGTTGACAGGCGCGGGAAGAAGTCCGCGATGTCCGCAACCGCCACATACTTGGCACCACGCCGACTGACCTTAAGTGACTCGGTCTGAAACGTCCGGTAACTGGGCGCGTCACTGAACATCCTTCCATCGGATGCGGGTGCGAACCGATAGGAGTGTACGGTGTGCTGCGAGGTTGGCACGCGGCGCGCCTCGAGCTTTGCGCCGATTTCATAGATCAGTGCGGTATAGATGAGGAAGTCGAGCGGATCGAGTTGCGTTGAGATTCGGAATCCGAACTTGTGTTTGGGGGCCAGGCAGCGGCGCGCAGGCCGAGCACTCCAGTCGAGAAGATCCACCGCCTGAATGGCTGCGGTCACTCGACTCCAATCACTCTCCAGAGCCGAGAACTCAAAGGCCGGGGGAAAGATATCGGTGTCACCGTACTTGAGCGCGTGCTTTAGCGCCCAGTTGAGTGCTTTGCTCCCTATCGTCAGTGACATTGCCGCTGTGCAACCCGCCACGCCACGCTCGCGCTCCGTTTCTCGAATCAACCACTTTTAGTCGCGGCCCTGAGACGCTGAATTGCTCCCCTCCCATTTCGCCGCGATGGCTTCGACGTCTGGCAGGGTGGGATTGATATCTGACCATCGGCCGACAAACTCCGGATCAAGGCTCCGCGGGCGCGGACTAATGGTCTGTATGCGCACCTGCAGCGGTAGGGTGACACAGTCGCCCATCACGATAGCCTGCTGCTGCGCCAGCGCTGGCAGTTGGTCTAGCAGCTCGCGATTGATCCCGCTTATGACGCTTCGAAAGTACTGCTGGTCATCGGGATTCTGGATTCTGTGCACGATAAAGCTATTGCATTGCGCCAGGACCGTTCGGGAGAGCTCACTGGGGCGCTGAGAGGCGACGACAAGACTGAGGCCGAACTTTCGGCCCTCCTTGGCGATCTTTTCAAACACGTCACGCGCTCGCAGCTGGCGATCGAGAGTCGCATCTTGTGGGATATATCGGTGCGCCTCTTCCAACACAAGTACGACTGGCAAACTCGCTCGCTCTGGAATCCGCTGCATGAAGTCCAGCACCAAGCGCCCTATGAGCGCAGTTACATTTTCGAGAACCTCGGATGCGAGCTCGCTGAGATCCAGGATCGTGATTTGGTGCGAACGCTTCGGAGATTGGTATTGAGCCTTGTACGCATTCGCCCATGGCGGCGGTGTGGTGTCGAAGTGCTTCGCCGGCTCCAGTCCTAAGAGTAGACGTATGAACGACGCCAGCGCGTTCATGAACGGCTTGACGCTGAACAGAAAAGCGTAGCGTGGGTCGTGGCGTGCCTGCTCCAACCGCAACTGAAGAGTCCCCACATATGATCGGAGGCGCGGATCGCGTTGAGTTTCGCGTGTTAGTTCCGCCTCAAATATCGTGGACACAAAATCGGCGAAATCGAAGTGAACCGGCGTATCGACGCCTACAAGGGATGCGGACGTTATTGTTAGCCTGTCCGCTGCAAGGCCTCCCCGGATAGCGAGCACAGCCTGACGAAGTAGGTCGGAGTCGGTTGCCAAGAGCTGACCGCCGGGGGCTACGGCGGTCCGGAGCGCGCTCAGGTAACCCGCATACGTCGCCTCGCGCTCTCCACCAATCCGATCGCGCTTGGTGGCAAGGTAAGCGGTTAATCCATCCAGGAGCTCTAGCACGTTCCTCCTGCCGAATCCGACCGCATTGCCTCTGGGTGGGTCCGTCAGGAAGGCCTCAAGCTTATTGGTCTCAGTCTCGATTCCATCCAACACCTCGGCGACCTGGCCCGCGGCGGTCGTACGCTTGCGAGCGGATCGAATCGCTTTGAATAACAGGGGAGCCTGCGCGCCTTCGGCCGGTCGAAAAAACGCTTGGTAGTCAAGACTATTCATGAACCAGTGCGGCACTATAAGTCCCGTTGGAATGTCTCCGTCATTGCGCAGCACCAGCCGATTGAATAGCGGCATGTTCTTCATCGGATTCGAAGGGTCCGGCCGCGTGAATGCCTGCTCATACTCGTTATTTGTATCGAGGATGATGAAGTGCGCGTTTGGCATTCCACGAGCGAGGACGGACTTAATGAGAGCTGTTACAGTGCAGCTCTTCCCGGCGCCTGTGTTACCCAGAATCGCGGCATGCTTTCCGAAGAAGCGATCGATGTCTATCGTCACATCATAGTCTGAGAATATCGGCGATTTTCCCAACGCTATTCGTCGGGGATCTTCGCGCCTAGCCTTGTCGAATATAACGTCCAAATCTTCTTCACTGGCGAACCACACGGGGTTGTCCAATTCCGGGTAGCGTTTAACGCCGTATTCAAATCTCTTTTCATCGACTGCCTGTGTAATGGTCCCAATCATGCTCACCCACATCGTGCGCCTCGGGCGAGCGATGACCAGCATCTGGCGGTTCTGGAGAGTCGCCTCAGGTTCCTCCGCCATATCTAGTCCCGTGACGATGGCGACCACGCGCTCACTACCCACGGGGACGATCACGAAACTGTTGATCACTGCGATCGCATAGAGACCGCCATAGCTGCTCTTCACGTAGCTGCTCGTGTCCGGCGAGAGTTCGACCAGAGCTTGATATGTCTTGACCTTGACGATCCGGCCTATCGTGCGGTCGCTGCTCATTCGGGTTCCTTCGTTGGGGTGCCCCGAAGCTGCTCGAGAGCCTTGCGGGTCTCTTCGCGTGCGTTCGCTTCGACGTTGAGCTCGCGAATGTCAGGCAACCAGGTCGAGCTGAACTCGTGCAGCGTGCCAGCGCCGGCCGAGTACTGTCCTGTCGCATCCTTGACGCCGCCGGTGATCACCAAGATGCGGCTGCTCGAAATCCGGTGGATTAGCCGCCATATCTCGTGGCTTGGTTCAAGCTTCGCTGGGTCCGAGGGCACGGTGATGCTCGGGATAACTACTATGAGTGTAAAACTCGGAATGCTCAGGGCTTGGTAGATGAGCCGATTGATGTGATCGTCTTGAAACTTGTATCCGATAGTAAGGAGCGCGCTCTGCGGCTGGTGAATGGTGGTACCAAAGTGACGAAACATCTCCGCGTACGGGTAACCGTTCATCTCGGTCACCTTGAGTGGTGACGGATAGATCATCACGTCCCCATATTCCTCTTCATTGGGGAGGCTACTGTTGATGATGACATCGTCGGGTCCGCTGCGCCGCCGGCGCCAATTGATGCTGCCGTGAAGTTTATAGAGGTGGAGTACACGATCGACGCGACTTACTCGGCCTTCTGTCGTTTCGCCGGGGTAATAGAGGTCGTAGTGGTAGCTTTCGGTTCTGAGCGAGCGGTTTATCGTGCCAAGAAACCCGTCAAAATACATCACGCCTAGGTTGTCCAGGGCTCGTTCAAGAACCAAGTCGTAGTTGGTAGTGAAGACCTTCGCGCGGGGGAGGGTTGTACTGCGCAGTAAGAGGCGCCGGAATAGTTCCTCTTGATCCCGTAATCGCTCGTCGGCCACGCAGCTGAGATCGTGGCATCGATGATATAGCCACTTCTTCAATAGCCGCTCGAGCAGGGCCGCGTCACGAGCTTCGACCGTCACGCCACCGATTGTTTGTTCAGAAGCACGCAGAATGGCGTCGTTGCCCTGAATATTCACGAGCGCGGTGAGCAGCGGCTCGATGCCAATGTCGCCGCACACCTCAAGTAAATGCTCAAGCAAGGTGCGCGCGCGTTGGTGCTCAGCCACTTCGGCGAGTCTGTATGGCGTCTTGTCCAGTTCGGCTTCGACCTTGCTGGTGCTGTGGACGAGCGGAGCGCCCAGCGGAATGCTACTGCCGTTACCGACCAGGACGGCGAGATTGCGAATCTCGAGGTATTGGCGCAGCCGCTGAATGAGCCGCGTCTTATGTTCCTCTGTGTCGAGCGGGGTTGCGACATCCCCGATGTAGTACTCACTGGCGCTCATATGAGTTCCGTGCGCAGGTCTGAGCGCCTGATCGCTCTAGTCGCGCTTTTGGATGTGCGTGGAGTAACAGTGTGCTGACTTCCAGTCGCGCCGGAAACGTGAAGGAATCCATCGGCACCACTAACGGGGTCTGTAATCCACGGAGCAATCTCGTTGTCCTTCGGCTCGAATCCAGTGTTCACGCGTCATTTTGGTTGGAAATCTGAATGTTTTCAATGCGATAATGCTTAAAGCCCCGCATTTTTGAGAGGCGCACCCTGCGCAGCGCAGGGGACTGCTGTCACCCGACACTGAGCGCGGATCCTAGGTCTTATGAGCCTGCCTGCAAGCCAGCGGTGTCCGTGACCGCGTTCAGAGAAGAGAACGGGTGATCTTCAGGGTCTCCGCAAATGATCTCCCGGTGCCGCACCGGGCCGGTCTTGAGAATCTCACCGGCTTGGTATCCGCCGGAGTCGACACGTATGTCGCTAACTAAACTAATGGACGAGCCGTTCTGATCCTCGGCACTGGCGCCAGCAGGCCTTACCGCTATCCGGTTGGGTCTGAGCTTCTGGAAATGATTGTTAGACTCGGCGAGGCCTACTATCGCGACTCAGCCGGTTTCGCCGACGCGGAGGAGTCCTTGAACTGTGTCCGGGAATTCAGGGCGAAGTCGCTGGATCAGATCGTTGAGGTCTATCCGGAGCACTGGCCGTAGGTACGTTGTGGAATCGCGAAGATATTCCTGGAGTTTGAGAATCGCCGCGACCTGCACCCTCAGGATGATTGGTACACATGGTTCTACGACCACGTACTTAAAAACGATGAGCACCTCGGCGGCGGCAGACTCAGCGTTGTCACGTTCAACTACGACCTCTCTTTCGATGTCCACATCCATACGCTCGTTGTGAGGCGCCATCGACTCACGAATGAGCAGGCCACCGAGCGGTTGCAGAACCTTAAGCTGCTACACGTCTACGGTGATATCGGGCCGATCCAGCGTATCCACGGGGCGGGAAGGGCTTGGGGCCTGCAGAATCAGGGCTGGCCAGAACCGGAGCTTGCCCACGCCGTCGCCGCCGGAATCCGCGCTATCAATGATCCACGGACAGATGAGTCTTTGGCTATTGCTCGCTCGCTCATCTCCGAGGCAGAGTACATCGCGTTCATCGGCTTCGGCTGGATGCCAGCTAACGTCTCACGCCTCGACTTGAAGGAGACTGCCAAGCGAGCCTCGGCGATTCTGTTGACGGCGGTAGGCATTCAAGACACGCGGCCTATTGTCGCCGAGCTTCCGGCGGGAATCCCTTTCCACATAGGACTTCTCGGATCCGCTTTCGACCGAGCCAACCACTGACATGCTCCGGCGGCTGCTAGCCGCCGTGGGTCACCCAGGCTGACACCCGCGCTTTCCGCAACCAAGCGGCAATCGGGAGACGCACGCTCATCATAGGCGAACATGAATCTCCACTCGCACGCCGTCCCTCCGTCCAGCACTGGCACGACAGTTGTGAAACACAAGCTCGCGGACTCCCAGACTTCATGTCTGCATAGGATTGAAATTTCCTCTCCAACATGATCAGATGTCCCTGCTGTAGCTGATCCTGCTGCAGTCCGGCCGAAAGCCGGTTAACCGTTGGCCTCGAAAGGGCCGGGGGAAGTCTTATGTATCCACTACGTCTTGTGCACGATTTGCGGCCCGTGTTGCCGTGGACCATCTACTCGTTACCAATCAAGATCGAGCGGGGTTCCGCCCCGGTACACGAACGACGGTTTGCCATTCACTGGGACGAGGACAACGATGAGCGCATTCTTGCCGCTGTCCTCGATGTGTTCTATCGACGGACAGAAGCTTTGTGGAACCTTTACGCCGTTGGCGAGCGAAAGGGCAGCCTGACTATTTGGGCCCAGACGTTTCCGGTTGCCGATCAGGCTGCGTGGGCTGCCGCATCGAGAGGACCGGCCATTCAAGATGAGTGGCCCGTTAGCCCGATCAACGCCTATGCTGAAGTCATGCGCACAGGCGGACGTCGGACGATGAATGAGGATGAGGTCGTTCGAAAGTTCCCGATAGAACATGACCAGTTGAATTGGCTTATCAACCTGTTCGATCTGGGGCCGTCTGGGCCGCGCCGCGCCTGGTAACTGCCTTGCTGCAACCGCTCGCCTGAGCACAGGCCAGACCGCTCCGAGTCGCCGTCGGCCTTCAGCGAGGTACAAAGTCCTGCGTGCGACCCCGCAGACGCTTCAAAAGTTCTGCAGCCAGATGCTCTTTCTCGGCCGCAGGAGGAGTCAT
>Ga0123355_10008980_pt1 | contig 15149 bp, 13 predicted proteins | sample TergutEmb28metaG_3_FD_89872 | JGI IMG/M metagenome (GOLD analysis project Ga0123355, IMG submission 89872) | Embiratermes neotenicus P1 segment gut microbial communities from Petit-Saut dam, French Guiana - Emb289 P1 | ecosystem: Host-associated > Arthropoda: Insects > Digestive system > Gut ...
AATCCGGGCGGCGGCGGCGGCACAGACTATATTGCACCTTTAACAGTGCGCGTAGTTTATGAGTCGGTCTTAGCTCCGGGAGTTGAAACACTTGTAACAAATGCAGTTCTGTATCTGAATGGTGTAGATGTATCGAACCTTGGTACTGGCGGTGTCTTCATCTTAGACGGCGAAGCACGTATCAATGATATATTAACTGCAACAGCAGCAGGCTTCGTTAATTCGTACCATGCCATAACACATACTGACGCAGCACACCCAGGTGTGATTACAATACATCTGATCAATGGCGGCGGCGGTAGCGGCCCAGGCTGCAATGGCGGCGGTGGCACAGATTACATTGATCCATTAATGGTTCGCGTAGTCTATCGCTCAGAGTTAACAAACGCCTACGAATATGTAACTACAGCGACCCTGAGCCTGAATGGCGCAGATGTATCGCACTTAGGAACTGACGGCGTCTTTATCTTAGACGGCGAAGCAAAAATCAATTACTTGTTAACAGCAGCAGCACCAGGCTTCTACAGCTCGTTCCACACCATAAGACACTCTGACGCACATGCAGGCGTGATTACGATCAACCTGATTCAAGGCGGCAGCGGCGGTGGACCGGGTGGACCAGGCGACGGTGGTGGCGGCACAAGCTTCATTTCGCCATTAACAGTTCGCGTAGTCTATGACTGTAGAGCAACCGGAACTGTAGTACCTGTAACTAACGCGACTCTGAACTTGGATCGCGCGGGTAACATAACAGGCATTAATGGCGTCTTCAATTTAGACGGCAGAGCAATGATCAATGACTTATTAACTGCAACTGCACCAGGATTCAACAATTCGTTCCACCGCATAACTCATATTGACGCAAACACAGGCGAGATTACGATCAACCTGAGCAGAGGCGGCAATGCGGGCGGCGGCGGATACGCATTAATTCCACACTTAGTAGTAGACGTAGTACGTAATACCTACGATGCAACAGGTAACATCACCGGCACAGTACTTGTAGGCACCGCAACGCTCACGCGTAACGGAGTAGTAGTAGCAGGCACAGACGGCGAATTTACAATGTTGAACGTAGCACGCATTAACGACGTATTGTTTGCAACGGCACCAGGGTTCTATGGCCGTTACAGAGTAATTACGCCGGCAGATGTAGCTCCGGTGGGTCAAGTTTCAAGGATTACCATTAACATTTCTTATAGAAGTGATGGTTCTGAGAATAATAACCCTCGCAATCCGGATGGCTACAGGGACGTAGATTTAAATGTAACTGTTGTAGACACAAACGGCAACAGATTGCCGACTTCAACACTTACAGGAGTACCTAATATTGTTAGACACAATAATGGCACGTTTACAGTAACAGCATCCGGTAGAAACATTGGTAATATTCTCGCAGCGGCGGCAGTTGGGTTCCATAATAACACCCATACAATCACCGAAGAAGATCTGCGTGACCAAGAAATTACCATAGTATTGACCGGAATGCCACAACCACCTCCACCACCTCCACCGAGACCACCGAGCGGCGGATTATGGAGAGAAGTATTACCAAGAGTAGCAACTCAGGTGGAAGAAGTTGAAACAGATTCACATGCAAGATTTATCTACGGCTTCCCAGATGGCACGATGAGAGCTGATGCGTCCATCACAAGAGCCGAAGCAGCAATGATGATTTTCAGATTACTTGAAAGCAATAACAAGTTTAACCCAGCACCACTTAGGTTTAGCGATGTAGGCAACACAAGCTGGTATTCTCAAGCTATAAATTATCTGGCGCATAGAGGAATTCTTCTCGGTTATCCGGACGGATCCTTCAGACCGAATGCGACAATAACAAGAGCTGAGTTAACAGCAGTAGTAACAAGATTCTTTGGACCAACAGCACAAGGCACAGCAACATCAATCAACTTCCCGGATGTAAGCAGCGAGCATTGGGCGACGGCCTATATCAACGCAGCAGCTAGAAACGGTTGGATACTTGGTCACGCAGATGGCACTTTCAGACCGGAGAGCGCTATCACGAGAGCAGAAACGGTTGTAATTCTCAATCGTGTATTCGACAGAGAAGCTAATCCGGCAGGAATTCGCAACGCATTAGGTAACGTAACAATATTCACAGATTTAACCTCTACGCATTGGGCATTCTACGACATCATGGAAGCAGCAATAGACCATGAGTTTACGACAGACCAAAACGGCAGAGAAGTATGGGAGTCATTTACATTTACAAGAATCAATTAAAATTTTGTAACAACTGTAATAGCAATACTGCAATAACGAATATGCAATGCCGCAAGACAAGTGCTGCAAGAGAGCTTTGAACGTGAGCCTTGGGTAAGCGTCCAAAGTGCAGCATTCTCAAGAGGCAATTGAAAGCTTAGTAATATCTGCAACAACAATGCATGACAAGCAGCACCATAAGATGAAAGTAGTAAGAGCGCTTTGGGCGTGAACCTTGGGTAAGCATCCAAAGTGCAGTACTACTAAGAAATAACGTAAGTTTTAATAACAACTGCAATAATAATGTATAGCAATACTGCAAGACAAAAAGCAGCAAAACGCTCTGGGATGATCAACCAAAGCGTAGAAACACCTAGAATCAACTAAAGTTTTAGTAATAATAGCACTTAGAAGTATCGTAACACAGAGAATTTCAAAAGCGCTTTGGCGTGACCAGCCAAAGCGCAGCACCACCAAGAAATAATTAAAGTTTTAGGAACCATTGTAACAACATGCAATAAGTGTAAGACAAAATGATTTAAATACGTTTTGGGTTAGGACGCCCAGAACGCAGTAGTGCAAAGAAATAACAGAAACAATTGCAACAACCGCAATAATTTATAGTAGTATCGAAATACAAAGCATGAAAAGGGCGCTTTGGACTGGACACCCAAAGCGCAGCACCACCAGAAACAACCGTAATAATTGCAATAATGTATAGCAATATCGTAAGATAAAGTAAGCAAGAATGAATGTTTTGGGCTTGGACACCCGAAACACAGCAATACCAGGAAACATAGTAGCATGCAACATACGTAACAATAGATTTATAGAAATATCATGGGCATAGTGCTGCAAAAAACTTTGAGTGTGAGCACCAAAGCGTAGCATTACGACCAATCTAAACTTTGTAATATGTAATAGATGTAAAACTGCAATAACCGTAATAACAACGTTGCAGCAGAATCGTATAGGTAAAATACTGCAAAAAGCTTTGGGCGTGAGCGCCAAGAAGCGCAGTGTTGCCAGGAATTATTTATAATTTTGAAACAGCTGCAATAGCAACGTTGAAGTAACACTTGTAAGACAAAAATGCTGCAAGAGAGCTTTGGACGTGAGCGTCCAAAGCCGGCAGCATTATGTAGAAGTAACTAGAATTTTTGTAATAATCGTAATATCGTAAGATGCGATGCTGCAAAAGAGCTTTAGGCGTGAGCGTCCAAGCCGCAGCAAAGCAAACGAAAGAAAAACAGACATACGAGACATGCATGCATACGGGCCGCACGTGAGTCCCATACACCGCACACCGGGTAGGGCACATCATAGCGGCTCGTATTCTTTTTACTTGGCTCATATTGTAGAAATCAGCTATAACTTTGATAGCATGACAGAGGCTGACTTGGGTAGACTCCATAAAAAACCTCTGCTTTGGCTTATGAGTACATAAACTAAAGCAGAGGTTTTTTCTATTATATAATATTCATTTAAGAAAGTTAGGAAACATCGGGGTATAGTCGATTAAGTTGAAAAGCCTAATGCTAAAGCTTGCATTTTCCCACAACCCTTCGTCGACGGAGCTTGCTCTTACCACAGAGGGTAATGCTGCGCTCCGTTTTCTCGATTTGCGAAAAAATACCGCACATTATCTGTTAGGTTTTTCAACTGAATCGACTATAGAATACATTGTTTATCTTTATCTAAGCAAAATTCCCATCTCCATTCTAACTTCTTTGCGCTCCAAATCTTTATTTGAATAGGCGCATGCGTCAAATCCTATGAGAGAAAATCCATAGTTTAGATAAAAGTCAATTGCGCCTTCATTGCAAGATTGGGTCTCAAGTGCGACTGTGCGACGATTTTCTTCTTTTGCGCGCTTTAAAGCTGTATCCATAAGCGCTGTGGCGATTCCTTGGCGCCTGCAATCGTCATGCACCCAAAGCTCAGTCACTATGAGCCGATTTTGCCAGTCCTCCACAGCTGTTTCTATGGCGGCAAGCAGATAGTTGTTTTCGACAATGCCCCATGCTTGTACTCTCTCCCACCAAGGCTGAAAAAGCTTATCGGAATCATCAGGCTGCTTTTTAAAAGGCACATCAAATGGAGTTTTGATGAATGAGACATTAAAGCCGGCAGGGGAAGACTCTATCTTCACTTCGTAATAACTACTCGATGTGTAACGGAATTCGAGCTTGTGGCCTTGCCAAATTTCACGCTCAAGCGGTGTTATTTTGTAGTCAGTTTTCATCTTTTCACCTCGTTAGGATATGTCTCGACACACCTTAGTATAGTTCATTATATTCGTTTATGGCGTTAATAACCGTGAGGTTTGGCGTTATATACGCGGTGTTGTGGGTAGTATAAATCACCATACCGGGTTTTGCGCCACTTGGTTTTTTGACATTTTTTTTGTTAGTATAGTCTACAGGCACCAGATTGCCCGCCCGTGCTTTGGAGAAGAAGGCCGCGAGATGTGCTGCTTCTTCAATGGTGCGGTTAGGGGGTGTTTGACCATTCGTTTTGACAATGACATGAGAGCCTGGGATGTTCTTTGTGTGCAGCCATAAGTCGAGAGGTTGGGCGAACTCCATGGTCAGCTCGTCATTCTGATTATTACTTTTACCCACATAAATTTCAAATCCGTCACTGGACTTAAATCTCATAGGGCCGGATTTTTTGGCCGGCTGTGGCTTCTTATGCGAGGCGGCGGCTTTTTTGATGAAGCCTTGCGCCCTAAGTTCCGCACGAATATCTTCAATGTCCGCGCTCGCCAAGTTTGTGCTGAGGCTGTTGAGTATAGACTCAAGATAGTACAGGTCCTCGTCTGTGGCGACTATTTGCTCATTGGCAGCTTCGAAAGTGCGCTTTTGCTTGTTATATTTTTTGAAATATCTTTGTGCATTCTCCGCAGGGGTCAACACCGGGTCGAGTGCAATTTCAATCTCAGGAGAGTTCTCGTCATAATAATTGATGACAGTCGCTGTCGTTTGTCCGGGCTGGATGCTATAGATATTGGCGGTTACTAGTTCTCCCAAAAGTTTAATATCGTCCCTATCTTCAACATCTTTCAAGGTATTTAAGAGTACAGTTTTTTTCTTCACAAGTCTCTCGATGTGAATTGAAATGAGTTTTTTCAGGTCCTGAGTTTTCTGGCTTTTTTTATAATAGGCATCCTTGAGTTTGAAAAATTCACTTATAAGCTTTGAAATGCTATCATACTCTGCGCTCTCAAAGTGTTTCCACATGCTGAGGTCAATGGAGCTGAAGTCTTTTATTGTGCCGGATTCATCCATATAAACTTTTGGCGAGTAGTCATGAGCTGCTATTTTCGCAAATGTTGATTCAAAAGCGGTGTATAGAAGTTCGCAATCGACAGTTTCGACGAAATTAGACTGATCAATGTCTGCACGTGCACATATTTCACTGGCGGCGAGCGGGCTTATCCCACTATAGGATTTATAGATCGCTTCTTGTGCAGTCACACTGCCCAAAGCGCCTACTCTTGATATAAACGAGGATCTGTCTGCATGCCTGGGGTCAGCCTTATCTTGTGCAGGGGGATAGCTATATTCGCGCCCCGGAAGCACTTGACGTACAGAGCTTTTATCGAGAGAGACTCTTTTGATGGCGTCAACAATGATGCCGCGTTCGTCGACCAGTATAATATTCGAATGCTTGCCCATGATCTCGATTATGAGGCGCTTGACAGACAAGTCACCCATCTCATTCATGGACTCTACGCTTACTTCAAGTATACGCTCGAATCCCGGCTGATTTATTCGAACTACTTTCCCTCCGGTCAAGTATTTACGCAAAACCATACAGAAAAGAGGCGCCTGCATAGGGTTTTCTCCGGAAGAAAACGCGAGGCATGCCTTTGGGCTTGTAGGATTTGCTGAGAGCAGGAGCTTATGATTTCGCAGTGAAATCATGATTTCATCCCGCTCGGGCTGGTGAATCTTATCTATTTTTGAGTGCAGTATGTTATCTTCCAGTTCCCTGGCGATATTTGATAAAACAATTCCGTCTAATGGCATATATTTTCCTTCCTGAGCAGGCGTAGTATGATGAAAAGTTTTATGCGGATAGGCGGTACAGCTGACGCGCCGACCACCTTCAAGAACAATAACTATATTATTAGCAAGCCATAACTTGTTATTGTTCTTGAAGGAATTTAGTATATACAAACATAGTATACCTGATTTAGTAAGGTTTGACAACTGACTCGCATATAGTGTATACTTAAAGGAATTCGGATGGGGCAAAATGCTGATTAAAGGAGCATGTTTATGGTAAGGAGCATGACCGGCTACGGCAGGGGAGAATGCAGCAAATATAATCGTAAATTCGTGGTAGAAATTAAATCTGTAAACCATAGGTATAATGATATTTCTGTGAAGTTGCCCAGGATTTTGTCCGGACTTGAAGATGCGGTTAAGAAGAGCGTGTCTAAATGTGTGAGTCGTGGCAAAACTGATGTTTATGTGAATTACGAGGCCATGGGCGATCAGGATGTAAATATTACTTTCAACGCGGCTCTCGCTGATTCATATGTGGCGGTGCTGACGGATATTAAAGAGCGCTATGGTATTGAAGAGAAGATATCGATATCTTCTATCAGCCGTTTTCCTGACATTATTTCTACGGGCAAGGGTGTGGATGGCGAAGAAGCCATGGCAGAGCTTAGGGAAGTGCTTTTTGAAGCAGTTGATGAGGCTGTAAAAAACCTGGCTTTTATGCGTGAGCAAGAGGGTAGTGCTTTAAAATCAGATATTTTGGAAAAACTTATTACCATAGATTATATGAGCGGCAAAATTGTTGCTCGTGTGCCGCGTGCAATTGAGGCTTATAAAGAGAGGTTCAAAGAGCGAATTAAAGAGGCTCTCAGCGGCAGCGGCATGGAAATTGATGAAAATCGAATGTTAATGGAAATTGCTGTTTTTGCTGATCGTGCATGCGTTGATGAAGAGATTACACGGCTTGCATCGCATATTGAACAGATGCGAGCGATTTTAGATAATGGCGATGCCATGGGCCGAAAGCTGGATTTCTTGATTCAAGAAATGAATAGAGAAGTCAATACTATAGGCTCCAAATCGCATGATACAGAGATAACACAAATAATGGTTGAGCTAAAAAGCGAGATTGAAAAAATAAGAGAACAGGTGCAGAACATTGAATAAAACAGTTAATATTGGATTTGGAAATATTGTTTTGACCAGTAGAATAATAGCTGTGACGAGCCCTGAATCAGCGCCCATCAAGCGCTTTATACAAGAAGCCAGGGAAGACAAGCGGCTTCTTGATGCAACTTACGGTAGGCGCACAAGGGCGGTTATAATAACTGATTCAGAGCATGTGATATTATCTTCTATACAGCCCGAAACTATCGCGGGAAGAATTTCGAATGAGCCGGAGAGTTAAGTAGAATTCCAGCAAACTCATGCAGTAAAGTTTTTCAAGGAGGATTACTGGACATATGAGCAATCTCAAAGGCATGTTAGTTATAATATCAGGCCCTTCCGGCTCAGGAAAAGGCACAGTAGTAAAAGCGCTTGATAGTGACAGGGGTTTTGCCCTTTCAATTTCTATGACAACGAGAAAGCCACGCCCTGGCGAAGAGCATGGCAGGGACTATTTTTTCGTTGATGAAGAAGAATTTATAGCAACGAGAGATTCTGAGGGTCTCTTAGAGCATGCTTTGTTTGTAGGCAATCTATATGGCACACCCAGGCGATATGTTGAAGATGAGATTTCTAAAGGCAAGATAGTTGTTTTAGAGATTGAGGTAGAAGGTGCTTTGCAGATACGTGAGAAGTTTCCTGATGCGGTATTGATATTTTTGATGCCTCCTGATATTGGTGAGCTTGGAAGACGTTTGTCAAAAAGGCAAACAGAAGATAAAATGACTATTGAACAGCGCCTTACAAGGGCAAAGAATGAAATTAAATACATAAGCCGTTACGACTATGTGGTTATAAATGATGTGGTTGAATCGGCTGTGGATAGAATAAATACCATTGTTTCGGCGGAGTCTCTTAAGCCGCACAGAAACCCTGAACTGGTTGAAAACTTTAAAGGAGATGAATTTGATGTTGCGTCCTTCATACTCAGAATTGATGAGCTTATTAAATGAAGCAAACGAGGGTAACGAAGTAGATAACGAAATTACCAGCAGATACACGATAGTTATGGCGGTAGCTAAAAGAGCAAGGCAAATTATAAGCGGTGAGGAAGCTCTTGCTACGGCGGATACAGATAAGGCTGTGAGCATTGCTGTGGCTGAAATGTCGCAAGGCAAGCTCAAGGTGTCCGCGGCACAAGTCACGGACGCGGAAAGCATCAACAGGAATGAGTTTATTTCGGTGATTGAGGCAGATAGTCTGGATGACTATTAAAAATATTTCGTGAAAGCCTTAGAGGGTATCGTCTGCTTTAAGCCTTTCACGATGCTACCTGGAAGAATGAATCGGTTTGCAGATTCTGTCTGCGGGCAGCCGATTCTCCTCGCCCCGGCAAAGCCGAGTCTGCGGATTTTAAGTCTGCGACGTTAACATCCAGAACCATTATATGAAAACTTACCCGCAGACCGCGGGTTTTTTATCGTAGATAGTGTTGACACGAGTTATGTTATACGTCTTTTCTGCTGATTTTTAGCCACTTTTCGTCGAGGACTTCAGCACTTTTCACTTCGTGAAAAGCCGCCCTGCGGGCGTCCGGCCTTCTTGCCGGTGCAACCTAGCAGATTATCTCCGAATACGTTGAGTGCAAATCTTGGATTTGCACGAATGCGTCGTCGCCCTCTCCACTTGACTTTGCAAAGCAAAGTCTCGTAAGAATTGGCTAAAAATCAGACATGAAAAGCCGCACAACTAACTCATGTCAACACTATCTAGTGAGGGAAAGAGTCAATGTCTGAGAGAACTATTATAGCAGATATAATCGTATCAATTAACAATTCGAATGTGGACAAGCCATTCAGCTACATTGTACCTGAGGAGCATGCTGTGCGAATCGCGCCCGGCGTGCGAGTTGTCGTGCCGTTTGGCAGAGGCAACAAACCAATTGAAGGGTTTGTTATTGATACCCGAGAGGGCGACGGGGCGGGGCTCAAGAGCATACTTAGGCTGCCGGACAAATCGCCTTTGTTTGGCGAGGACTTGATGCTTTTGGCTAAATGGATGCAGCATAAGTATTATTCGACATTGACCGAGTGCATCAAGTGTATACTCCCCACGGGAATTTCCATTAAAACAGAGACTGTCTATTATTTGAATCCGATTATTGAAGCAGAGTTGAGCGATATCGAGGAAAAGATTGTTGAATATGCAATGGCTTTTTCGCCTGCGGCGAAGTCAGCTTTTTTGAGCATAGACAGAGTTCAGTCAAAACATGTCGATGCGCTCATCAGAAAAGGCGTTTTGATCAAAGAGAATTTGGTTAGCGGCAAAGATTTTGTGAGATATGAACGGTATGTGGTACTGGCAGAGAATTTTGACAATATTAAGCTACCGTCAGAGAGGACGAAGCAAGGACTCGTGATCGACTATCTGCGTGAGAATGGGCGCCAGAGCACGAAAAGGCTGAAGGAAGCTTTGGGCATTACAGATTCGCCTATCGGTTCATTGGTGGCTAAAGGCATAGCTAGGTACGAAAACGTAGAGGTGCGGCGTGAATCTGCTGTGGGCGCGAAATTTAGCGAAATTGGCATAGGTCAATTGGTATTAAATGATGAGCAAAAACAAGTATTGGACACAATAGTTGGTGCTAAATGTGATAAGAAGCCGGTCCTAATCCACGGCGTCACAGGAAGCGGCAAGACAGAAGTGTACTTGAGAGCTATTGCGGACATACTTGAAGAGGGCAAGGCGGCTATAGTCTTGGTTCCTGAAATTTCGTTGACTCCACAAACCGTGGGTCGATTCAAGGATAGATTTGGTGAACGAGTTGGTGTTACGCATTCGCGGATGTCGATGCCTGAGCGCTATGATATGTGGAAAAATGCCGCAGAAGGCAAAATATCGATTATGATTGGGCCAAGGTCTGCGCTTTTTGCACCGTTCAAGAATTTGGGTATAATTATCATCGATGAGGAGCATGAGCACACCTACAAGTCCGATACCACGCCAAAGTATGACGCACGGGCAGCGGCTGTGAAAAGAGCGCAGTTGACAGACTCGCTGCTCATAATGGGCTCTGCAACACCAAGCATTGAGAGTTATTCGAAAGCGCTGAACGGCGAGTACATAATGGCCAAAATGAGGCATAGGGTTAATAAATCTATGCCTGCAGTTGATATTATTGATATGAGGCAGGAGCTGGAAGAGGGCAACCGTTCAATGTTTTCGCGGGGGCTTTTGGCTGCCATTGCAAAGAATCTTGACGAGGGTATGCAAACTATATTATTCCTGAACAGGCGCGGGCATTCGACTTTTGTTTCGTGCAGGCAGTGCGGGTTTGTGGTGAAGTGCGATGAGTGCAGCATAAACTTTACTTATCACACATATAACGAAAGCATGATTTGTCATTACTGCGGGATTAAGGGCAAGGCGCCAAAAAACTGCCCGCAATGCGCCTCAAAATACATAAAGTTTTTTGGAGTGGGTACGCAAAAAGTCGAAGATGAGCTGAATAAGCTCTTTGGTGGTGCAGGCATTTTGCGCATGGATATGGATAGCACCAGGCAAAAGGGTGGCCATGAGAACATACTCGGGGAATTTAAAAGTGGGAAAGCCCAGATACTAGTGGGAACTCAAATGATTGCTAAAGGACTTGATTTCCCCAAAGTGACGCTGGTTGGCGTTATTGCGGCTGATCTATCACTGCATACGGGGGATTTTCGCTCGGCGGAGAAGACTTTCCAGCTTCTGACGCAGGTTTCCGGACGCTCTGGGCGGGCTGATGATGCTGGGCGGGTCATTATACAAACATACAACCCTGAGCATTACGCAATTGTTCATTCGCAAACCGGTGACTATGAAGGTTTTTTTGAGCAGGAAATAGCACTGAGAAGACAAATGGATTATCCACCGTTTACGCATATTTTTGAGGTGTTGTTCACAGGAGAGTCTGAGAAAAAAATAATTTTGGCATTACAGCGACTTTGTGATATACTAAGTATATATAATAAGAACAATGAGTTTGAACTCATAGGTCCGGCTCCCGCGATTGTTTCAAAAATCCGTAAAAGATATCGCTGGAGGCTCAGCGTAAAGGGCGCGGATGAAGAGCGGCTCAAGAATTTGGTTCTTCATTGTGTTGATGAACTCAGAAAGACTGAGAATATGTCGGACATTAATATAAGTTTGACTCTATAGAAATATGTTCGTTTTTGCGGACAGAACGGAGACAATCATGGCTTTAAGAACTGTAAGGCTTGAAGGCGACGAAATTTTAAGAAAAAAGGCCAGGCCTGTATCCGAGATAAATGAGAAAATAATTACTTTGCTCGATGATATGAGAGAAACAATGCGGGAGCAGATCGGCGTAGGTATCGCAGCGCCCCAGGTTGGAATTTTGCGACGCGTTGTTGTTATTGACATGGAGGATGAGCAGGGTGAAGAGGGCGTTATTGAGCTCATTAACCCTGAGATAATACTACAAGAGGGCAGCCAGATTAATGTTGAAGCTTGCTTAAGTATCCCGGATGAGCAGCATTATGTGGAGCGGCCGGAGCGAGTTGTGGTACGCGCGCTTAATCGTGATGGAGAACTGTGTGAGTATGAAGGTGAGGGCTTTTTGGCGATAGTGTTTTGCCATGAAATAGATCACTTGGATGGGATTTTGTATACGGATAAGGCGCTTGAGGAGTATGATGAGGACTTGGTATAATGAAAATAGTTTTTATGGGTACGCCTGAGTTTGCGGCTATAACACTGAGAGAACTTATCAAACATCATGAAGTAACGGCTGTTGTAACTCAGCCGGACAGACCTGCAGGGCGCGGTAAAAAACTCATGCCGCCGCCGGTCAAAGAAGTAGCCTTAGAAAATGGCATAGACATATATCAGCCGGGGAGAATAAGGCGCAAGGAGTTTGTGGAGACGCTTTCTAAGATACCCGCTGATATATTTGTGGTTGTGGCTTATGGGCAGATTCTTTCCAAAACGATTTTGGACATGCCAAAGTATGGCTCAATCAATGTTCATGCGTCACTGCTTCCAAAATACAGAGGCTCGGCGCCGATACAGTGGGCGATAATAGAAGGCGAGTTAGAAACCGGTGTCACCATTATGCAAATGGACGAGGGAATTGACACAGGAGCCATGATACTGAAAGAAACTGTCGCGATTGACTCGCAGGAAACGGGGGCGTCGCTTCATGATAAATTGGCGCATGCCGGAGCGGTGGAGGCACTCAGAGCGCTTAATCTAATTGATTCAGGTACTGCGAAAAAAACTCCGCAGGATGATGCGCTTGCATCGTATGCACCAATGCTTGAGAAGGATACGGGGCGCATTGATTGGACGAAAAATGCAGTGGAAATAGAGCGGCTGGTGCGTGGGTTGTATCCTTGGCCCTCTGCGTTTTCTGAGCTCGATGATCTTGGCAATGTGAAAATAACAAAGGCAACGGCGCTAACGCATAATAGCCATGGCGAGCCTGGTACAATAATAGATATTGACAATAAAAAAGGGGTTTTTGTTGCGACAGGCGCAGGTGCTCTGCTTATTGAGAGATTGCAGGTAAGCGGCAAAAAAGAGATGGATACACCAGCGTTTCTGTTAGGAAATAACATGCAAGTAGGACTAAGGTTTTCATAAATTCGAGAGGGTGATTTGTATGCCGATGATTCCATTATATTTTGGTGATATTACTTTTTTTCTGATTATTCCTGCGATGCTGCTTGCGGGATTGGCGCAGCTTCGTGTTTCTACCAGTTTTAACAAATATTCGCAGCATATGAGCCGGCGTGGTAAAAGCGGCGCTGAGGTTGCGGCAAGCATACTCCGTGGAAATGGTATATATGACGTTGATGTGGAGATGGGGCATGGACACTTGACCGATCATTATGATCCGCGTTCAAGAAGGATTGTGCTTTCGGAAGAAGTTTACGGTTCTTCAAGCATAGCGGCGATAAGCATAGCCGCACACGAGGCAGGACACGCGCTTCAGCACAGCACAGGATATGCACCGCTGGCTTTGCGTTCGTTTATAGTTCCTGTGGCGAGCTTTGGCTCAAGGCTTGCGATGCCGTTATTTCTTATAGGTATGTTCATGGGTGAGGCCGGGCATTTTTTCATAGAACTCGGTATATTGTTTTTTGCCTGCGCCGTGTTGTTTCAGGTGATAACGCTTCCTGTGGAATTCAATGCTTCGAGGCGCGCGATTGCGGTTCTTACAGATGGAATGTATTTAGACGAAGAGGAAGTGGTTCCGGCGAGGAAAGTCTTAAACGCCGCGGCCATGACATATGTGGCGGCTACATTTGTAGCACTTTTACAACTTTTAAGATTACTGCTTCTTTCAGGCAGAAGACGATAAGTAAGTGTTGAACAACCTGCTTCCGAATGAATTTGAAGCAATTCGGTCGAAATGAGGTTGTTCAGTGCTTACATAAGATAATTGGGGGTAGGGTTATGAGCAATTCAAGCAAAATTGTGTTGGCTTTCTTGAGTGGTTGTATTCTGGCACTTATGTTTACGCTTAGTGCAGTGGCGATTGCGGCTCCGGATCCGGGCAGCCCGGATGACCCGCTTGTTACAAGAAGCTATGTGGACAGGCTTATTTCTGATTTGGCTGCAGTTTCTCACGGCACGCTCAGCGCTCAGCAAATGGAGTCTATTGTAAACGCGGTTGTGGATCGAATCGTCTTGCAAGGACGCGGGGCATGTGATAAATTCCAGCCTATCCATATGACTGCCGGGCAGCTTTTGATTGGCGAGGAGGGGACAGAGCTGATCTTGAGAAGCGGCTCTGCCACAGTTCATACCGGCGGGCCTGACGGTCTTGCCAATGTAACATTCGGTATTGATGTGGTTCACGGCGAGCAAATCAGCAGGAATCATTTGCTTATCGTTCCAAGGTCTGACGGGCGTGGCATACTGGCGACGACAGGTATATATGTGATGATTAAAGGTGAGTTTACGATTTATTAGAATGAGTATGATGATAGAAAATAGATATGCTTAAAATCTCCCCGGGTGTGTGGATCTCGCCTGGGGAGTTAGTTTATGGAGGGATATGGTATGGAAGAACTTAGAGCACTAAGCCACACGGGGGCCGTGCGATTAGAAACAGATAGGCTTATTCTGCGTGCAACCTCTATATCAGATGCGGAGCAGATGTATAATAACTGGGCATCAGATCCGGAAGTGGCTAAATACCTTTCTTGGGCGCCACATACTGATATAGAGACAACAAAAAATATTCTTGCTGAATGGGACAAGAAAAATGAGAGTTTGGATTATTATCATTGGGGTATAGTTTTAAAAGAGACAGATGAGATAATCGGCGCGGGTGGAACTATTCGTATAAGTGAAAGACATCAGAGTGCGGATTTGGGATATTGCATTGGTCGTGCCTATTGGGGCAGGGGATATATGAGTGAAGCCGTTGATGTTATAATAAAGCATCTATTCAATGTTGTGGGATTTAACCGGATTGCTGCTTATCATGACCCGGACAATGCTGCTTCGGGGCGCGTAATGCAAAATGCGGCATGACTTTTGAAGGCATACAGCGTCAAGCTAATTTTTGCGCTCGGCGCGGGTTTTATGATTTGGCTTCTTATGCAATAGTGAAGAGTGATATATGATAGTGGATTTCGTAGGGCGGAGGCAAGCTCCGCGCTACGGAGTTAGCAGGTGCACCGCCTCTATAGGGGACGCACACCGGGCGTCCCCTGCGAAAAAGAGATTGCTGTTCTTCTTTATTCCGTCCAGAAAACCCTATTCAAATGCAGCATAAAGCCTGTTGCAGAAATCTCA
>Ga0123355_10008981_pt1 | contig 15149 bp, 8 predicted proteins | sample TergutEmb28metaG_3_FD_89872 | JGI IMG/M metagenome (GOLD analysis project Ga0123355, IMG submission 89872) | Embiratermes neotenicus P1 segment gut microbial communities from Petit-Saut dam, French Guiana - Emb289 P1 | ecosystem: Host-associated > Arthropoda: Insects > Digestive system > Gut ...
CGTTAATCTCTGTTTTCTGAACCTGGAGCCGCTACTTTTTTATTCAAGTAGCTCCTCAGTTTGACCTCACGAGGCTGAGTGGACCCCGTTCCAGACCCACTACTACTCAGAAAATCTGGTATCTGTTATTCTAGAACATTAAACTTATTTTTAATTCTGAGCATAACTTCTGTGGTAATTTACGTTCATGACTCAGTGATCATTCTGTTGCTGAAATGCCACATGTGTACACACACATCACACACATGTATGTGAGTCTATGATAATTCTCATTAATGTTCAGTCACAATCATTAAGTGTAGGAGCTGTGGAAAGAGACCATTTTCACTGACATATCAGAATATTATGTTCATAAAGACTATAACAGATGCAAACACTGTCAAATTCAAATTCTTGGACAATGATGACAATTCCATACGAGAGATTAATGCTTGCTCAAGAGGTGTTACACTGCTGCCCCCTAGTTTCTGAGTATCATTTGTACATTCTGTTACCTGCCGAAAAAAATTAGTTCACCAGTTTGCTACACACTGTTGATTCATAACATCTTTGCTGAATTCCACCTGTTCACACATTTCAAGGCACATTATTTCAAACTGTTATAAAATAGTGTATACACCTAATGTATGTACCTGGTACATGAAGTATTATTACAGGCTGCTGTAATATGATCTTAAAATTCACTTTATATTGAACTCTCACACTCCATACTTCAGAAATAATAAACTTGATACAATTCGTTTTCAAAATAAATTACAAACAAAGAAAGTCTGACTACAGTAATACTGATGACATTGTTGCACTCCAATTTTTCCATAACCTAAAATGAATTTAGCCACTGGAACCCCTTTTCAGAAACTGTCTCAAAATGTGACCAGTTAAATACACAGTACTAATGTTGAACACTGTTGTCATTATGCATGAGATATCTCGATCCTCTTTCAGTTTATTTGATGGTTAAGCATATAAACTCAGAAGCCAAGTAAAATTTCTTAATGAAAACTAAGTACAACTAGAAACATGCTAAAATGAGTGCTACTATTTCTAGCATAACATTCACAAAGATAAGGGCAGTCCAGCTTTTTGCAGGACTGAATTTGTGAGAAAATTTTTAAAACTGTAAATTTAAACTACCACTTACCTATGATTGGGTGGTCCTTTAAGTTCCCAAGAAATATCATCACTACATAAGCATTCACATATTTCTTTATAGAAATCCTTATCAAGGAAGTCAGGCAACAAAATCTCACTATCCTGCTCAAAGCTGGAGCTGATCTGTTCTTGCACTTCAGGATCGAAATACATAGAATTCACATGTCTTAAGAGGCTACTGTCATCCTGCAAATAATAGTAAAGCAGTTAAATGTGAGTAAGCCTAGACCAGAGACCAGCACTTACAAGGATTTTTACTCAGAGGACATTTCACGGTAACTGCAAGCTAGAAAGCATTGTTAGAAACATTATGCACTTAAAATATGTTACTCATTTTTGTGGAATTAAGTGGTATAAATACATGTGCATACACATAATCACAGGTATAGACATATGCATACAAATAGTACTCTTTGCCCAAAATAAATTTGTTTCGTTCAAACAAAAAAAAAAAATGTTTAAAGAAGCAATAATATTGACACAATTACTATATATTCTATGCAGCCCACTTCACTATCTTTGACTGAAATATGTCACATGCTGCAACATGAAACCATTTTAATTACCCCTGCACTTCCACTAAACTTGGTTGCTTGCACTGAAGGAGGGACACAGACTGAGGGTGTTGGAGACAATGGTGCTGAGGACAATATTTCAGCCTAAGAGGTATGATGTAACAGAAGTGGAGAAGACTGCACAGATGGGAAGATAATATAAAATGAATCTTCAAGAAGTGGGATGGGGGAAAATGGACAAGATTGATCTCGCTCAGGATACAGAAAGATGGCAGAATTTTGTGAACGCAGTAATGCACCTTCGGGTTCCATAAAATGCGGCCAATTTCTTGACTGGCTGAGAACCTGTTGGCTTCTGAAGACAGACTCTGCTCCATGGAATCAGTCAGTCAGTCTGCCCTTCACCTTAGAAGTGATGGGGATATCTGCCAGCAGAAAGGTTCAAATGACTTGGAGACAGGTGTCCATATACTGGTCAAGGAAAACAACTTTCATATTGAGCTCCCTACAGGAACACACAAATGCACAATGGAGATCAGATTACTGCTGGTGTGACAGGAGTTTAATAGGGTATTGAACATTATTAGCTAAGAAAAATATACAGAACAGGAGGAAGAAAAAGGTGGAGGAGAACTTGGGATAAATACAAGCAAAGAATAATGATACAATGAATGTGGGAAAGAACTGATAAGGTGTCCTCCGTGCAAAGCCGGCCAATGAAGAAAAGGAGATAGTTAGAAAATGTACATATGGCACACAGAAATAGTAAAGGGAAATGTGAATGAAAGGACCCATTCCCCTGTCAGGAAGTGGAATGTCATACCGTGACAGGAAAAACACATTTATTCTTAAGTGGCTGCAGTAATTTATCTCCAAAAACACACATGATTTTTGTAAGCCTATCAATACAGAAACTCATAAAATCTGAACTATGATAAATGTTCTGCTGGATAGGAAGCTGGCTTAACCTGAAATCCTATGGCTTATATGTACTCCAAAACAGTACAAAAGAACAACCTGTATGGGAGAAAACCGGTGTACATCTATATGTGAATTTGGAAAAATATTTCTGCATTCTGGAAGAGGACCATGGAACCAGCCATTCACAGACAGTCTTGAGCGATCTATGACCCCCACCTCAGCTACCTGAAACAAGCAAAACTTGTTTACTATTATTATTCCGATGAACCCAATTGTTAACATGTTTACCCACTTACCACCGGTTGAAAACTTATACATTCGATACTCTCTTAAATATCTAAAGTTTCTCGGCCTGGTGGCTGGATATCCTACAAGACTTCTGTGGTTTTCTTTAGTGCATATGCTGAGACAGTGCACTAAAACAGACTATGAGCACTTCTGTCACATGCTAGACAGTACACTGAAATGGGCTATGACCACTTTCTCTCACATCCCTTCTGACTTGTTATTCACACAGGCCATACAGCATCAAATGTAACGAGAAGATTATCATGTACGGTTAGCAGTTAATAATTTGTAATGAGGGAGTGTGTCCCAGTGGCCAGGAGCCTGGGCAAGATTTGAACTGAATATGCCATCAATTCAAGTCCACAGCATGTCTGCTGCACCAACCTGGCCAGTGAACAGGCTAGATTTCAATTAGAATAAATACTTAGAAATCACCTCCTTAAATGACCATCTAGTTACTGTTAGTAACACATTTTCCAGTTCTGTAGTAGCTTATCTCATTATGCTGTCAATGTCTCATGTTAGGAGTCATGACTGATAAAGGTACCATCCTGGCATCTGTGTGGAGGAACTGCAGGAAACCATTAAAAACCTTATGCAGGATTGCCAATATCCTGATTAAGATATGTAGTGGGCACCTCCTGAACTTAAGTCTACAGCATTACTGCTACACTAACCTGGTCAGTAAAAAAGTTATGTTTCAAATAATAAGAACATTTAGAAATTTCTCCCCTAAATAGTATTTATGCTACTGCTAGTAAGCCATCTATTTTCACTTTCTTCTTCAAGTTCACAATGTAAACATAGATTTCATACTCTAATTCTACTCAAATGGATGGTGTCATTTGATTACAGTCTTCATAAGAGTTAGCTGGGAAAATGACTAGCACATAACTTAAAAATTTGAGGGACAATTACAAAATTACATGGTACACCATAAATTTATGGATACCAGCGACCATAATATCAGTTTCTAACATCAATATTGAACCGGTAAATAAATACTATATATGGTAATGCATTACCGTAACATGCTTACCTGGTGAAATGATTTACACGTAACTTCAAAGAACACAAGAGTGTTGAATGTGGGCCAGATAGTTTTTACCACTTGTTTGGGTTGACCATTGTCTGAGAAAGGGTACAAAACAATGAACAATGGATGGTGAGTCTGACTTTATATCTGATCTTCTGACAACTGCATCACAGAATGCTTGTGCACTGATAAACACAAAATTAGACAATGGAATTATGATTTAGTTTTATTTTAGCATTAAACTGCAAGAAACATTCAGAAATTAAAAAGAATATAAACAAATAAATCTGCAAACATTTATTTTTCAGTCTAAGGTGTCAACATATATAAATCTTAATTAATATCAGTAAGATTAACTAATTATGTGTCCAATGAGCATATTTTTCCTAGACCCTTCTGATGAATACTGGGTTAATAATTCACAAAAGGAAAAAAAAAATTATTCCCCATTCATCAGTTCTGACGTCTTGTCAAAGAAGTGTGATAATAAAAAGGTAGAAACAAAGCAATGAACATACCACAGAAGTGTCATACGAACAATACTTAAGAGGACTTTATTGTTCATATATGCTTAAGACTTACTGGCACAGTACTATTTGCTCTCTGTATCATGACTCAGTACACACAAGATTGAATGCCCAAAATCATGAGTATTACAAAAACTACCTAGAAATATCTATCAAAAGCAAATATTTTAATGTTCTTACTTATACATTATAAGAGGTAAAGAAGTCCAGTTACAGGCCTGGAGTGGCCCAGAGGGTTCTAGGAAGTTAAGGTTCCCAGACTTCATGACAACAGCACGGGATGGTGGTAAGGCTGTCAGCCCGATACACCAGCCGCCTTTACCCTAAGGAAATGCTCCTGGTACTCATTTCTGTTAGAGGCTGAGTCGACCCCAGGGCCATCTTACTTATATGTTATGATTTTAAAATACATCATTTTTAAATCTGCCACTTTTCTGCACTTTTCCAGCGTCTGATTCAAAGCTCTGAGTTCTGAAAGTTATCATCTGTGTCCAACATTGTTGCTCTCTGCAGGAACCCAAGGACTATAAATCACAACTATGCAAATTCTGCAATGCACTGTACACTAGTAAGAAATGGATTCTGTCCCCTATGTTATGAACAGAACGAGCAAAAAAATCAGCAGCTGCCTGAACCAGAGGTTGTTTCACCTCCAGTGAATCAGATGATGCAGAAACAGCATCTTATCTCCACAACAAAGAGTCTGATAATGAAATTCAGACCAAAACTTTGACAGAAATTATGTTGTGCTTACCAGTATGGACCTTGATTAAAACAGAGATGCGAGAATCGGCATGGGAGCTGCTGATGTACAACACAACAGAGACGACAGAACCATACGTTCATACAAAAATCCTACTCAGCAGGTAAAATGAAAAATTAACCCCTGTGTAGTGAAAGTTGGACTGACAGAAATATGTGGCCATTGTGGAGGAATGTCCTGTGGATGTCACCTATATGCTGACAGGCATTGCTGTACTTTTAATTAATGTGCACTGGGAACTGAAGAGGTTTGTCAAAATTCCCAGGTGGTATCTAAAAAACTTGATAGAATTTGAATTTTAACCTAGCAAAAGAAGTCAGCAATTACATTTTCAAGGGTATCATACAACAGTGTTACTACATGTACCAAGGCAAGCACATATCCCTTTCAGTGCATAATATTGTAAAGATTTCAAACCTCTTATTATTCAGTCAAGGAAGTTGTGAGGTCTTCTAAGTAAAACATTCTGGCACTACATTGCACATCTTGCAAGTTAACAGCATTCCAGTTTTATTAATGGAAAGAAAGAGCATCATAGAAATGTCTGCATACAAAACTAAAAATCTCAAAATGGAGAAGTGGGCCTGTTCGCACCATAGTTACAGGCTATCAGGGTGCCTCTTTAAGTTTGTAAACCTACAGTAGTTGGGATCAGGTCACACTCCAATAGAAAGAATTATATGGGTCCCAAGACGAATTCCACATATTGCGCTGTAGACACCAAGCAAGTTGGAAGTGTGAAACAAACATGACCACTTCATTAATGGCCTAAGAAAACATAAGTGACTGATGCATTTCAGGAAACCTGACATTTCCACCCTGTTCAGAATGAATGATGATCGAGAACATGCACACATAGCAACACTTAAGCAAAGATGTTATGTCCCCAGGCAAGAATGCCATTGGTTACTATATTCACATCAACAATGCTAGTAGCTGCTACAGAAGAAGAAGAAGAGTCCTTCTTGAAAACCTAATAGTTCGTCAGCTAGTCAAGAAATTTCCCACATTCTGTGGAACCTGAAGGTTCATTCCTGTGTTTACAATAGCCCGTCCCCTGTCTCTACCTAAGTCAGATCAATCCAGTCCATGCCCTGCCAACCAAGCTCTTGAAGTTTAATTTGAACAGTAACCTTGCATCTATGCCTAGGTCTTCCAAGTAGTCATTTTCCTTCAGGTTTCCCCACCAAAACCCTGCATGTACCTCTTCTCTCTGTCATACGTGCTGCATGCCCTGCCCATATCACTGTACTTGATTTGATGACCTGGATAATATTTTGTGAGAAGTAAGAGAAATTCAGAATTTGAAAAATATGGTCCTGAGTATGGGACACGGCTACCCGTATATAAGTGTGATGGGTCCGCGTAGTGTTTGCCTGAACATTTGGGAAACGAAACATAAATGGGTGCTTTGTATTTCAGTAAATAACTGTAGGGCTTTAAAAACTTACCATCTGTATTAAAAAGCTCCAAAGAACCTCCATAATCTGGCAACCAGTGTTCACTCAGGTAGAGAATAAAAGCAATTCTCCTGTCTTCACATTTGTCATCATGACATAACAGGTGATCTGATTGGATAAAAACAGTACTTAACAAACTGCCAACAAACATTCTTTTGTTTTGTTTGAAAAAGGAGATTAAATGTCCAGTTTTCTATTGTTACACATGCAACATTAACCAACAACAAGAAATATTTGCAATAAGAAAGTACTTAAGCAAACAGATTATTTTATCAAATATTAACGAGAAAGATGTTAGGCACCAGAACATCAACCGATTATATAAAGCCATTAAATACATCTGGATTTGTTTCATATGACTATAAAAAGAAAAAGGCTTCTCACGTTCTAATACTGCACTGTTTGAAAGTTAAGTTCTGTAAATATAAGTGAAATAACACAATGAGTTTCAATTTTCATGACAAAACAAATGCACTAAAATTCTCTTCATTGTTCAGCTGCATCAATGCTTAGCAGACTACTCTCTCCTCTAGCTTAGTAATTCCATGCTATTTCTTGTCATCTGTTTTCACCTACATTAGCTGCATGGTCTTTGTATTTTCCTGAGGATAATAATGTCTTTAACAAGAACAATACCCCACGTATATTTTTCAGTCTTAAGATTGATCCATTATAATAAACGTGTAGTAGTAGTAATAATATAATAATCTCCTTGATTAAATAATTCCATTGTTTGTAATGAGATTATTTACCACACTAAAATTCAAAGGAAACGATAGAGCTATAAAAGATAATGCACTTACCTGAATAATTATAAGAAGAACATGTCACAGAGACTTTCTTATTCAGTTTGATATTGGTAGCCATTTCCAACCAAGCACAACATTCTTCAACAAGAAACTGTTTCAGTAAATTAATGAAAGGTTTATTTACTATTGATAAGTCACATGATTGATGAAACTGGTACAGATCATTCTTCTTCTTTACAAATTCAAGGTCTAGGAGCTCCTTTTTCAATTCCTTTAAATATTCTGTATCATGCATAAAGTTTTCTATTATGCAGTGTTTAAAAGGTGAAACATCTAAATGAACATCGAAATCTGAAAATAAACGTGTTCTATACTGAATTTTCTATATATTAATCCAATACTATTTTAGATACTATATTAAATAGGTTACAAAAATTCCAACAAGTTGCAATGCCTTTCCATGAACCATGCGGGGTACTTAACAGAAAAAAAATTACAGCCTGTAGCTGAACTGTCTCACACTAACCAAAACCTACAATGAATACATGGATTTCAGTTCCACAAATCACAAAATGAACAAAAAGTGCTGTAGATAAATAATTCAACACTAACCTGGATGCAACGATCTGTTAGAGATCCAGTAATCATTAATGACCTTCACATTTTCCCTCACACAATTTCTAATCGAGGCTCTCCTCTCACACCTTACTTTGACAGAACCCGTCGCAACGTCTTCAATTCTCCGTTTAAGTTCCATTAATCCTCACACAGAAACACTTAAAGTAACGAGTGTACCCTCTCCAACCTCAAATGTAACATACTGCACACTACAGCACGCACCCACGTGCTAGCAACAATTAGCACCAACCAAATCGGGGATCACAGGTACTGCAGCTTTAATCGAAAAAATAAAATACAAATTTATAACTTGACATGAACGAATATTCATTTGTTCACATAACAGCCTTATCTAATTACAGCACAATTCTATTTACACCAAGAAAACACGAACAATAACCAAATGGACTGCACGTCCAGCATGCAAATTTCGTCCCCTGTTGCGGCATAGGGTAAAAATTGCTTGATATTTCTATGTTGGCAGCCCGTTCCATGAATTCAACGTCGAAACGTTAGGCTGCGCTAGAATAGCAGCAAGAGGCAGACGACCGGAAGCAGGGAAGCGCGTTTGAAATATGAACGATGGTTCGTAACGGATTTATACAAATCAGCAAACGTTTGACGTTCTGGAAGCAATGAAGGCAGAAAATGGAACTACTTAAGAGCTGTATTAGGATGTCATAGACGTGTGTTTGTGTATGCAAGAATGTCTTGGGTGCACAATAACATCTCCGATTATATCCCATTTTGCCGTTAACAGATGTGAGTGCCAGGAATATTTCCTGGAGTGGGGGTAAAGGCGGCCGATGCCTAGGACTGACAACCAACATGTGCCGATTGTTTCGAAATCTGGGAGCCTCATCCTCCAAGCACCCTATTGGCCTCTAATAGGCCTGTACAGGGTATGCTTTACCTCTTGTTTACGCTCTATTATGATGGAGTCCGGACTGGAAATGCACTTGGACGCACGTGAACTCCGTCTACATATCACACAACGTTCTTCTTTTAATGAAGCTATTTACAATACAGATCTGCAATTCCAAACAACGATACATGAAGTTATGAAACCTCAAACCTGTTCTAAGAACGTTTCCCTTATAAAGTTGGGGTTCAAACTGACGCTACGATCATGCTTTAAAAGGAAGCAGGCCTAGATTATTTCAACTCTTACGCCGAGCTTACGTAACGTCATATATTGTATGTGTTGGTTATTAGCCTGCGTAACTACTAATCTGGGACGTCCGTGCACAGCCTATATACTAGATGATCTGTGCTATCTTAGGCCATATGGCATCCTGGACCAACAAACTTATGTCAACCACTTATCCACTTCTCACCACAGCCCACTTTTGCTACATGAAAATTTAAATGTTCAGTGACGTCTTCGTGGGACGGGAAAGCGTAATCGGTATAGCGTCACGCTACAGGCTGAATGGTCCGGTGATCGAATCCCGGTGGGGGCCGAGATTTCCCGCACTCGTCCAGACCGGCCCTGGGACCCACCCAGCCTCCTATAAAATGGGTACAGGGTCTTTCCCGGAGGTAAAGCGACCGGGGCGTGGCAATGACCATCCACTCCCGTCTAGGGCCCAGGTTAAAGAAAGAGTAGAGGTATACATCTACTCCCCTCTGGGCCTTCGTGGCATGTTCTAGGGTGAACTTTGCGTTTTTAAGTGACAAGTTATCGAAACTACTGTATGGTACGCTACCTAACAACAATAAAGAAAAGTGCCTCACACCTACAAGAAAGCCAATTACAGCTTTTGGAATGATTTTATATTTAAATTTTGAGAAGATCATGGAATATTTCGCTCAAAAAAGTGACAAAAATTTAATTAGATTAGGTTTGGTTTATATTTTTAGAATTAAATATATAATATATACAGCATATGACGGATTGCTTGATTAAAAGTAAATAAAAATGATAAAAGTGGGCCATTTTAATTTTTCATCCAAAGTAACATGTATATATCAACATGTTAGCTCTTTTGTCCCCTCTCTGCACATTAACTTTTAGGGGCCTGCCACCAGCACCACAATCCGGCCTCAAATTTGCTAAGGCTGGTACTGCTCATGGCAACACAATTTAATTGCTGTCTTTCTGAGTCTTCCTTCTCATTTAAAACTTTGGAGTATATTTCGACTTTCTAGCCACTTCAGTTCAACATGATGGACCATTACTTTGGTTTTCCAGGGTCACTGTCTGTACCAGCTTCCTTAATTGCTGGAATATATGCATGTTACATGTCATCTTATATTTCCTCTAACATGAGATGTATTCCTGATGGTCTGAGTAATTGTTTAGACTGCCGTATTAGTGTATTATGAACCAACATTTCACTTTTGGGATGGGAACTGTACAACACAGTAACAAGAAAATATTTTATTACACACACACACACACACACACACGTATAATTTATAATAAACTTCTTGTCATTCAGGGCATTTATGGAGACAAGATGCTGAATCTGCAAATCTAATGTATGTAAACACCAGCTTAAAATGCTGTAATTCTGCACAGAGAAGAGAACACAAACTACTTCCTTTCAAATAAGCCATCTTGCAACAAGAAACTGTACGATGCCTTCAGGATTGGTATCACTGTGAAACACTTCAACGCCTATGCACTTGTTAAATGCAGAACAAAGAAACTTTAGAATTAACAAAATATGTATAAATGAAGTTTGAAACTGCTGTAGCCAAGAGATATCTTAATGTAATGTTGACATAAATTTAAAACTTGGAACACACGTCTTTCCAGAAAATTTTAATGGAGATACTACCTGAGTCCTGGACCATTGTGAAATATTGGGATTTTGAATTATCATGCTGAGATAAAAAGATATGTAGGAAAACATAGAATATATTTACCCTATGTAGACTTGTCAAGGAAATGTGTGCCACTTGGGTCTGATAATTTTTCAATATAGGTATCTGGAATGTTTAGCTTATATTAAATTCAGTATGTGTTTCCAGTTTTCAGCAGTTCAGAACAGCATTTTGAAGAATTTATTACATATAAGCTGCTTTAGGGCTGACATATTTTGGGGAACTGGAATAGCTCAGTCAGTACCGTGATTAGTCTACTGGTCAGACTACTAAGAAATTCTATTTCGATACCCGGCAGGGACAAGAGATTTTCTCTTCTTCAAAGCGCCCATTTTGCCTCTGGGGCCAGTTACTGAATGGCTACACAGGGCCATTTTCCTGGAGATAAGGCAGCGGGAGCGTGAAGCCGATCTGTGACCACCATCTAGTACTGAGGTTAAGAATGTGTGCAGCTGTGTCTTCACTCCCCCTCCCCGCAAACTGCACTCCTTCTCATGCAGGAAATTTCACCATAGTGATTGTCTATCGTATGAGCGTCGCAGGACTTCAGCATGCGACTATGCCACTTTGGGTTCAAAACCCAGAGACCCACCCTGTCAAAATATACCCCCCAAGAAAGTAATAAATAAAAGAATATAAATAAAAATAATAAAAGTGTCTTGTGCTTTTTCAACTCTACACTTCAGTATGTTTAAGTCGTCATCTTCAACCAAGACGTGAAATCGTTTACATAAGTGCAATCCCCAGATTTAATTTAAGATGTCTTGTAATACTAATTTTTACGTCAGCACAACTGTTTTATTACACAAAGTAAAATGTAGGCTACATGTTTCGACTAATAAATAGTCATCTTCAGGTCTATTCTTTATAGGTTAAGTCACAGGATACTCTGCACACATTGGGATCCCAGTGTGTTTACATCAGTGAAATGTTTAAGCCATATCATTTGCCTGTGAGAGTAAAACTTTCAAAGTATGTAACTAATTGGTTAAAATATATTTAAAAAGTCTAAAAAATAGTGTATTGGCGTTTGCCACTTAAAAAATGTAGGTCCCGTTACCATCTAATTATTCCAGGGTTGTGAGGTTATACTTGCAATGAAGCCAGAGTGTATCCGGTGTTTTTTGTTGCCTCGCGGGAATTCGTGTGTTATCATAGCATCTCAAACGGAATACATCTTGTGGAATTCGGGATGGAACTACTCAGATGAGACTCACTGTCTGTTTACTTTGGTATGTTTTTGTGGAAAGAGTGAGCTTCCTCGTCTAGGTATTCTCCTGGTGTCTGTTACTATGCCCAGTGATGAGGTCAAATGCAGGAATGGTTAGTCTCTGCATTCAGTTAGCTCTTTTGTTCCCCCACTCCCCCCTTGTATCTTCATGGAGGACTGCCTGATTAAGGATGGAGAAAATTTTATCTGAATTTATTTTTACTTCTGTTGTACTTAGGCAGTGTTCAAATATCGCAAGTGCAGTGGCTCAGGCGGCTAGCTGATGGCCTGTCACCGCTGAGGCCCAGATTTAGTCCCAAGACAATTCAGGTAGAATTTGTGAACAGACGGGTACTGGGAAAGGTTTTATTCCAAGTATTTCGCTCAGTTTTTGGTATCATTTCACCAAAACGCCGTACATTCAGCTACTGACAGCTCCTTAATTTTAGCAACCGACAACTTCGTTTAATTACAACAATTATATCTGCTCAAATGTTTTACACATTTGTTGTCTCTTTACCGCAATTCGAAATGAACTGTTAGGAATAATTTATTTTTCGTCCTGTCCACTTCTTTAGTATTAGAACTGCACCAGACTCTCCGGATGTAATAATCGTTTGAAGACACATGTCTTGACCTCCAGAAGTGTGAACTTCATAACTCTGGTTTCTGTGATTAAAAAAATGCCATTCCATAAAACACTTCAATGACAGGTTTTATAATTAGTGGGACAGCTACCACAAAGCCATGAGTCATTTGCACAAAAGCAGTGCGATTCTAAGCAGAAAAGATGTGCCTGGACACTATTGGTTAGCAAGTCTGCTATTCATTCAATGGCCTAAATGCTGAACAGAATGCATGACTCTGAAACTGATGTAAACACAAAGTTTCAAATTAATTAATATACCAATAAATGCAAATAAAATGTATAAAATTACGTATGTTTTATGTGCATTTGTTGGTATGTATTAATTGATCGCAGCCACAATCCACGGAATGACTAACACAAAGATTAAAAATTTGGACATTTTTCGTTTGGATAGCTTCTTTAAAATTTAGAATTATTAGATGTACATTACATTTCAGTAGTACAAGATCTGGAGATCTGAAATTCCAAGGTGGGTGGTGATGTTCAAATTGAGGTGTTCGGTGATGGAAAACGGTGTAGTTTGTTAGACACCGATGAGCAAGTATAAGAAGTGCTATTAAGAGAAGAATTAATTATAGAGAGCAATGGTAAGACAAAACGTGTTGAATCCAAGCAAAATTGAATATTCTTGTAATCAATGCTGTTCATCAAACACAGACTTGGAATGAAACCTTTTAAATATCTCCGAAAAAATACAAACTGTTTCAATGAATCATCAAACGAAGTAGTCAGAGAAGAGGACCATGTGAGGCCTCTTCCATCATTTTAAAGGCGAATTTAAACCTAGCCAACATCAGTTTTATAGCTGAGTTTTTTTAAATTTTTATTCTTTTGTTTAAATGTTACGTACCTATTCGTGGTCCTGTCTTCGCTTTACACCACCTCCCAGTAGAAATTGTGATTATGGGGTTTACCCAGGTGAAGGACAATATGTATGGGTGTATCGTGTTTGCTGTATGTTTCGAAAGTTGCCACAGGAACAGGTGTTTAAATTTTGTGATGTCACTCTTCCAGGATTTTGTTAGATTATCAGTAATTCACTCATCATCACCATTAACTTCAAAGTTATTTAGCTCCAATAATGCCATTGGTCTTAGTTTAATATCATTTATTTTCCAACAATAAGTTGTAAATGAGGAAATTCAAGGACACTGAATGTAAATTACTATGTGTTGTTGAGTACTGTTTTCTGGTGAAGAGATAGCGTCACCCATTCAACTTATTTGTTTGGTAATTAATTTAATAACAAATTTTGGGCATAATAGAACAGAAGCATCATGGTGTCATCTTCCTGCTGACTCATTACAAAGTCCCTTCTGCAAAGGGCACAAACATCTGAAACAAAACAAATTTTTTGGTTAGGAAATGCCTTTCTCTTCCGGTATCCTGATCTCTGCACAAAAATTGTTATGTACTTAAGAGTTATGATTGTAGACTTTAAAGTCTGGTAAAAGAGACATTATTCAAATTTTTCTAATTTTTTCTTTAACGACATTCTGAATCACACAACGTTGGTTACAGACGAATGATGAGTACGTAGCATTGTTGGAATAATACTGACAGTTGAAGATTGAAGTTCCAGAAGAAAACCCTGTCCCAAAATCACTCTATCCACCAACAGTCCCCCCTGAAATAATCTGAGATTTAACCCAGCCCTAGGCGGTGAGAGGCCAGCACCTATTTGAGTTATAGTTCCAGATCTCTCAGCGTAGGAAATAATTTCGGGAAGTCGAATGAATATCAAGGAAAGTAGTGACAATTTAGTGTTTTCCTGTGCTGTTTATACAGGTATATATCAGTCTACGGGCATCGCCTGGCAACCTTCAGAGCAGCGAAATGTGTTCCTCTGTAGTAGTAGTAGTATCTGTCGTTGCTGCTGCTTTTGCTCTAGTAGTATTAGTATTAGTGGTATTAGTAGTAGTAAATTTCAATAGACTGAAATGTGATCAAGAATGGAGCTGAAAATTGTGATATGTAAAGGCCTAACAACAGAAATGCAGCGCACGTGGAATGTAAAGGCAAAAGTGATACCAGTAATAACAGAGGCAACTGGAACTCAAAATCGTTCAGAAACTACCTAAGTAACATAGCGGCAAATTACACAATAAAAGAAATACAGCAAACAGCCATATTGGACACAGCTTATATACTTCGGAATTTAGCCTACTACTGTAACAGTATGCCGGTCCCATTGGCCGCGAGTTCTAAGGCGTAGGTCTGCGGCCGCTCGCCTGTTGAGATCGTGGGTTCGAATCCCACGGGTGGCATGGATGTTCGTCTGTTGTGAATGTTGTGTGTTGTCAGGTAGAGGTCTCTGCGACGAGCTGATCACTCGTCCAGAGGAGTCCTACCGACTGTGATGCGTCGTTGTGTGTGATCAAGAAACCTCAAGAATGAGGAGGCCATGGCCCGCGTTGGGCCGCAGCGCC
>Ga0123355_10008982_pt1 | contig 15149 bp, 9 predicted proteins | sample TergutEmb28metaG_3_FD_89872 | JGI IMG/M metagenome (GOLD analysis project Ga0123355, IMG submission 89872) | Embiratermes neotenicus P1 segment gut microbial communities from Petit-Saut dam, French Guiana - Emb289 P1 | ecosystem: Host-associated > Arthropoda: Insects > Digestive system > Gut ...
AAAACGCGGGCCAACGCCCGGCATGTGGGGGGGGTGTTTTGGGTCCAGGGGGGGGCACAGGAGAGAGGTGTGGGGGGGGGGGGGGGGGGGGGGGGGGGGGGGGGGGGTTTGTGTTCTGGCGCGGTGCGGAGTACTGCTGGCTATAGGTGAATATTTCCAGTATGGGTAGTAGCAACTCGTCATTCACGACGAAATCTTGCACAAGCGCATCTCTCGCATTCCTAGTAGGGATCATCTCCAGGTCTGTGGACAGTGGCTGTGACCAGTTCGACTGCGGGCCGTGACACAAACTCGGGAATTTATGTGGTTAACATCAGTCTGGCCGGGGTACGTGGTAGCGTAGTTGGTTGAGGCACTGCGGAAGTTCGTGGGTTAGATGGTGTCATTGGAATTTTTCATTGGCATTACCCTTCGGGTCGCGCTATGGCCCTGGGGTTGACTCAGCCTTTAACAGAAATGAGTACCAGGAATATTTCCTGGGAGGTAAAGGCGGTCGGTGCGTAGGGCTGACAACCTTGCCACCTTCATGTGCCGATTATCTTGACATTGGGAGCCTCAGCCTCTTGGAACCATTAGGGTCTGTCCACGCCTCTACTGGGATTGCTTTACCTTTTATCCGTCTGTCCGGGAAAATGCCAGGATGTTACCTCAGACACAGACTGCCACTGCTTCCTTCTGCATCCTTTACAGTTCCTTATGCACCATCACTCTACCGCTCTCCGTTACACAGCCTGGTGTACTCACAGCGTTGCAAAATAAACCAAAAAGAAATGTATTCCTAAGAACCTACAAAAATGTGACACAGGGTACTTTAGTAAACCTACCCTTCGGACTGGACGAAAGGGGAAATTTGGGTTCGATTTCACCTCAACAACGTCTAGATAGGCTGTGTGGCAAACCCGGCCGCTTTCATTCTCTACTTGTTGGAGGGTGTTGTTTATTAGAGTGTTGAAGCGGCTACGGCCTTGAACTATACCTAAATTTCTCAGTGTCGTCATGGTAAAGGTAAAGCGATACCCTAGAAAGGTGCACGAAGGTCCAGAGGGGGAGTAGATGTATAGCTATGCTGTTTCTGTAACCTGGGCGCTAGTAGGGGTGGCTGGTCAAGGCCACGTCCCGGCCGCTTTACCCCCGGGAAAGATACCCAGTACCTATTGTACTGTACAGGAGGCGGTTTCGGCCCCAGGACCAGTCTGGATGGGTGCGGAAAATCTCGCCCCTCTGGGACTTTATCTCCGGACCGTCAAGCCCGTAGCGAATCGCTACACCGACTGAGCTATCGCGGCCACATAGTCTTCATGGTGTGTTACTTAATTCAGAGCAGAAAAAGGCTGCTCTTGCATTACCACGAAATAGTAACAACTGTCACCGCACTGTCGCGGTGGGTATAGGGGCAGAACAGCATTGCCGAAGCGGCGTACCGCGGAATGCCGGAGGTCCGTAAGACAATTCCATTAAAATATTATATGTATGTGTGTGTGTGTGTATATATATATATATATACACACACACACACATAAGTTAACTGTTACTGTTATTAACCTCACTTAAAACAATATTTTTGTGTGACATTGTTCCGTTTGTTCATTCAACGTAAATGAAAGCTTGTAGGCTTTGCTACGATAGATTTTGTCAACCTAATTTGTATCACTTCAGACAACCACTTAATACCAGCGTTTAAAGAAGTCTGTCTAATTCGCTTTTCTCAAACTGTGATCCGTGAGATGTGAATAGGCGTTCCGTGAAAAACTCGAGAAACAAAACAAAAAAAATCATAGTTATTTTATTAAATTTGAATGTAGCATATTTGATCGTAGTTTAAAACACTGTTCATATTAGAATTTTTATAAATAACCTTTCATTTTTTTACTGACATATCTCGTTGCGCTGAGTTTTGTTTGATAAATGAGGGTATCAAAAAACATGTGTGTTCCGTCAGTATTTTCTGAGTTAGTGTCCCGTGATCAAAAACGTTTGGGAAGGGCTGTTCTAATTACATTCTGGGGCGACTTATTCCAAGAATATTATGGCTTCTGTGAAGACCCGCAGTTAGTCAGCTGGTGTCTTTCGACGACACAGACTTACACAAAATTGGAATCTCGAGTTTCGCAGAAAGGAAAACAAAATAAAACAGACCAAATGCGGGACCAGATTTGAAAATTTGCCTTCCCAATTCGAAGCCACATATGAAAAGAGTTTGTGCAAAGCAATAAAAACCACTATTCGCCCTGAAAATTGCAAATAAGCAGGATATATTTTAAGCTTCACTTTTCGTATTCATGAAATGCGATTTTTGTTTAAATTTGCGTTAAATAATATGTTGATCTTACATCCTCGTTTAATATTTGATTATTATTTTTACTCCTTATTTTTAGCGTCTTATTCAATAATCTTATTAGGGGTTCCCTAAAAATTGGTCGAGTGCGAAAGGGTTTCGTGGCCAAAGTAGACGGAAAACCCTGCCGTAGAGAATTACTTCGCGCAGAGAATGGTACTTTGTATTGTGAATGTACATTGATATTAACTTAGTAAATATTGGAATGTGGACCTAACTTACGCGCGCGTGAAGTGAACGTACCGTGTGAGCGGCATTGAAGCCAGTAACACCTGACATATTTTCGGACCATTGCAGTACAAGTATTGAAGTTCGTATCAATTAACCAAGCGTGTTACGGGAGAAATGATTAAATAACTTAACAGTAGCATGAATAGAATAACTGTCACTATGCTTGTAGGCCTGTGTGTGTATGTAACTATTACAAAATGTATATAATTAAGAATCGCAACGTTTTGTAAATTATCAGTTTTTAGGAGCGTTCGAAAAATTGCGGAAAGCGACTATTAACTTAATCATGTCTGTCAGGTCGCCTGACCTCACGGAACAGCTCGGCTCCCACTGGGCAGATTTTCATGAAATTTGACATTTGTGAATTTTTTGAAAATCCGTAAAGAAAATTCAGGTGTCATTAAAATCTGGCATAAGTAACGGGTACTTTACATGAAGACTTACGTACGTTCATGATAGCATATCGCTGAAATTTTCTTACAATGAGAAATATTTCACACAAAATTTGTAGGAAATACACACATTTTGTGTTCAATAACCTTTTTTCCGAAAATCTTGCCGTTTATGAGATAATGTGGAAAAATGCTAGAGCCAGATGGACAACAGAGACTATATGGCGCAAAAAAGCATGTGATTTGCATGCTGGATCACCAAGGCAAGAGTACAGACACACACTCAGAATATGTAATATATTCTGCTTTTCTTTTCTGCAAAATGGTTACGCGAACACGCCTCAGTGTTTATACGTACAGTACATTGCCTGTCTTGGTAATTTAAGCTTTTAACCTAACTGCAGAACAGAGTGGTTTAGGAATTAAGAGCTTTAAAATGTTGCCTGACGTCTAGATGGCTATAATGATGACCTTCGTGTGGTTTGAGGCCTCTGAGAATGAACCTTCTTGTTCGAGGAGTGTTTGATTTGGTTAAACAATGTGAGTAATATTATGCTGGGTTGTGATGGTGATTGTAAAATGTGAGTCTGCGGTAGACAGAATCCAAAAGAACATTTTCCGGACAACTGCTCGCCAATGGCATGGGTTACTTGAGTGAAAAAACACTGTGTAATGTAAGGAAAAGATCTTAACGGGAGACTTCGAGGTAAGGAGAATCGCGACGTGGTTAGCATACTAACCCCTGTTGGCAAAATTAGTATAAACCCCGTTTAAACATAAATGAAAAATTGTTAAAAACAAACGTGGTCAAAAATTTGTATCTTCAGCTTGATGAGCTCTGATATTAACCCTTTAAACGCCGAGTTAAATCCCATCTGCCATTTGCTGGCATTGTTAGGAGCTCACCATATTTTCCACGTTAGCAGGATAAGGGTTAAGATGTTAAACTTGATATTGTAAAGAGTTCGCGCTGAGCGGTGCTTCCGCCTAGAGGAATTTCCTCGGCAAAGGTAGACAGGCGTAACGTCCATTTCTGCCATTAGTTTCTCCTGTTCATTACTACTTGCTAACATACTCAACGACAGAAGATCAGGCCTTAAGGAATCCGAGGGGTTTTCTGTATGAGAAAAACATTATGTATGAGGACACCAAGTGGCTACAGGTTAATCGACCTGGGTTCGATTCCCTGTAAGGAGAAGTCATGTTTCTCTCTTCCACCACCCCCCATACTCTGGGACGTAACGTACCTTTCAGTTGAATTTGGTCGGGGGTGAAACGGCCGTAGTCTGAAGATAATCACAAACTCCGTTTAGTTCTAAGGTTAAGAATGAGCAGAGCATGTTCTTTCATCCTCCGTATGTCTTCACAGCGACGCTTTACATTTGTTTGTAGTTTTACGCGATGTAAAGAAATAGAAGAACATTTTGTTTTTTTTTTTTTGTTTGTAGTGTGAGTGCAGTATAACAAAAAAATTGCAAGAACGTCCCTTCCGTCGTTTGCCCATTCTTTTTACACGCCATAACCTTGACTAGCGACAGTCGCGTGCTGATTGACAGACTATGAGGAGACCAAAATTCGGGCAGAAACGGGGAAATCTCGAGCGCCCTCATCCCCAACATCTATGAAACATCTTTCCTTGGCCACAGTATGGATGTGTACGCACATGGCAGTGTGTGATTCCGCATCATGTCATTCTACTAGCAGTGTCAGCTTTACCAATTATGTCATAATCAGAATGAAATAAAGAATAAGGTGTATAATTTAGCTACGGAAATTGCCCCTTTTGCTTACGTACAGCAATGTCGTGTTCCTACGGGAAAGACAACCGGTTATTGCTCTTGTGTTGAGTATGAGAGAATGGAAAGATATCGTCTTTATGCTGTGTGAATCAGAGTGAAACTTCCCATCAGGGTCCGACTGCTGCTTCCGCGACCGTGGAAATGGTAACAGTTCGCGTGGGCAAGCGCTCTGATGGTCAGCGTCAAAAAGATGGACTGATACGGAGTGTCTTTATGATACACGCCGGGTTTGAAACATGTTCCCGACGAATGCAATAAAAGATCATCGAAATGGGACAACAATTTCAGTCTTTGTGATGTGATGCAGTATCGCAACCGTCTTAGCCCAGTCACTTTTAACATTATTGGCTGCAGTGTCCAACCAGCTCTGTCGCCTAGCTCCTCTTGATAGCAAGGAATATTTTTGGCTGTTCTGATTTGTTAGTTCCGGTTATTAAACACATCCATATTTCATAACTAATCATTTGTGAACATCTTATTCTTCTTTGAACCCATTTATTACTCTAAAACGTAAAATCTTACGATTGAATTCACAATCTTCTACATATCCTGCACTAATAAATGTGACATACGTATATGAAACTTCTAGAAGGAAACAACATGGCGTCTGGCTACTGCACAATCAACATAAAAACTATATTATTTAATAATTTAAATTCTTATCTGTTATAAACAACAGACGATAGAAATTTATATGAAACTAATGTATTGTCTTTTTACCTAGATGTGGACTGTCTCAGTATACATTCTTAATTAATTGAACGATGCTGTTGTTACTTCAGACTACAGCCAGTGACTCTAATTGTCGTGAAACGCAATACGGTCGTGCCATTTGAAGCCGCCTCTTATTGGTGCTTCTTAACCTAATTGCCCGTTTTCAACACCAACTTGGCAGTTAAGCGAGTTTGTGTGGTGGAACGTCGCAGGTGCCATTCATTGTAGGGATTAGTATTACGTGTATATACAGCGACATAAATTAAAAAAAAAAAGGAGTAAATCTGTTAGAATAACATTAAAATGTATGCTGTGGAAATGCGGTTCGAGGGCATGAACTGGGTTTATGTCTCGGGATAGGACCCAGCTGCGAGTGTTATGAACATGGCAGTGAACCTTTTGTCCCTGTGCGTAATTAAGCACAACGCAATGAAGATGTAGCGCAGTCAGTAAGGTGACTAGGCTACAGGCCGGGCAACGGATGAATCGTGGCTCGTTTCTCAGCAACAACAAGCGACTTTTCTCTTCTCCAAAATGTCCATACTGGGTGTGGGGCCCACCCAGCCTCTTACTGGTTGGATACTGGGGCGTCTTTCCTCGGTGACAGACGACCTTGGTGTGAAACCGCCCACTCACCTCCATCTGGTACTGAGGTTATAATTCCATGAAGCTTTACCACCACTCCCCCACTTGCCCCCGTGACGTGCCCGAGGACAATATTGCCTTTACTGTGAAGACGTATGGGAACTGGAGGCATGGTTTAATATTAAATTATTAAATATATTATATTTATAGATTATATATAATATATATAAATATATATAATGTTAATATTAATATTATTAGACATTAATAATGTGTAAATAATAAAAAACACAACTATATTTGTTATAAAAACAACTTGCTTGTTTCTATGAAACTGCAGCATGTTTCCACTCATCTTGAGTCATCATCAGGCCAACAAACGTGTACATATAAAGGAGACGCTAGTTGTACTACCGTAAATTTATGGTAGTACAGCTAGTAGTTGTGGCCCGGTAGCTCAGTCGGTATAGCGACTTAGCTACGGGTCGGACGGTCCGGAATCGAATCCCAGTGGGGACGAGATTTTCCGCCCGTCCAGACGGGCCCTGAGGCCCACCCAACCTCCTGTACAATGGGTACCGGGCCTTTCCCGGGGGTAAAGTGTGGTCGGGGCGTGCTGCTGTCCACTTACCCCCTTCTAGTGCCGCGGTCATGGAAGAGTAGAGCTATACCACTGCCCACTCTCTGGGCCACACCGGGACTGTAACGGGATCACTTTACCTTTACGTTTTACAACTAGTCGTTATTCTGCTTTTTGGGGGGTTAAAGTCTTGACCGTGAGACCGGCTGCCTGGGACCTACATACTGCTTCAGCTTAGGCAATGACTGCTGCCTTCCGCATCTTGACCAGTTCGTTGAGGTGGGATACGTCAGTTGGTTTAGTAACCAGGCTACGGCCTGGATGACCGAGGAACGGTCCTTCGATTCCCGGCAGAAGTAAGGTATTTTTCTATACCCAAAATCGTCCTCATGGCTCTCGGGCCCACCCACCTTCCTATTCAATGGGTTACGGGGGCTCTGTCAACTGGAATAAAGTCGCGTGGAACAGTCCGCAAACATCTGTGAAGTGCCGAGGTTACGAATGAGTGGAACTGTACCTCCACTTCCCCATATACCTTCATGGAATGCATAGGGACTACTTTTAACGTTACCTGGCTCTTCCCATTTCATGATTCATTTGAAGTCTGATATGCCCAAGTCGTCGCTAAGTAAATCATTAGTACGAGATTTGAGGTTATGTCAGCGATGCTGCTGAATACTCAAGTCATCTGGGACGTTACGTCGTCTCGACTAGTATTCAATTACGTTTAAACGGATCGTGTTGCTTTCGTCTGCAGGGTCAGGCGGTCCGATAGGATGGCGACTGCTAATACTAAGGTAACACAATCCTTGGAAATATTGTTAACTATTTACCCCATACCCCAGGCGATTTGAGTCTTCAAACCGTAATTAAATAACTAAATAAATTTTGAAATAATTAACCCACACGCTGTTATTGTATTTTAATTTTAGAAAAATGCTGTAATGTATTTGTGTGCTCTAACGAAATTAAGCTATACCAATTTGACTGTTGTATCTACACCAACGCCTATAGCCCGTGGAGCCTATACTGCACCTCAACGCCCCTGTCCATCTTTGTGTGGTGCTTAGGCCCAGAGATGCGGAATCTTTCCCACACGCGTTTTAATTAACTCGATGGAGCAGGGTCCTACCTGAGTGACTGACACTTCCTCAGCTTGCCAAGAAATCCCCAGCGTTTTATGAATCCCCAAAATTTGGTACCGTGTTTACAAAATCCCATCATTTATCGCTATCCGGTGCATTGCGAATACAATCGACATCATCCAACAATAATTTCTCTAATGTTTGTCTCAGTATTTTCCACCCATCTACATATGCCTAGGTGTTCCATGCGGTCACTTTCCGTCAGTTTTCTCCAACCCCGTATGAAATTATCTCCCTTGCTTGCCACATGCCCTGCCCATCCCATCCTCCTACAATTCATCGTTCCAGGAATAATGGATGAGTAATGCAAATCATGGAACAACTTAATATGAATTTTTTTCAGTCTCCTGTTACTTCCTTACTCTTATACCAAGTATCCTCCTTAGCACGCTGTTCTCAATCACCCTGACATCTCTCCTACAATGTGAGGTACCAGGTTTCATACACACATAAAAACAACAAAACTTTAAAATATATTATTAGTTAAAGTAAAGTTTACCCCAGAACAGTACGTGAAGTCCAAGAAGGGAAGTAGGAGTAAAGCTATAGCTCTACAGTTTCTTCAGTCTCGGCGCTAGGTGAGGTGGGTGGTCAACGCCAAGCCCCGGCTGCTTTACCCCAGCGAAATAGAGGCCCGATATCCATTGTACAGGATGCTGGGTGGGCCCCAGGGCCGGTCTGGGCGTGTGAGGTAAATTTCGCCCCCACCGGCTTTCATTCCCAGGACCGTCCGGCCCATAGCGAGCCAAAAATGTTATTATTAAATATTATTACACGCAAATAACAATATATGAATTAAAACGGTAGCACATTTGGGTAGGACCAACAAATGCATACACATTCTATCATGTCTTAAAGGAACTAGGGTGTAACGGGAAACCGTCTTTATCGGATAAATATTACAGTCGAGGTGAGCTGGAGTCCAGATGTTTCAAACTTAAAGTACTGTACCTAAGTTAAACGGAACCTTCCTGCAACGGGAAAAAATTTCGGTCCGTTGCGATTCCGTTATAAGCAGATTTCGCTGTACGTGGATGTGAAAGAGCTCGTCTGCCAACGCTATCCCTATTTATGTGTTTTGTGAGAGACTCGCCTCAGTATAGCGCAATGTTGGAGCTAGTTTTGTCTTGTGTAAGGACATTGATTTGTCAGGCCACCTTCAACAACAGCAGTGAGCAGCTGTAGCAGCTCCTTGCTGTTCACTGGAGCAAGACGGCTTGTTCATCACCATGATGAACTCTCGTCTGAGCTAGTTTAATGTACTTCACATATTCACAACCTATGAATAGAGGGTTTATCTTCCTGCTTTACCGATTAGTGTCGACCTGACGCTCTAATGAGTTTTTATTAGACTTCCTAACAGTTGTTATCACTGCGATCGTCTGTCTTGCTTCCGTCATCGACTGTTAAGCCTCCTCGAGACGCGGCGTACGAAGCAACGTTGGAGGAGTGTCGGTCGGAGCGTTGGGCTGACGATTATCGGTCAAGCAAGAAAAAAATCACTATGTCTCCAATGTCTATTTTAATATTATCTTCCCACCCACATTAATTGTCCTAAATGTTACATTGTCATGATGTTCCTTTATTTATTTAAGGAAGCCTTCCATGTCCGAGAATATTTAGAGTCGAATGTTAAGCTCATGAATTGGAAGGGATTTGGAAAGAGGCAGTTGTGGCCTATTCGAGTACTATCGCAGCATTTTCCTAGTGAGACTGAAGAAAAATATAAAAGTTATCTTTCAGGTTTTCGGACACCTTTATATACCGCTACACCAGCTTGCTCCGTCAGGTCTTTAAATCAAAATTGTGCACTGATTTATTGTTTCCCGTAAGCGTAATAAGTGTCCTGCTCATATTCTGCTGCTCAAATTCAGAGTTATTACACTAATCTATCAAGGCCAGAAATTAATGGTTAAGTTCATCATGTAAGTTTCTCCATGACCCTGTGGTTCGCCAGTCTTGTGTCTGGAATCCTGTCTGCAGCACTGCAGCATCAGACACATAGTTCGGTTATATAGGTAGAATAAAAAGGTAAAGTCGATGTTGTCCGTGTGCGTAATTAAACAACACGCCCTGACGGTATGGTGTGTGGAGTTACAGCTCCACACATTCTTTAATTTTACGCGAGATGGAGGTGGTTGGTAAACTTCACACACCGGCCGCTGTACCTCCGGGGAGGAACTTCGGTACCCTTGGGATAGGAGGCTGTGTGGACCCCAAAAACAGTCTGAATGCGTCTTAAACGATAAATATTTTGCCTCTGCCCGGAATCGAACAGCAATTCCTCTCGCACCTAACCCATAGGCTTACTCATTATACCGACTGAGCTATCCCGTTTCTTGTATAAATGGAATAAAACCAAAGTTGTCCTTGGGCACGTGATGAAGACTTGGTAGAGTGGAGGTATAGATCCACTCATTCTTAACTTCGGCACTAGATGGAGGTGAGTGGTTGGTTTCAATCCAAGGTCACTTTACCGTCAGGGAATAAGAGCAATTTAATAAGACTTGGTGAAACCCCGCGTCTGTCTGGACACTTCGGAAGAGAAAAAAATCTCTTGGGAGTCGGGGGAATTGACCCACCCTTCCTTGATCATAGCCTGGTCATTACACGTATTGTACTATCTCGGTTTGTTTTCCATTTGTCTATGACAAATTGAGTAGTTGATTGAGCACTGACCTTGAAGGTAAAGCAGCTCCTCATGGTGTAGGCGATGTTGGTTACCGAGACGTTGACATTTCACGGACACTCACACACATCTGAGAGGCACACATGGGACTACCTGCTCGGGTATCCGTCACTGACACGACTGACAACCAGATTGGCTTTCTTGGCGGTTACAATTTGGTCTTCATCCCCACCACGTGAAGAGGTCATCGTACCCAGCAGCGCCGTGTTGCGGGTGCTGTAACAAGCAGCGACCTTGTCTTAAATCTACCGACCGAATTTCTGCTATTGCCGTTTTATACTTAACGAAATCCACTTTACTTTCATTTAGCTGCACATACAATTCACATATTACACGCTACTTTCTTTCGCCCCACTCCGTCACTTTATCATCATACGTACAGATACTGCAGATCGTGATGTAAGGCTTGACTGCTTGTGGCAGCCAGGATACAGCTTCCGGTATAGATTTTGAGAATGTTTATGCGCTCTTTGTGGGCGGCAAATAAAATAAGGCCAACCATTACACAATTGTAAACAATCATTTGTCACTTTGCAGTATGCCTATGACATGTTTCGGCGTTAGCATGGCCATCACCAGGGGGTCTCCAGTGCAGGAATATGATAATGGCAGATTCTATAACATGTGCATGTGTGGAGTCAAAATACGTTTTAATTAATTAATTAATTTATTTATTTATAACGTAGACTAATTACAAACACTTTTCATATAAATGTTTTACATTTCCGGACAATATCCGTCCATCGTTACAGACAAATATCTTTATGAATAGGTAATTTTCATTCAGGGGATTTATTCTTGTGTTATCAGAAGGTGCGTCCATCCTGGTGGATAAAAAATGATTGTTTTTAATTGTGCAGTTGTTGGATTAAGTGCTGTGTAATCAATATACTGCACGGAACGTGGAAAACATTACAAATAGGTCCGTATATCTGAGCACATTACTCGTGTTCGAAGTCACTTTTGGACTTGAGTACGTCTTACAGCACTTTACGCAGAGAACTGCATTTAGCGCCAGGTCTTTTTAGCGCTCTACTGCAAATGAAGCTGCGGCAGAATTTTGACAGGTACTGTACCTGAACAATGGTTTTTGTACGAAACAATTTTAAAAGGTAAATTTCATCCTGTAACAAGCCCCAAAGGCCCGGAAGGGGAGTAGATGTATAGCTGTACTCTTTCTTTAACCTCGGCGCTAGATGAGCGCGGGTGGTCAACACCACGCCCCGGCAGGCTTACGCCCTTGAAAGAGACCAGGTACCCATTGTAGAAGATGGGTGGACCCCATGGCCGGTTTGGGCGGGTGCAGAAAATCTCGCCATCCCTGGGATTCGATATCCGGACCACCCAACCCGTAGCGAGTCGCTATACCGACTGAGCTATCGCGGTCCACACAAAAAATTGTAGGCCCCCTTTTTCTGTGTTTGGAGAATGGTATGTCTGTTATACCTATCTGCCAATGCGTTACCTTTCGGCTGACTTCGGTAGCCGATATGACGACGCAGGTCGGGGCCATTGAGGAGAGAACCCCTCGCAGTCTCTCAGCAGTCTGGACTCTCATTGCTGACAACTCGACGTGTCACTGAAAACACATTAGTTGCTGTTTAATATCTTACTTAACTAAATGAACGCCGAATCGTCGTATTTACAATTCAGAAATGATCGGCAGATTTTGCTACAGGCTTTATTATTATTATTATTATTATTATTATTATTATTATTATTATTATTATTATTATTAAACGACATATCGTCGCTTAGTTACAATAACACCCAGTCTTAAGCCGCGCTACCTGTTTAGTTCTGTTTGCATACGCTTTGTACTTTCCTTTGTTGGCGGTGATTACTGTACTAACAACGTGCCCCGTTTTTATCACACACACACGTAGTGTTTTGGTACATTTCACTGTGCTCTGCAATACAGGTTTGTGATAAATTGTGTTTGCTAAATTGGCATTTGTAAGAATTACTTTAGAAATAACGTATCTCCGTGGAGAAAAGTTGTCTACAAGCTAAGAATCGCTGTGTGAATGAATTTCCCTCGGTTTGTGTGGCCTGAAGGTTCGTTATTTTTATCAGTTATATCCCGTTGTGAAATATGAATACCAGAAAGGAAGTACAGAGCGTCAATCAAAAGTAAATTGATATCGGTTTTATTGCTGGCTACATGTTTGGACTTTGTGAAAAAACACCATCAGGCAATAAAAATAGGCTGCACAAGGAAACAATTAAAATACAACCCACTGAAATTATATTGTTATTTTAACATAATGTAAATATACTGTAATTATACAATATAAACCTACATAGTGCCCCTTTTCTAAATTAATACTTTGATTTTTAAATTTTGATGTCTTCTACATATTTTGAACCCGAGGGTTCATCTTAAGGAAGACGGTGGTGTATATCGAACACATTCATTCTACCTACCAGGCTGCTTAAATTGATGCAAGAAGAGCGCACTATACCATACCAGTATATACGTCAAAAACTAAAAATTAAAATATTAATTTAGAAACGGCGCATTTCCTCGACTTACATTGTATAATTATATTACAATGCACGGCGCAAAACACATAAAATACATTTATTATATTTTAATATCTTACCATACTGTCCTAGCTTTTAGCTTCTCAGTTTCAGCTTATAGAAGTTCAATTTTTGTGAAGCTGAGTTATACGAAATAAGTATTATTTAATGCGCTGTTTCTAAATTGTCTTTATTTATGTATTTTTAATTGCTTGCTGATGGATTTGCACAAAAGCCAAAACATGTATTAAGCAGTATAACTGAGATAAATTTAATTGCATTTGATGTTTGTACTTCCATTTTTACTGAAAGTTAATTGTCGTATTGTTAAGAACTCGCTACTGGTCTCTGTCCTGCTTTACAGGTACATTTATTTAGGGCTCAATCCAGTAGTTAATATTACGACCCGTACTGAGGAAATGAATCTAAGGGACACGACGCTGCAGAGATTTTACTCATCATAGGTGGGACAGTACTGAATTTGTGCCTAAGACACGCGATATGAGTATGTTAACTGCATCTATTTGATCTGTAGGTTCTAAGAGAGTGTCGTTTCTGGTCACGTTACTGATCCTTCAGTTTCCTTGAAGACCCATCCACCATCTATCGGGTAGTTACGGGGACCTGATGATACAGAAACGGTTTGGGCACCTGCTTCATGACTTCTAACAAAAGAGTACCAGTGATGTCTCTGGTGGGTACAGGCGGTCGGTGCGTAGGGCCGACAACCTTGCCACCTTTATGTGCCGACTGGCTAGAAATTCTGGGAGCTTCAACCCCCTTGAGCCCTAAGGGCCCGTCCAGACCTGTACAGGGACAGCTTTACGTGTTCCATGAAAATGACAGCAGTCAAATGTTGTGAACAACATTCCGTTCTTTCTCGGTGCCTTTATTTATCTTTTTTGCTGAAGAGGGAGTTATTCATAAGCACGTGTATATATTGGTCGTGACACAGCTAGCGTACAGCTTTGACGTTGCTTGTGCGTTGCGAATATACCAGTGACGTTGCGATGTTACCACATTTGCACGTGATGTGTTGAGGGGAGAAATTATTTAAAGATAGGCTTGGGAAACGGAGTTCTTTCGGAGTTCGGAAGCAAACCGAAATCCAGAATTGATTTTGTCGGAGAATTTCATAGCTGCCTGCTCCCAAATAACACTTTCCACATATAGGAATTAAACCAACGTTTTGAGTTTGCTTGTACAGTAAATTACACGCTGATGTGCAACACCATATCTCTGTACACATTGGAATATGGCATTTGTGTACCCTTTCTGAATTGCCAAAATAAGGTAGTGTTTGTTAAGAGCACCGTAAATAAATGAAATCGGCCTTCGGTTGAGTACAGATAAATTTCGGGGTCGGGATGGATGCTTCTGCTGTCGGGCCGGGTGAAATCTAAACCTTCGGGGCTTTCTGACTTCCGCTGAATTGTTTGTATGTTCAAGCATGGTCGAAACCTAGTTTATTGCTAGCCTTTGAAAGGTGAACTTTGCCGGCCTTTCCTGTCTCACATTGCCATGTAGCATGAAGGAATGCAGTTCCGAAATGGCTGCACCCACGGACAGATTTTAAGAGGCTAACAGAGAGGATGACGATGCGCGACAGCGAACGTGCCGTGAATACTAGGTAGCAAGAGAGGTTTTCGTTACGGTGGTGTTTTCCGTCACTGGTATGCAACATGTGTCAGTCAGTACAGGAATTTCGGGTATATTCCTGGGACAGGCAAGGGATTTTTCTCTTGAACACAGTGACCACACTGGCTGAGGGGCCCATCCAGCAGGGGTAAAGCGGTCAGGACATGATTCTCACCACTCTTATCCATTTAGGGTTTAGGTTAAGAATGCGTGGAGCTCCACGTCCCTCCACTCACCTTACGTCTATATGATGTGATGCTTAATTAGCAGTTTGAAGCATACGATGATTTAAGTAACACACCAAGTAATTCTGTTTTTCTGTGTCAGTATCGTTCCATAAATGCACCATAGTCGTGTTCACCAGCTTCGTGTTGTTGCTATCAGACGGACGAGTGGGCGAAACTTGTGAACCGTCACATACAGCAGTGCTCTTCCGGATATCGGGATCATTAGAACGGGGGGGGGGGGGGGGGGGGGGGGGGGCCCCTGGAAGTTTAAAAAAATTTTAACTATAC
>Ga0123355_10008983_pt1 | contig 15147 bp, 5 predicted proteins | sample TergutEmb28metaG_3_FD_89872 | JGI IMG/M metagenome (GOLD analysis project Ga0123355, IMG submission 89872) | Embiratermes neotenicus P1 segment gut microbial communities from Petit-Saut dam, French Guiana - Emb289 P1 | ecosystem: Host-associated > Arthropoda: Insects > Digestive system > Gut ...
AATTTATTGAGATGATTTACGTAACCAATAAATGTAATCAATACGTCATTTGTCTTTCCTTCATACCTTTTGTAAGGCTTTTTATGCGTAACATTCAAACAGCTGTATCTCTACACCCATTGAAAATTGGACACATGTTCATATGAACTTTTTTACTCGGAATATTCCATACTACCACCTCCTAAAATATTTACTATTCCTCCTGAAAAACTCTGTATAAGGATTCAGTCCGTACCGCGCTCTAAACACTCTCCACCTCGGTTATAAAACCCAAACTGTTAATGTTGTATAAGTCAAAAGTCACTGGTTTGTTCTGAGAAAACATAGACGGAATATAATCATGTAGAATTTTTAAATATTAAATCTGGTGGTACGTAAATTTCCTGGCAGGCTTTGAAATGTTAATTAGACGAGCAACACACTTTTCAAAATACTCAGAATATCTCAAAATAGAATTTGAAACCTCAAAAATGTTCACGGTTTAAAACGTTACGAAGGCGCCTGAGACAAAATTCAGCTGTTGGTATGACCGACGACTTTATCATCCCGTCGTTTTATGTCACTCAAACTGCTTTTTGCTCATCTGAAGGAAGAGACATGCAGCAAACCTCTGTGAAACGAATGTGTACATTCCAGTATACATAATATGCTTGATCTGTGATTGAATCACATCCGGTTTACTTTTTTAACGCATGGAGAATACAAATAAATTGGTGATTATTTGTGAATCCGCTGTTAAAATACGGATGAAAAAGCTTCCAGGCGAAAAACAAAAGAAAGTTGTGATCGATTGTGAATCTGTTGACAAGAAATTCTATACTGTCTGATGTGTAAAACTGTGAAAGGCACATTGCGGATACACGCGGTAGCACAGTGGTTAAGGCGCTGTGCTACAAATCGGAAGGTCGCTGGTTTGATCCCAGCTGGTGTCATTGGAATTTTTCATTGACATAATCCTTCCGATCGCACTATGGCCCTGGGGTCGACTCATCCTCTAACAGAAACGAGTACCAGGAACATATCCTTGGGGTAAAGGCGGTCGGTGCGCAAGGCTGACAACCTTACCACCATCCTGAGCCGTTGTCATGAAATCTGGGAACCTTAACTTCCTGGAACATTCTGGGTCACTCCAGGCCTATAACGGGACTGCTTTTACCTTTTACATTGCGGATACGCGCGCGCGCACACACACACACACACACACACACATACATGTACACACATACAAACACACATTCACACACATACATACACACACATATACACACACCCATATATATATATATATACACACACACACATACACACACACCCACATATACGCACATACACACACATTCACACAACATACACCCACACACATTCACACACATACATACACACACATATACACACACACACACCCATATATATATACACACACACACACCCACATATACGCACATACACCCACACACACACACACACACATTCACACACACACACATTTAAAGCGCAGGAACACTGAGAATTGTTACAAAATACCTATATGGATGTGCATCATTTCTAAAAAGTATTTAAAACATTCATATTTGTTAAATAATAATAATTCAGTTAATTAACTTGCAGGCTTCAAGATGCAGAGCCAATTAAACCATCAAGAACACATAAACACAAATACGCAGGTGCGACACAATTATACAAAACAAAACAAGGACAGTAAAGAGACAAGGTAAGTGTGAATAATGGCTGAACACTCTTCTGAAATGGTTACAGGTTCCAGTAAAATGCTAATACAAACACAAGAATACGTAATTTGTGAGGAATGAGTGCCAATGAGTGTACAGTTTGTTTGGAAACGCATGTAATTGGTTTTTAAAACATGTCTACATGTCTACATGTCTACATGTCTACATGTCTACATGTCTACAACTGCGTTTATGCACCCAGCCGAAGGACAGTTATAACAACATCAACAACAAGAACAATAATAATAATAATAATACATCCTGATACTGCTATGCAACTACAACAGTCTGTTACACTCAGTACATATGCAGTTGTTCGAAGATATTTCTTCTTCTTATCCTTCAGTCTTTTGATTGGTTGGCAGCTTTCCATCTGGAATTGTCGCAAGCCATTCTCTTCATTACTCTATAACTCAATTCCTGTGTTTCTGGCGACTTTCTTTAAGTATTGTAGTCGAGGTTTTCCCGTGGCCTTTTTGTTGGATATTGCTTCTTCCAGGCTGTTTAGTACAAACTCGTTATGTCTAACTGTATGCCCTATCCATTAGTGGCGTCTGCTTTTTAAAATTTTGGATATTGCTCCTTCCAGCCTGTTTACTACAAACTCGTTATGTCTGACTATGCCCTATCCATTAGTGGCGTCTGCTTTTTAAAATTTTGGATATTGCTCCTTCCAGCCTGTTTACTACAAACTCGTTATGTCTAACTGTATGCCCGATCCATTAGTGGCGTCTGCTTTTTAAAATTTTGGATATTGCTCCTTCCAGCCTGTTTACTACAAACTCGTTATGTCTAACTGTATGCCCTATCCATGAGTGGCGTCTGCATTTTAAAATTTTAAAAGTACTTTTTCTTCTTTCGGCCTTTGAAAAACTTCATCATTGTTATTCTACCTGTCCATTTCATTTTTAACATTCCTCTCCAATAAAATGCCTCAAACACATTTACGACCCTCTCTTCATTTTCCTACGGCCCATGCTTCTGATCCATACAGAGCAACACTCGAAATACAACTTTTTATAAGTTTCTTTTTCATTTCCAGACTAAGCTTATTCTAACACAGTAGTTGCTTTTTATTATTAAACATAACTTTAGCCTCTTTAATTCGTTGTATTATGTCTTCTTAACTACCGGCATGTATTCACCGTACACAGTCTTTTCCTTGACCGATACTAGCGTCAGAATGTCATAAAGGGAGAACGATAAAAATTATGATGATGATGATGGTGGTGGTGGTGACAATAATAAAAATAAATCCAGATCCAATACAAATGCAGTAGTTTTCCAGAAAACTTGAAGTTCACAGCGTGCTCTTTGTTGCAATCTTAATTTCAAAATTTCCCCCAAGGGTTGTAATTTGCAAGAGTGAGTGACAGCGAAGTGAGTGCAGTGTGTGCAAGTGTATTGTTGACGACTGCAACAATGTCCCTTTGAAATTTGAACAATACAATGACTTGAGCTGAAACAACGAAGTTAAGAAGTGAACACAAATTGCTTTGGAACGCAACAAAAGCTTAATGAAACAGCTGTGCAAATATCGTTGGATTTTAAGCACTTCCCTCCCATAATCTGTACCAAGCGCACGAAGTGATCCTCTTTATTTAGTGGTAAGTAACTCTGTGTATCCAAATGACAGTGTTCTATGTTATCACACCGAGAAGGTAATAAGCTTTTTCCTACGTTTCGGAGGAATGTGCTGCTTCCATCTTCAGGATGACTGAATTAGGATCACATGGATGGTGAAGGGTCTGGAAGGAGGAAATGTAGGGAGGCTGCAAATATTCTGGCCAGTAATTGCTAAAGAGCTACGGAAAGGGAGAGGGGGCAGATCTTGTATCGAGCTATGAATTGAAACCCTTCTTGAGAAATCGCACGGCTAGTCAAGACGTTCCATGCCAGGACCCTAATATTCATGTCGTTATTTACAGCAAATTGTAGCCGTATGTTATTTCTCTAGTGCATTAAAGCCCTTGAGGTTTTCTAAAATTGGAGGAACTTCTTTTTTTTTTCTTCTTCGTCTTCGTCTTCTTCGTTTTCGTCTTCTTCGTTTTCTTCTTCTTCGTCGTCTTCTTCTACTTCTTCTTCGTCGTCTTCTTCGTATTTTCTTCGTTTTCTTCTTCTTTTTCTATTTCTTCGCCTTCTTATTCTTCGTCTTCTTCTACTTCTTCGTCGTCGTCTTCTTCTTCTTCGTTTTCTTCTTCTTCTTCGTCTTCTTCTACTTTTTCGTCGTCTTCTTCTTCGTCTTCTTCGTTTTCTTCTTCTTCTTCGTCTTCTTATTTTTTCTTCTTCGTCTTCTTCTACTTCTTCGTCGTCGTCGTCTTCGTCTTCTTCTTCGCCTTCTTCTTCCTTTTTTCTTCTTCTTCGTCTTCTTCTACTTCTTCGTCGTCGTCTTCTTCTTCTTCGTCTTCTTATTTTTCTTCGTCTTCTTCTTCGTTTTTCCTCTTCGTCTTCTTCTACTTCTTCGTCTTCTTTTTCGTCTTTTTCTTCTTCGTCTTCTTCAGATTTCACATCTTATACCGTCTGACCTGTTCCAGGACACGATTAACTTCAAAAGCAATGTAACATATAAATACACGCCAAGACCCTTTGAGTGGTGCTACCATTCACCAAAAGGTGTCAATCCACACTGAACGACACAGACGCAGAGAAAATGCTGACACACATACTTCCTCCAAGTTAGATCCGAAGCCAGTGTTCGAGTGGTCAAAGTACTTTCTGGCCCAAAACTTCATTTTTGGCCATCAACATGTTACCAAATGCCGGTGATTTGGTTGACCGCGAACTTTTAACCCAGTGTTAGTGTTTGTATCTGACCTCATGGCGACCACTGCTCTCAACGGTCCGTGCTGCATAATGGATTTTCGCTATCATTAGTCGTCATCAGACGCACCGGTAATTTACATGAGCTGCTCTGACGGGGGCATAGTTCCATTAAAAATGGTTACGAGTCCAACTTCACCTGTCTTGTGGAAACCCACGTTGGATGAGGAGTCGAGTTTCTTTTTGAAGTGGTGGCAAATGGTGACTCGAAGGGGAAAGTAAACAGCATTCAATTTGAAATTTAACGTGTTTTGGAAAGTCTTTTGGGGACTGCATCGACCTCAAAATACCCTTCCTAGTGTCATTTTAGAGCCTACCTCGACCTCAAATCCCCTTCCGAGTGTCTATTTAGGGACTGTATCGACCTCAAACCCCCTTTCCACTGCCCTTTAGAGTCTACACAAACCTCAAATTCCCCTTAAAATACCCTTCCCAGTGTCTATGTAGAGCCTGTATCGACCTCAAAATCCCCTTCCCACTGTCTTCTTAGAGCCTACGTCGACCTCAAAATCCCTTTTCCACTGCCCTTTAGAGCCTACGTAAAGCTCAAATTCCCCTGAAAATACCCTTCCAAGTGTCTATGTAGAGCCTGTATCGACCTCAAAATCCCCTTCCCTCTGTCTTCTTAGAGGCTACGTCGACCTCAAATCCCCTCCCCAGTGCTTATATAGCGTGTATCGATTTCAAAATCCACTTCCATTGAGTTCTGAACCTTCATCTACCTTCTCGCCCTTCATGTCTATAATCATACTATACCTTCAACTACTTATTTCTATAACTGAATCTCTGTTCAAGGATATGACTCTGGGTCTTCTGGTAGACTGACACGCATTTATTTTGTGATAGTCCGTGTATCCAGAGAGGGTTCAAAAGTTTTCATTTCTGAAGCCGTGTGTTCGGTTTTGTGTGTCACAATATGCCCACAGGTCACGGCCGTATTTTAAAGTTATTATTATTATTATTATTTTGAAATTATTTGGTTATTGTGTTACGGCGCGGAGGAAATCGCTGTTTCATTGACCCCGACCCTCAAGGGGTCTATCCGCCTTGAAGTAGCCCGAATTGACTGCAAATACTACCAATTTCGAAAATAATTTTTATTTCTATTATCTTTATACTGAAATTTAACGCCTGTGTCCATTTAATAACTTTGTCATCTTCTACTCTAATAATATCACGTTTGTATTAAAATTAAATTGACATCTTCCCAAGTCACAAACAAAAATTACATTAATTAATTAATTTTATTGTAAGTGGTTTGGTTACTGAATAATTCTTTACAGATAAGGACAGGTATCGAGTACACTATATTTAAACTAATCTTCAAAGCGCAAAAAGTATTGGTGATTTATCTAAAAGATGGTAAAAAATACATTCACGTGAAGGTTTCTTGTACGTTTTGGAATCACAGGTAGTATAAAACAGCCTCCTGTAAAATGGGTACCAGGTCTTTCCCGGGGATAAAGTGCGGCCGGGGCGTGCTGCTGACCACTCAACCCCTTCTAGTGTCGCGGTCATGGAAGAGTAGAGCTATACCTCTACCCACCCTCTGGGCCACACCGGGCCTGTAACGGGATCACTTTACCTTTCTTTAGGTGGTATATATCTGAACGATGATCCCTCGGAGTCTTAAGTGATCCCAAGGAATCGTGCTAAGTGATGTTTCCTTTGAGACTGACTGAGGGCAACCGGGGATGTTGCACTTACTGTACTGACTGCGAGCGGATGTGGACAGATAAGTAATACGGAGCGGTTGAAAGAATAGACGTCGGGCGATAAAATACTTGCGTGATGCTTCGTCCGTGAGATGCAGGCACATCTGAGCACAAAAGATCCTGGATTTCCCTCTCACATCAATCGAATAACACAAGTCGTTACAATAAAATTACAGAAAGTAGAATCGGAACTCTCCCCGTTCTGCATCTACCCTATCTTGAAGAAGCAGCTCGTGTTGACTCCCGTATATCAGATGTCTCCAAGCTATTTTCCATTAGCTAAATGCACTTCCTGTCTCGGTTCCAAAACTGTGATTCGCACACCGTCGGTTGATTGATTTTTATGCTGAAGTTGCGTAACGAAGATATTTCAAGTGAAACACCAACAACATTATCTTGCCAAAGGCAGGAACATAGAGGATCAGGATAAGGTCAGAGAATTAAATGAGAGAAGAAGTTAAGACTACCAGATTACATGACAACGGCACAGGATGGTGGTAAGGTTGTCAGCCTTACGCACCGGCCGCTTTTACCCCCAGGAAATTCTCCTGGTACTTATTTCTGTTGGGGACCGCGGTGGCACAGTGGTTAAGGGCCTGTGCTACAAATCGGAAGGTCGCTGGTTCGATTCCAGATGGTGTCATTGGAATTTTTCATTGACATAATCCTTCCGATCCCACTATGGCCCTGGTGTCGACTCAGCCTCTAACAGAAATTAGTACCAGGAGAATTTCCTGGGGGTAAAGGCGGCCGGTGCGTAAGGCTGACAACCTTACCACCATCCCGTGCCGTTGTTATGTAATCTGGGAACCTTAACTTTCTGGAACCCTTTGGGCCACTCCAGGCCTGTAACGGGACTGATTTACCTTTTACTCATTTCTGTTAGAGGCTGAGTCGACCCCAGGGCCATAGTGTGATCAGGAGTGTGTCAATGAAAAATTCCAATGACACCATCTGGGATTGAACCAGCGACCTAGGATCTAATATAAATCTGATATATTATCCAAAATACACTGTGCACAACGATGACATGCCATAATGCATATCCATGGGCTAGAAAACACGAAAACAAATTATTCGGTTTTGTCATTTGAGTGTGTATATAGACTACACCTTGGCCAAGCAGAGCGCTTTGGGCTGGATGCATACGCAATACTAAATACTCGTGCATGTACTAATGCGAATAACTGAAGTATTAAAACAACTGTGAGGGGATAAAACGATTACTGTTGCTTATCAACCCAGGCCTGTTTAGGCGCATTCGCACAATTGCGAAAAGCGACTTTCAGCTTCGTTATTTCTGTCCGCCCCTCCGCGTGGAACAACTTGGCTCCCTCCGGACGGATTTTCGTGAAATTTGATAATTGAGTTTTTTTTTCTTTTAATCTTGTGGAGAAAGTTCAAGTTTGATTGAAATCTGAAAAGAACAATGGGCACATTACACGAAGACCTAAGATTATGACAATATGTTGCTGAATTCTTCTTCGAATGAGATGTGTCAGACAGACGCTGTAGGGAAAAATTTTATGTTCAATAACTTTTCCCCGAAAATCGTGCCGTTTATGAGATAATGTGGAAAAATACGGTAGGGGCAGGCAGGCCAGCGATGACAATACAATACGACGCATGCGCTTTTCGCACCGGATAACTAAGGCTACAGACACACACAAACACACACTCAGAATATGTAATAATTATTGCTTTTCCACTGCAACAGTGGTTGCACGAACACGTCTCAATATTACGTTTATACGTGTATTGTCTATCTTGTCTTAATACGCTTATGTTACTATTTCCGCGGGCCGGTATGTCGACTTGCTACTGGCTGGACAATCCGGTGTTCGAATACCGGCAAGGACAAGAGATTTTTCTGTTATCGAAAACGCAGATCGACTCTGGATAACGAGTCGAGCAAGAATTCTAAATCCTTCTGTGCCTTCATGGTATGTTACAGGGTGAACTGTGCCTTTTGCTTGTTTGCAAGTTCCACACGACACTGCAGTCCTTCATTACGATATCACACACAGACGTAAGAGCTGTAGTGTCAGGGTGCTTCTTTAGTTACACAGCATAAACACACGAAATGAATATTGTATTAATTAATATTTTAATTTTTAGTTTTCATGTCTTCTACGTGTTTCGAAACCGATGATACATCTTCAGGAAGACGGTTGTATGTAGAGTTATGGTATGGTACAATTTACATGCATCAGCATAAGCATCCTCGCCTACCCAATAGACTGCTTATACAGATGCATGTAAAACATACCATACCATAAATGCATGTACCACCGTCTTCCTGTAGATGGGTTCGCAACATGTAGAAGACATCAAAACTAACAATTAAAACATTAATTTATGAAAGGTGTATTTTGTTTGTTTATATTGTGTAATTATATCACAATGCACGGTGCAAAAAAACATAAAATTTGCTTCTCTAGTCTGAAGAGATGGGGACCGCGGTAGCGCAGTGGTTAAGGTGCTGTGCTACAAATCGGAAGAACGCTGGTTCGATTCCAGATGGTGTCATTGAAATTTTTCATTGACATAATCCTTCCGATTGCACTATGGTCCTGGGGTCGACTCAGCCTCTAACAGAAATGAATACCAGGAGTATTTCCTGGGGGTAAAAGCGGCCAGTGCGTAAGGCTGACAACCTTACCACCATCTTGGGCCATTGTCACGTAATATGGAAACCTGAACTTCCTGGAACCCCCTGGGACTGTAATGGGACTGATTTACCTTTACCTAGTCTGAGGAGATGTTTATCCCTTAAAAAAAAATAGGGAATTCTTGCTCATTTCCCGTCGAGATTATTCAAATGATTCGTGTCTGAAACTATTCTGCACAAACATACAAACCACAAAATGCTCCCGGCGGCTCCTGTCACGGGTTTTAAGAAGGCGCTACAGTTCACTGGGCGGACTGCATTAGGGGGGTGGAGCAATGCACCTCCCGTTCGGTAAAGGCGTTCTATATATGTACGAACGTTTTTTTTTTGTTCAGTTCGCCGTGATTATGCAAGCTATGAACACACACCTACCAAACCTTATTGTTTTAAACACGGCCGAAAAAGCCGCGGGGTGGTTAGAGAAGACTAAATAAGGGAGTGCCTGCTTAGCATATGATCCCTTAAGTGATAACACCAAGAAACACTAACCCGTCATAACCTAACACCTGTATAATATTCGATTAGCGACGCCTTTGCCGTGTCTAATACCCCGACCTTCCTTTCAGACTATTTTATGAAGTACAGCGATGGACTAAAAGAACAAATCAGGCCATGTGTGTATAAACGTAACTCTGGGGCTCTTTCGTGCAGTAATTGTTGCAGTGTGAAAGCAATAAGTATTACATATTCTGAGTGTGTGTCTGTAGCCTTAGTTATACAGCATGCAAAGCGCATGCGTTGTATTATATCGTTATCTGTGGCCTGTCCGGCTTGTACCATATTTATCCACATCATTTACAAACGGCACGATTTTCAGAGAGAAAATCTGTTGAAATGAAGTGCGCGTTCTCTCCAAAGACGACGCGTAAACTATTCTGTTTAAGGACCCAGCTCGTACCGCGCAGTAAACTCTTTCATCAAGGTTATGAAAACCAATCAAGTGGCATTATATAAGGAAAAAATCGCTGTTTCTGTGGTGTGATTCTGAGGTGTGCCATCCCCGTTGTGTGTTTACGCTATAGAGTGAGGTAAATTCAGTCAAAAACACAACTATAAATATATGGCTAAATGATGCTGTTTTTTAGCAATGGAAAACTACATGTTTCGGCCTATAGCGGCCATCGTCAGGTTTTGACAACTTTCTTGCTATAAGAGTCATATACGAGGGAAAGTCATTAAATAACAGGAATTTTATTCTAAAGTGCATGGAAAAGTATGCACAACGAAAAATCTTATTTCGGGACACAAAATAGCAATATGTCATATAGGGGTCGTGACGATCAAGCAGTTTGAGCCTGCGCAGTAGGCCGTACAACATGGCCGCTCCACTGTCAACTTGCACCGTGGAAGAGCGACGAAGCGTTATTCGTTTTTTGTGGTCAGAGGGTGTGAAACCTTCCGAAATCTACAGAAGAATGAAGGTTCAGTATGGCGCCATCGGACTTTCACTTGTTTGGACCTATGAAAGAACATTTGCGGGGCCAGAAGTTTGCAGATGACGACGAGGTAATGGAGGCGGAGCAAAGTTGGTTAAAGGCCACGCCAAAAAGCTTTTTTCTAGAGGGCATCCGCAAGCTTGTAGAGAGGTGGACCAAGTGTGTTGCGAAGCAGGGGGACTATGTCGAAAAATAAGAAATAAACAATTTCTGTAAGTACTCTTGTAAAAAAGTTATTACGAGTATAAAATTTCCTGTTATTTAATGACTTACCCTCGTATAATATTCATAAACTGCGTGGCGATGTTGAGATTTCATCATCATTATCATTTGCATGCGTTTGTTAAGCTACGTTTGGTGGGATGCCTGTTGAGTGAATGGATTTATAGGTAGCTGGGTGTGGATCCTTTCAGTTAGTTACGTGTGTGGTTGGGAGGAAACTGTGATTGCAGGTGTGGTATCTTATATGTTGTTTGTTTTGAAATAAGTCGGAACACGTGAATTCAGTTTGGGCAGAATGTATAGTTCTTGAGTGTTAAACCTGCTGGTTCATCAAGTAACCATTAGGTTTTAAAAGGTTAATTTTCTGTACAACTTTTGCCCCAAACACTTCTCATTCTAAGATGAATCCATCGAGATATTGTCATAAATGCACATAGCTCTTCGTGTACAGTACCTGTTATTCTTGTCAAATTTTCATGAAACTTGGATTTTCTCGACAGATTTTCGAAAAATATTCAAATATCAGGCTTCTTTAAAATCTGTCCAGTGGGAGCCGATTTGTTACATGCGGACGGACGGACAGCCAGACGTGACGGAACTAAGAGTCGCTTTTCGCAATTCCGCGAAAGCGCCTAAAACCTGCAAAGACAAGTTAACATTCGTAGAGGAGCGGAAATGTGACTCAAAATTCTAAGCAACTGAGTAGTCGGCTACATTATCACACAAATTTAATATACAGTTATTTACTGGAATGAATGTGATGAAGTTAAGTGAGGGCATTTTAACATTTTTATGTTTTGTATGGAATATAGCGTATACATTTTAAGTGGTACAAATTTTAGGTGCCAAGAAAACTATTTTGATACGAAAGAGATGTGCCAGTAAGAAATTAAAGTACGTGGTATGGAGCTTGTCGAATTGAGCGTTTTTCCAAGTTTTCTTCAGAGAATACGTGCAAGAGTGTTAAGAGAGGTCGGCTAGACGTAGATATTTTCAATAACAAGGGTCACATTAAGGGCCCCATACACTCTAAGTTAAACTATGCATTTTAACTGTGTAAAAAACTGTACGAAAAACTGAACTAAATGTTCTCTGGCACAGCATAGTTTTCCCATCAGGTTTGTCAGCTTTGTGTCAATTCTGTACGTTTTCTTGTGCGTGTGACTATGGTGGATAAAAACAAGGCTGTCATTTGCTGTTTGCTAGCCACATCGTCCATAATGTTATCCGAAAATAAGAAAAGAAAACGTAAAATGTGGAGTAAGAAGTGGTATTTGAAAAGGCATATATCATGCGATGCTCATCTGCTGAATGAATTGCTGGAAACAGATGTGCCTTGAGATGATGCCATCGTGGTGTCGGCAGGTAAAATGAGGAAACTGTGGGACTCTCTGAGTGAATTGAGCAGTTCTCTGTGTGAAAGACGACTGGGAAAGGACAGTTCTAAGGTCTGCGCTATTGCCTGTCAAATCTGTGCAGTTTACTCAGTTTTTCCTTCAGGTGTGACGTCACACAGTAAAATCGCTCAGTTTAACTGAGAGTGTGCAGGGCTCTTTACGCTGGCGAGTAATCAGAACCAATGGTAGGTGTTGAAATTTTGCGTTCCGATAAAAAGGGAGTAATGTGTATTGAAGCGGGCTTGCTCCACCGTGTCTCTCCAGTCATCAGTTTCCTTACAGCTTCATGGTTTGGTCTATTCCGCCTCCTTGCAAATTCGGTTGTTCCAATAATATAAACAGCCAACTAGATGCAACACTAACAATTTGATTAATAATTTCAATAAGCTCGACATGTTTCAGGCGATAATTTCGCCCATCCTCAGGAGCACTAGACTGTGTTTACAGCGTGCAGTATATTGCACGCTGTATACGCAGTCTAGTGCTCCTGAGGATGGGCGAAATTATCGCCTGAAACATGTCGAGCTTATTGAAATTATTAATCAAATTGTTAGTGTTGCATCCAGTTGGCTGTTTATATTATTGTACCAGTGATACACGGTCACACAAACATCTAATTCGGATGTTCCAGCTGTATTGTATCGTCCGATTACTCTGTGCACTTTCAGTTCATAATTTAATGCTACTTCTGGTCGCTGTTTATCACTATTCCAATGACATGATGTTTTAATTAGTCTTGTAATGTTTCATCAAGTCACAAATGCTGTATATATTTAGTTCTGTTCTTTACCCTCTTCTTCTGCTCTGTCCAGTAGGCTGTACTCTGCTGCCCTTCTCAAACACCACATTTTCTGTATTCGTTTTCTTCCTGTCTGTTCACTTTTGGTGTACATTTTGCATGGTCGTGTAACACTGATGGAATTACCACGAACTCCCTTACAGTTTCCTTTCGTTTTAAATTAACATACAAATGTCGAAGTGTATTTTATTTGTTGTCCACGTGCTTGTTTTCCACCTCACAAGCTAAATAATTAAAATTATGTATTTAATCGATTATAGGCCTTCTCAATATTATTATTTGTTTCGTGTTTATTTCAGCATGTGTGTATTCCATATTAGTTTCCGAAACAAACTTTATATCTTCAGCAGCAGAAACAGAGTGAAAGCCATTCCAGCCTTGTTCGTTTTTCATGGGCGTTGATCCCTCCAACTTTTCTTGGTCGATCGCCGTTTCTTTTGGCGTCCGGACTGTATTCATGCACTAACTTGTGAATGCGTGTATCGTTTATTCTTACGAAATGTCGGTCCACTTGAGTGTGTAATCCGCAGTTGTTCCATTTAAATTATTTGTTTCGCTCTATTTCATCTGTTTTATGGTAAAGGTAAAGGTAAATCAGTCCCGATACAGACCTGGAGTGGCCCAGAGGGTTCCAGGAAGTTAAGGTTCCTAGATTTCATGATAACGGCACAGGATGGTGGCAAGGTTGTCAGCCTTACGCAGCGGCCGCCTTTACCCCCAGGTAATACTAGTGGTACTTATTTCTGTTAGAGGCTGAGTCGACCCCACTGTCATAGTTCGATCGGAAGGATTTTATGTCAATGAAAAATTCCAATGACAGCAGCTGGGATCGAACCAGCGAACTTCCGATTTGTGGCACAGCGCCTTAACCACTGTGCCACTGCGGTGCCCTTGTTTTATGGTCTCGAGGAAAATTAAACAGCATCACGGGATGACGCATTTCTCTGCACACGAAAGTAGAAGATTCCGGGCGACGTTCGCTAGCTGTGTTTTACCTCCTACAAAACTCACACTGTCGAGAGAAAGATTGTGTTTTGGCGGGCATTTTCTATTATTTTCTGGCGTGGCACCGATTTACGATCGCCATATGCATTAAACGGCTGCGTGTAATTCAACATTGGACCGTGTATCAATGTGATAGTTGAAGAATAAGAGACCAACTTGATGTCACTAGTTATTAAGTTTTATTTCACTTCTTCTATGCTCAACATGTTTCGGACATTAATACACCCATCATGAGAAGCTTGCGACTTTTCTATTGTATCACCACATTGGTCTTTGTTCTTGTTTCGATGTGTGTTGGAGTTTCGGTGTGGCTGGGTTGGGGTGGTATCCGTGTGGGAGGCTGAAGCCTGCCACACGGATACCACCCCAACCAGCCACACCGAAACTCCAACACACATCGAAACAGGAACAAAGACCAATGTGGTGATACAATAGAAAAGTCGCAAGCTTCTCATGATGGGTTTATTAATGTCCGAAACATGTTGAGCATAGAAGAAGTGAAATAAAACTTAATAACTAGTGACATCAAGTTGGTCTCGTATTCTTCAACTATAGGTTAGGGTTATTTATGTTGCTTTTGGTTCTTATCCTTGCCGAAAGAGGCGGTGATGTTAAGGACATGTTCCGATTCTCTTGCTGTAAGCTGTACCAAATCTACAACCTATGTGGATGTCTTAGAAATCTGTTATCCTGCAAACAACTCAGGCAGGAGTTAGCTCAGCTACTAACACAAAATATGTTAATACATTTAATAAATTTCATGTAAAATTATAATGGAAAGGGAACTTAATTTTGTATGTATTGGCTGCAGCTCGTTGTATCATAGCCCATGCTCTTTAAGTTGCTATGAGTTATCGATCCCTATCTTGCTCGTAACAAAAAACGTTTAATAAAAACGACGACCCATTCGATATGCTGGAATCGATTTCGTACAGTAACACCTTTACGCATTTGTTTTTGCCCTGTTATAATATCGTAAATAACACATCCACTGTTCACTGCATCTGTAGTTACGTGATGAATGCTGTGGACGAAACTAGGAGTCATTCAGAGACAACGACTCTTGCAATTTGTTGACACCAGATTGTGTTACTGTAGCGATGGTATTGCATAACGGGGAGCTAAATGATTTGTACTCCTCACCCAATATTGTGCGGGTGATAAAATCGAGAAGAATGAGATGGGCTGGGCATGTGGCGCGTATTGGTGAGGAGAGGGGGGTGTATAGGGTGTTGGTGGGGAAACCGGAGGGAAGGAGACCACTGGGGAGACCTAGGCGTAGATGGGTGGATAATATTAGGATGGATCTCCAGGAGGTGGGCTGTGGGTATATGGACTGGATTGGGCTGGCCCAG
>Ga0123355_10008984_pt1 | contig 15146 bp, 9 predicted proteins | sample TergutEmb28metaG_3_FD_89872 | JGI IMG/M metagenome (GOLD analysis project Ga0123355, IMG submission 89872) | Embiratermes neotenicus P1 segment gut microbial communities from Petit-Saut dam, French Guiana - Emb289 P1 | ecosystem: Host-associated > Arthropoda: Insects > Digestive system > Gut ...
TGAACATGACAGGAGAACTGCTCCAGCGAATTCTCAGCGCTGCAAGCAGCATCAACAACGCTGCAGCACTTCGTAAGGTTACAAGTTGTCTGGTCACACCAGTCAGAAAATGCATCCAAGCAGACGGAGAACACTTCGAAAAATTTGCCTGCGTGATGAACGGCCAATCTGTAACTGTATATTTAACAACATATCTCAATAAAGGCACAATTCTGCTCTTTCATTTCTAATTTACTTACTGTACTTTAAAAACTCATAACTCCTGAACCGTTGCCAATTGGACCCATGTGTATATGACGTTTTTGACTCAGAATCAGCTCTGGAATTAAATCCCTAAGTAGCGACTTTAACTCCTGGACATCCTGTATAAAATAAAATATGAACGAAAGCAGTCACTTGATCTCACCATTTCAGGTACGCAAGGTCCTCTGACTGGAGGAAGAGGTTGACGGTCAGGGTCACTAATATCGCACTGCATTAAACAGATGTTACAACAGTGTTAATCGACTTCTTAATCTGAATTAGAGTCAAAAACACCCAGCAATTCACAAACAGATCCTATTAAAGACAGTCTGATTGAAACACTGATCTGTTGGTTTGTGGACAGTTCTGTCTATATCTTTCTGAACGTCACGTAGTTTTGAAGAATAAGTTGTTACTTGTAAATCACCTGGTACAGGGAGGCTCCCAAATATGTTCCACATACCTGTTACTGCTGGATTCCATTAAGGTAATGATGCTCCTTTGTCTTTCCACCAGCTTTCTTTTCCTTTTGCTTCGCCCGCGTGCATTCTAGCGCTTGGCGGTCAGACCACAACTGCTTCCGTCTTCTGATGCAAGGCAATATCTGAACCAAGCACTGCCGTTCTTTTTCATTAATTATGCCTCTCCACAATTATGTATCAAGAAAAACTGAAACTTGCCTGTTTGACTGCCTGAATGAACTACGCCTATGTTCAGTAAGGTCTACTACTTCTAAAGCTGGTTGTATTTCAAGGGGCAATTATTTTGTCCTAACAGGTATCCTTATGATCATGAACTTATGTAATGGAACACAGGTTACAAAATAAAAAAAAAAGTAGTATAGATATTTTTATAATCAGTTGAAATATTCTTTTAAAATTCGCACGTGTTTCTCCATCAGAAGACAGAGCTGTCCCATCTATGATTAAAATAAAACAAACAGCTTATCTTGTGAATGTCATCAAACAGTTCTCTGAGTTATATAGAATACGAAAGTTCATTGATCCTTTCACAAAGGCTCACTAAGTGACTCTACCTTGGATGTAGGTGTATTCAATTAACATTATTTTCTATTTACTTCAAGATCAATTTCGGTATAATCCTCCCATCTGTTCCTACATCTCCCAAATATTCCATTCCTTTCACATTTATTAAAATCTTGTTTGAATTTCCCACTTTCCCTTGAGCGCTGTGTGTTCCACCCATCTAATTTTTTTTTTTTATCACCCTGAAAATGGTTTGTAAAAGTTCTAAGCCATGAAGTTATTATTTGGCTTAGACCACGTATTCGTGTCAGCGATGTGTTCTCAGATGGTTTCAATCTACATCTTCTCTTCGCATGGAATGAGGAATCAAGTTCCACACCCATAAAAGAATGTCGGATGTTTCTGTTCGTCTAGGTATTTAGCATGCCATGCAGGACACACTTACCGAAGTGAATGATATTACATTTAGCTGTATTCATGTGCTTACTTATCGGTTTTACTGTAATGCCTTACTCAAGCAAGACTGTCACAAACACTACGTAATTAGGCCACGGACACTCTTGTGTCAGTAAATGACATTCCTTCTCGTTCAGATTATTGATAAATCTGATACTAGCGGAATTGGTATAGGGTGTTCGTAAACATTAGATGCGTAAGCTGTATGCTTACTCATTGCTCAAGACAGACATCGTGGGTGAAGAAACTAGTGAAGGCCTGGAAACAGATGAGGGGACGTCGTTGCTTTGGAAAGAAAAATAAAGAAACCAAACTTCTCGGAGTAAGTGTAAAAGTTAAAAAAAAAAGAAAGGTGCCCCTGCCCACACCATGAAGGCATATGGGGGAGTAGAGGTTTAGCTCCATTCATTCTTAGCCTCGGCACTATATTAGATCACAGGTTAATTTCACGTCTCGGACGTTTTAACTCCAGGAAAGACCCCCAGTGTCTATTGAATAATTGGCTAGGTGGGCCCCACGGTCGGTCTGAACGTTTCGGAAAAGAGAAAAATATCTTCCTGTGCCGGGATTCCATCTTCGGATAGTCCGACTCGTAGCCCAGTCCCTATACTAGCTACGCTATTCCGCTGGTTCGGAGGAAGAGAATTACACTTAAATATTTCAGGGTAAATTTATAATTTGACTCCTAGAAAAATGAGAATCCAACCGGCCCTTGGGGGTCCTCATATAATAAGCAGTTCACAGAACATCGAAGGTACTGGCAGATTTGTCTCTTAACGTAGGCACTACAGATTATAAATTGATACTGTGATCATGTTATTTATGATGCCGTGTATTCTGGAAGAAAGATACCAAGTTTTTGGAGGAACGTCTTTCTTCCACTCACCTTATAAACGGAATCGATATATTCCTCCGAAATGTTGGTAACCGTATACCAGACACCACGGTGTCGGAACATAGAAGACCACCTTAAGAATATTCAGTGTCTTGAAAGTATCGTGTCATACTCGTGTACCATACATACACTATATTGTCACATGACGAATTTTAATACTCATTCTGCATCCGGAATTGTCTTGTTATCTGAAGACTGGTTGTATTTTTCGGTACTTGAGTTTTATGACGTCAACGTCCTTATGTGTGTAACGCTGACGTCATACAAACACGTCAACCACGTTAGCCTCAATAAATCTTGTTTCTGAAAAAAGAGATATTGCTTGTTGTTTACGGTTAATTTCTGAAAAATTATAAGGAATTTAGCATCAGCAAGCAGTAAGAGGGAAAGTCTGCTCTAAGAAAACGTTACAAGAACTTTTGTGTTGTTTTTATGTCGCGGTTTTTCTTCGTGTTTAAAAAAGCTGGGTCTGTTCTCCGAAACGTCCCGAACGGCTCCGCGGCTCACCTAGCCTCCTGTTCGGTGGGTACCTGGGGCTTTTCCTTCTGGGATTGCAGCTTCCGGGTTTGAGACTGACCACTCACTAAACATGACGAGGTTAAGAATGAGTGGAGTTAAACCTCCGTAGCCGAAATATCTTTATAGAGTCGTGCTTAATGATGCACGGAACAACTTTGCTTACCTATTTATGTGGTGACCTTACTATCAAGTGACGTAACTCGTGGCTGTGTACTGGAGGACCTGAATTCGATTCCCCGTGGAGACAGGAGTTTTTATATTTGTCGTCATGCTGTACATTGACTGTGGGGCACACCCAAAATCTTGTATTGTGGATTTCTGGAGTGCTTATCCGAGAGTCAATGTGAAGATGAGTTACTACATTCTTCGATAAAGAATTTGTGAATTCGTGGATTTATAAACCCACTCTTTTGTACGTGTTGATAAAGCAGTGCCAATTAGCCATTAGAACGGCTGTACCTATTTATTAAGAAAATATCACACGTTAAGTTTCTATGCAAGTTCTTTAGTAATGCCTTTTGAATTTACACATTATCATTAAATACCCCTATGCCAGCGTATCTCACGTTATAATTCCGTAAACAATGCAACCGAGATTGTTCTAATGTCAGTAAAATTAAATCCTGATCACAACGTTACGTTTGAAGGATAATAGTATGCTAAGGATATTCAAATGGTGCAGAAATTCTCGGCATTTGGTGGGAACGTCAGCTATATTACACCAGCTCCTTACTCACAAATAATCGTGCACTGCTGTTCCACATCATATGCAATTGACACAATGATGTTAGATAAAACTACTAAAAAACACGCTTTGTTTCCTGCACTCCCGTTATTACTATCAAATTACACTGAACTTTCAGTTTAGTGGCCGGAGTTAAAATAATGTCATGCTGATTTCTGTCTTAAGAATGCTGATTGCCACAGCAAATTTACTTCCTTTACTCTACTCACGAGAAAATACTTCCGGTTAAAGTGTGTGGTATGCTCATCACCTGTAGTAAAAGGTCGTTATACGTCTGATCTTCAACAGTACAGAGCTCAATACGGATCGGACTTCCTGTCATACTCTGGACAGCCCTCAGTACATAGTCTACTACAGACTGGATATTAGTGTCGCGATTAGCAGTCCTACTTCCCATGGAGAGTAACTGGGTTCATAGCTGGGCCGCACTCTCAAGTATTCCTAATGGATATCTGTTGTTTTCCTAAGTCCGTCACGATCGATACCGTGACATTGAATGGCGCAATGCTACGACCGCTTTCAAACACGTTCCTTGTCACTAATCATCATTCGATTCAATATAATTTTTGCTATTTACTGTAAAGCGAAATGAATCCTAAAAGTATAAATTAGTGCATCCGGGTTCATCACAGCCTCAATCAATCATTCAATCAATCAATCAATCAATCACGTGGCGGTGCCGTAACGCATATTGTTACTCCACAGGTTCGATTCCAGAGTAGTTCACTTGTCATTTGTGGTAAACAAATTGTCAGCGAAAAATATAATTTAAGAGAAATGTGTTTTCATTTCTCTAAGATTCGGACTATTGACTGTCACGTTTTGAATCGTCCAGTCTTTGCACTTATCCATCCTCCTTTTAGTCTTTCCTACAGCGCATTCTGTAAAACTGACCGTGCTGGTGAAGGCGTTATGCGAACGATTTTTGTACAAACCCTTCTGGTCTGTGTATTCACTGAGGAGACCGATAATAGTGATTAACATTTTCACGTATTTCCTCAGTTATTTTAAGCCGAGTAACGTAGTTTTAGTAACTAGGCTACGATATTGTCTTCCTTTCTGTGATCAGGTCCTTCCTGCATCCTGCTCATCCCGCTGTTCGGTAAATCCAGGATTGTTCCTTGTGTTGAATTTGTCTGTCCATGATAAGTGGGTCCCTGTCACCACGGTATGACTTGTCCTCAGATGGCGAATAGAGGAACGGCTTCCAATATGGAAGGTAGTTGTGAATATATTGAATAAGCTGTTGCGGACAGCCGACAAGGGGTTTGCCCTTCAGTTTGGGAGTAGAGCGAGGTGCTAACAAATCCTCACCTTAAAAACTGGCCTTCTTTCGAAACGGACACAATTGATTCGGGCCTGGACTGATCCTTTGCTACGACCTAAGGAATGGAAAAGGAACATGAGATAGGGTACGTGTAATGTACGGAGCCGGTATAGGTCAGGATCAGTTACGACAGTAGCCACGGGAATAGCGAAGTATAAATTAGAGTAGTGGATTTACGGGAGGTTAGGTGGGACAAACGGGGCACTGTAGGAGCAGGGAAATATATATATATATACATACATACATGTATATATAAAGGAACTGAATCAGCATAAACCATGGTTTGATGAAGAATGTTTATAATTTTTAGAACAAAGTTAGCAGGCTTAAATGCAATGGTTACAGGATCCAAACGAAAACAATGTAGAGAATCTAAACAATCTAAGACGTCAAACTAATAGACTTGTACAGGGGCATCAGTGAATTTAAGAGAGCTTACCAGCCTGGAAATAAAATAGTAAAGGATGGGAAGGATGATTCGATTACAGACTCCCCCTGTATTTTTCCCAGGTGGCGGAAACATTTCTCTCAGCTATTGAATATATACGGGATTAATGATGTTAGGCAAACAATGAATACAACAGAGCCACTACTTCGTGAGCAGAGTGCCTTTGGGGTTGAGATGGTTATTGAAGAGCTAAAAAGGCACAAATGACCAGGTATTGATCAAATCACAACATAATTGGTTAAAACAAGGGGTATAACAATTGCTCTGAGATACATACATTTAGTAATTCTATTTGGAATAAAACGGAATTGCCGGAGGAATGGAAGGAGTCGATCATTATACCTATCCATAAGAAGGGTGATAAGAGAGATTGTAGTAACTGTAGAGGCTTATCATTCTTGTCCGTTACGTAAAAAAATTTATCCAGCATTCTGCTCTCGAGGTTAACTCCATATGCAGAGGAAATTATTGGGGATCATCAATGTGGATTTCGACGCAACAGTTCAACTACTAATCTTGTATTATGCATTCGTCAAAATCTTGAGAAGAAATTGGAATAAAATGAAGCATTGCATCAGCTATTTATGGACTTTAAGGAAGCTTGTAATTCATTTAGGAGGGAGGTCCTGTATAATATTCTCATTGAGTTTGGTATCCCCACAAAACTGGTAAGGCTCATAAAAATGTGTCGAAATGAAACCTATAGCAGGGTCTGTGTAGGCAAACATTTGTCTGACATGTTTCCTATTAAGAATGGTTTGAAACAAGAAGATACTTTATCGCCAGTGCTTTTCAACTTTGTGTTAGAGCATGCCATTAGGAGGGTTCGGGTAAACCTGGATGATATTGTTACACATCAGCTTTTGGTTTATGCTGATGGAATCGTACGTACTGTGAAGACAAACACAGACGCTTTATTATTTGCAAGCAAGGATTTCGGACTAGAAGTAAATTCTGATAAAACTAAGTATTTTATTTTATCTCGAAATCAAAATGCAGGACGAAATCACGTTATATAGATTGATTACATTTCCTATGAAAAGGTGGAAGAGTTCCAATGTTTGGGAACAACCTTAAAGCATCATTTTCTGCTAAGGAAAAAATTAAGAGCAACTTGATGTCAGGGAATGTTTGGTATCAATCGGTGCAAAATCTTTTGTCTTCCAGTTTACTATCCAAAAATATAAAGATTAATTTTGCGCGTTGTTTTGTATGGGTGTGAAACTTGGCCACTGACAGTGATGGAGAAACGTCGGCTGAGGGTGTTTGAGAATAAGGTGCTGTGGAGAATATTTGGGTCCAAGTGGGACGAAGTAATAAGAGAGTGGAGAAAACTGCATAATGAGGGGCCTACTGATCCGTACTCACCCACCAAATATTATCAAAATATTGTTCGGGCGATAAAGTCGAGAGGAATGAGATGGGCGGGTTGTGTAGCACAAATGGGTGAGAGGTGTGTACAGGGCTTTGGTGGGAAAACCTGAAGGGAAAAGACCACTTTTGAAGACCCAGGCATAGATGCGAGAATAATAAGAAGATGGGTCTTCAGGAAATGGGATGGAAGGGGGGGGGGCCATGAACTGGAATGATCCAGCTCAGGATAGGGACAAGTGGCGGGCACTTGTAAACGCCGTAATGTACCTTTGGGTTCCATGAAAAGCGGGGCATTTCTTGACTAGCTGAGAACCATTTAGCTTCTCGAGAAGGACTCTGCCCCATGGAGAAAGTAAAATTGTTGGGGCGTGGAAACTAACCATTTACAGTAGTTCAGCTTCCCGTATAGGCCTATGTAGCCTAGGTAATTTGTGGTATGGTGCGTGCCTGATTAATGTAAAGTAGCCTTTTATTCCGAGCCGAACTAACTTATTATGTATAATGACTACGTTATGGGGTTAGACAACCAAGGAATTTCGGTTCAATTCTTGGTCGGGGCAAGAAGTTTCTCTCATTTCCACAATTTCCACAGCGACAAAGTGACCCACTAGTGGATACCAACGGTTATTTCTCCAGAGGTAAATCTGACCACACACCTCCATCCAGTGATAAGGTGAAAAATGAGCGCAGCTATGCGTGCACTCCCCCATACGCCTTCATGGTGTGCAGACGGACAACTTTACGTACCCTCACCGTTGCTTCTTGGTTTTTCCGTGGAAGTGTTGGAGGTTTAACTTACAATTTTCAAACACAATTTCCTTCCAAATTCTACTTTTATATGCTCCTGTTGACATCACTAATTATTATATAACTTACGGGGTATAAACCTAGGACTGGTCGAATTGAACGTATTTAAAGCAGAACATTCTATTTTTTCTGTGACATTACGCTACGTAATCTAGTATAAAGGTATTAACGTAAATGGGGAATATTCTGTTTTCATATTTAGGGTAGTCAAAGAAGAACGAGACATCAAGCTTGTCCGAAATATTGATATGTTTACACCGGTCCACGTTTCGTCATTTCCAGTGAAGAAGAAGCCAGAGATCTCCACCGAAACTTCAGTAAGTATGTACTCTACCAATCTGCATAGCAACACATCGCAAAAACAAAACTAGAATATTTACCATGACCGCTGTGAGAACCTCCAATCTAATATTTCGTAAATAATTTCTGTTTAGTTTCTTGTAGCGATAACCCTCTCGAGCGACGTCCATTGCTCATCTAACGTGTTCTCGTGTTCCACGAGGGCTGTGAACTCACCGACTGTGTTGAAGTAAGCCTGCGGGGGAGGGGGGGGGTTGGAGGTACCAGTACAGTTCATTAAAAGGTATTCATGTGAAGTTTAATTGTACCTTGACGTGGTATGACGGGCTGCAGTCCATCGGTCTATATTTCTTCCTTTAACCCTCACGTCAACAGAGGAAACAAGGTAATGGCAGTGGCGGTAAAATAACTCAAAGGAGATGAAGATGAGCTAGTGAGTGGTGGGGCCTGCCACTCCTTGAGGGCCCCACGGGACCCCATCCCCTCAAACACACCCACTCTTGTGCAGTCTTCGGCCACCCAAATTGCATGTACCGTGAGACTGTCTAATCTCTAGGGGTCATGATGTGGCAGGATGTGGTTTTAGTCGCACACTTTACATTTGGACTGACAATATAAGCTATTGTGCATGGTTCTTTTAATGAGCGGTAAAAAACCTGAATTTAAACCTGGGTAAGAGAATGTTTATTGAACTTCTATTGAACTAACAGCGGACAGAAGACAGGCATGCAAAATGTCTACACTATTTTAATATTACTCTCTATGTACGGCTGGATAAAGACGTAAATTACAGCTTCAGAATGTCCGGACCAGCTCTGGGCCCACACAGCCTCATACTCAAAGGGTACCGGGGTTGGTTAGGTCGTTAAGATGATCATGTCTAGTGCCCAGGTGGAGAATGGGTGGATCTACACCTCCACTCCCTCATATGCCTGCATGGCGTGAGCAGGGGCAACTTTCCTTTTCTTTTGTACTCTTGAAGGCAAGAAACAAACTGGAAGTTTAAAGTGTTGAAGGAAGGATAATATTAGAGCGGATCTGCGACACTTAGACTGTAAGGATACCTACTGGATTCGACAGCCTCGCCATAAGAATTAGTTGCCCAGTGTTGCTAATATGAAGATTAAATCTCGTGCAGCGCAGGTACATGTCTGGACTGGCTTTGAGAGTAACTTCTCTAGACGCACTCTGCTTCGTGCATCTCAGTCACCCATTTTTCACCATCGAATTCTTTGAACCGAGATAAAAACTTATGTTTGCCATGTCACTACTTTAACAATTGTTGAATTATAAATAGTATTTTATACATCCCTGTTAGCTACAGGCCTATTGTAGTATTTCTGTGCAGTAACTTCCATATTTGTGCTACACCAGGCACTGCCGTCAAAATGAAAACTTAAAAAAATTTGTTACGATCTCCATGGTGGTATAAAATCCACAAACATATTACAGGCCGACAGCGGCTTAGTACTTCAGTTTAGTGCAAGGGTTTGCAATCGGCAATCGGCGGTCCCCCGGGTTGTTTCGTGCTGCTCACGGACACAATTGTAAATTTTATATATATATATATATATATATATATATACTTGAAGGAATTGCACAATAATATAGACAGATCAGTATAACATTTTTGTGATTTTTGCACATGAAGCCCGTGAACTATCCCAAAATAACAGCTGTAATCTTTACCAAAAGATTTGGATACTGGTTTAGAGCGAGGAAATCGTGCAGTGTCTGGGCAATGCTACGTTGCATAGGTTTTCGCACAAAGGCGTTAATTAACATTGGTTATAAATCTGATAAACTGTAAGAGAGGTAGGCTGCATTGGTGTAGTAGGTAATTTAATGTCACATCAGTGGGATTTTTATAAAACCTTGAACTTCAAATTTCGGAAAGATTATTTGGTGACTTCGGCAGCTTGGGTTTCATTCAGTGGAAATTAAATCGGAAGGGCTACCTGAGGAAAAATAGTAGCAATTTATAGATTGGGTAACTTCTTAAACTTGCCTAAACATCAAAAAAATCAAGAAAAACTAGTTGAAGTGACCGTTTGCAGGACCTTACTGACTTAGAGCCAGCAGTTGAAGAATAAAAGACCAACTTGATGTCACTTGCTATTTTGTTTCACTTCTTATGTCCTCAACATGTTTCGGACATTAATATATCCATCATTAGGAGCTTGCGTGTTGCAGGCTTCAGCCTGCAACACGGACACTACTCAAACCCATCCGCACCAAATCTCCAACATACAACGAACCCAGAACAAAATGACCAATGTGGTAATTCAACAACACAGTCGCAAGCTCCTAATGATGGATATATTAATGACCGAAACATGTTGAGCACAAAAGAAGTGAAATAAAATAGCAAGTGACATCAAGTTGGTCTCTTATTCTTCAACTATTACAATGATGCACGGTCCAATAAACATAAGATTATAGCCATCAATCCGGCCAACGAAAGAATGTAGAAGTCCCCTAATGTTTCCCTAATACTTGTGCTGGACTTTGATTATTATGAAACACATAACATGACAAAAAAACACAATAGGTTGATTATAACCATAAAGAGGTTATGAAATCTATTAAGAAATAAGAGCCTCCGCAGACGATTTCACGAATCCAAATTAATTTTGAATACGCTTACCAAGGAATTGCTCATGAAGGAACTGCCCACGTTCTATATGGCTTAATTAAGGTCTTAGATATCATGCAGTTATCTTGCCCATAAGGACCGTTTCCTGTTTTCGTCCTCTGTCATGACAGATGTCAGCGCATCAAGCAGGTCTTCGATGAAACAATGCGGAAATGCACAAAAAATAATGTACTGTACTAGTCTGCGTCGTATTTCAGGAGGTTTCCTTTTCAAAACCATAGATCGGATATCCTCACTGAGGTATCTGGAGGATTTCCCCAGTCCCTCCACATGAATGCCGAGATAGTGCCTCAAATTGTGTCACAACCACTTCTTTAAAATCCTTAGCAATTTCATATTCATTATTTCTTTCTTCTTTTCGGCGGTATACAGTTTAGTTTACCGAGAGCTTCACTAAATACAAAATAAATGAAGCTCACTTTATAGAGATTTCTACTTTCTTAAGAAGGCTAGTTAGTTCGTGCTGTTTAGGAAAATAATCAGTGTCTTTTATGAGAAAGAGCGCACACACATCAATACACTGTCTGGAGAAAATGCAGGTTTCTATAATATTTAATCATGCTGTATGTACAAATCAATTCCTTGAAACTTGTCAACGAAAGAGGCAGGCATATTCTTCAATTTCGGCAGCCTACATTAAATGAAACTAGTGTGGCGGACGCTTGTGAGTGCGGTAATGAACCTTCGGGTTCCGTGAAATGAGGGAAATTTCTTGACTAGCTACAAATCTGTCAGTTTCTCAAGCAGGACTCTGCACCATGGAGTAAGTAAGTAAGTAGGTGTCGCTTCCACTTCACAAATTGTATTGCCGTCATGTTTTGGCGACTGTCAGAAATGAACAAATTCTGAGGTTTGGATGGCTTCGAGTGCTAGGCAACAATGTTCATGCTAAATTTTGTGACAATGTTAAATTTTACGAAAATTATTTTAACTCTTCTTAAGTTCTTACAGTCTGACAGACTGACTGGTAGACAAGGCGAAGATCTCGAGTCTTTTGCCATGTGATGTGTCGGTTAGTGTAAAGTCACTGACGTTTCGAAAGATCTAGTGCCTTCGACCAGTAAGCCGCAGGTCTCGAATGTCCAGGAAAAAACCATAACGGTGAGAACCTCATGTCTGAAATGTCTGCTGGAAACAAACCGTCAGTGTACCGGAATGACATGCGTTTTCGCTGTCTGCCGTTGTAGACACTTCTTGTTAGAATGCATTGCACACAGTCGATGGACAGAGCCTTCTCCAATATAATAACCGGGCTTATTTCTTAGACTGGTAATCGGCTTTCGTTCCCAGCAGCGGTGTTATCTTCTCTGAAAGATGCCAAAATCTTTCAGTCCCTTCAAGCAAATACGGGGAATATTTAAGTAGTTGTCTGTACGTAGCGATGTATTTCTAGTTGGGGTTCAATTGCTATACTTTTGAATTTAAAATGGCAAAGTTAAATAACTGAACGAAGCTTGTCAGTCTAAGAAAATTAGAAACAAATTGTTCTTTCGGAATAGCACCGATATGGACAAGACACAGAGCACATTCCACATGACACGTAAACATCATATGAATTTAAGCGCAATAATTTTTCCAACGGTTATAAAAAATTATTTTTACGCGTGATGAAAAATCACAAGTGTTTGACATGACATTTAGGAATTTCGTAAGAGGAAACCCCGATTTGTCTTTGTGGATTGTTGTCTATGAAAACTCAAACATCCGTGCCACGTATCAATGAATGTGAATAGATGTTTATGTGCAAAATTTACAGGACCTTGTAATATGAGCTCAGATAAATAAATTAGTTATATTCTTACGTTGTGAGCACAATATCGTTAAGTTACGAAGACGTGATGCTAAACATCAGCCTCTCTACACTGTAAACAGCAGGTGTCAGTTCAGCCACGAAGCCGGCAACCTAATGACTGTACATATGACAATGTTCTGTCAGGTCAGGGCTATCGCAAATCTTGTGAGAGGGAAATGTATGAGTTTGGGGCAATGGCGGAATGCTTATTACCAACGGAAAGAGAAGAAACTAAAAAAAATCTAGCTTAAGGCGTCTCCTTCGCAGCTAATTTCGTAGTCTCATACGATGTTACTGGGATTGTGTCCAAGCAGATTTTAACCGCACCACGAGAATGACAAAAATATAAGAATTAATTTCCACCTCACTGTCTTTGTGTCATTTGGACGGCAGGTTGGAGACTGAAACCTGAGCCAGAAGTATTAAATTGATATTTCGTGCAAAAAGTTACCGGAACGTTTTGTCAGTTGTTGCAGTCTCTCGCCCTGTGAGCGATACAGGGACGGTGTTTAACAAACAAAGTTTCATAGAAAATAAATAAAAATAACTTGAAAGTGCAATGTCTTGGTCGCAGTAGAGGCTTTTGCAGTTAGGATCCAAGTCCGGTTAGAACTCCTTACTTTTTATTGTTTCATATCATGATATATTTCTATACGTCCTACTTTAAGTTTATTTCTAAGTATGAAGAAAACAGAGTTATTTTTGTCATCGTGTTCTTAGACACGGCAGCTGTCACGGGTTGTTCCCGGGATGCAGGCTTGCTGTAGAATGAAGCCGCCTTTCTCAGGGATGTAAGAGATAGTATGTACATCTGAGAGCCTTGGCAGTTCGGTTACAGGTCATACTCCAATTCGGGATATACCTACGTCGTATGCGTGCCAGAGATCAGCTGTGATCATCGCATGTACATCCAGATATATATGAGGACACCAATTTAAAATCTGCCACGATTTCTTCCTACCGAGACGAAATTTACAGTCATTCTGCTTCTAATTACGGGATTTCTGGGTTATGTGTATTTTCTTGCATTCTGAAAAAAAAACAGTGCTTCGAAAACTGGCTCTTTTTCTGTCAATTCAAACGTAGAAAGACATCTACGCGGTTCGTTCCGGTTCAAAGTACTGATCGTAATCACTGGACAGGTTTTGATCTATTGTTGTGTTTGTTTTAGCTCAGTTTGGCAGCGATTACTAAGTGGCAATTGGAGTTGGGTTTGTGAAAAATTGTGTGAAGATCGAGTTTATACATTCCTGTGAAGTACGAGATGTGAGGCACACAGACACTGAGTGTGAATAATAAATTCTTATACAGGGTGAGGCCATGCGATGTTTCATTTCAGATACGTACCAATATTTCGGAAGAAACAGCAGTCTCCGAAACTTCATTACCTCGCTCATAAATTACACGGTGTCAGATCTCGGAAGACATTTCCTTGATACCTGCAAATTTTGTTTGAAACATTTTTTAATCAATAGGTACACATACCAGCGTAACGACACAAAGTAATTATATGTGTACAGTCCCACAAATTGAATGTAGACTTCAACTAAACAAATTAATTTATCCCAGTAATTAACCAACGTGATGCACAGAATTTTTTTTTACAATAAGTTCATTTCATGCCTCTACATGTTTCGAGCAGATGAAATAAACTTATTGTAAAGGAAAAATTATTGTAAAACAAAAATTCTGTGCATCACGTTGGTTAATTACTGAGGTAAATATACTGAGATGCACGGTCAGCAAAACGTCAAAAAATAAAGAAATTAAGTGTCATGTAGCACAAACTCAATGTGCTATTTACATTACGTCCGTACAGGAATTCAGTGTAGCCTCCATCAGATGTCCACCTGTTGAAGCAGAATTCTTAGTACGGTGACCCTTACAGTACAAACAGACAGCCCGGTTGAAGTAATAGGTTTAATAATGATATTAATGAAACATTATTATTTGATATGTTAATACCACACTGTGACATATTACAGAAGGTATAGGCCTATTTTCATAGTGTTAGTAGTTTTAAACTTCGTTTTTGAGTGGTTCTCGTCCTATAAATAATAAGTAACCTTTCTCTCAGTACTTCAGTCATACACTCATTTTATTGAAACGAAGAAATATCAGGACATTGGAGGTGATTGTGTAATAATTTGCTTTCTTTATCAGCTAGTTTAGACACTATTTCTTACGCGATCAAATCTAAGAGGATAGTGTGGGCGGGGCAAAAAGCACACACTGGCGAAATGAGAAATGCCTAGAAAATCTAGTCGGTAAAGCTAAAGGGAAGAGAAAACGTTTGTTACATAAACATAGAGAGAAGGATAAAAGGAACCAAAAGGAATAATTCCGTATGGGACTAAAAGTGTGTGCTGCGTATCTGTCCCAAGAATGAAGTGAACGGGCAGAATCATTGGGACAAATATAATGAATGTAATTTATTCCTTTTTGGATAATTCCCCGGCGTCTGAGTTCTAATTACCGACGTTTCGGAACTCACTATCGGTTCCATCTTCATAGGCCTATGAAGATGGAACCGATAGTGAGTTCCGAAACGTCGGCAATTAGAACTCAGACGCCGGGGAATTACCCAAAAAGGAATAA
>Ga0123355_10008985_pt1 | contig 15145 bp, 12 predicted proteins | sample TergutEmb28metaG_3_FD_89872 | JGI IMG/M metagenome (GOLD analysis project Ga0123355, IMG submission 89872) | Embiratermes neotenicus P1 segment gut microbial communities from Petit-Saut dam, French Guiana - Emb289 P1 | ecosystem: Host-associated > Arthropoda: Insects > Digestive system > Gut ...
ATATTGAAAACTCGGCGGACAGTTCCGCAACATTATACAAGTGATCACCGAGTAACTGTTTGTTGGGTCTCGCATAAAAAGTATTCATACATCCCACCTATCAATTATCTGTCAGAATTTGGTATATTTTCGTTTTGAGTATACCACATTTACCTGTGCTTATGTGTTATTCTATTCACTCTTGTGTAATTTGTATATACTTTTCTACAATATCTCCAAATGTGGTATTGGCAATTATCGGTTTAGCTGACAGCCCCTCAACAATTGTACTTCCTACGTGGTGTATATCTATTATCATCTCCTCAATATATTGAAATAAATACGAGCATATCCTTTCAAACTCGATTGTCTAATAGGGGTTATATGGCTCTACCACAATCGAAACTCTCCTTTTCACCCAAACACTTCAACTGCTGCAATAGTTCGCAACATGTCTTCATCAACCTTTTCACGTCCATAAGCATCTATGAAGCGCTGTTGGTAATCGTTTGTATGCAAATTGAAAAATAACGTCCATGTTGCCCAAAATATATCAACATGCTTGTCACCGACTCCTGCGTTATCTAAATCAATAAACCCTGATAATTTCCAATCATCCAAAATAACATTTGGCAAGCAATAGTCACCATGTAAAAGTGTGTCTGTTTTCAGAAGTTTGCTCTTTGACTCAACAATCGCCCATGCTTCATCCGCGCTTGAATAACCAAAACTATCTGGGAAGCTACTTTTATCATACATATCCATTCGTTTATTTTTTTCTGCACTAGCAAGATAACGCTCCGTATGGTTTTGTACAGGGCAATCTGTGTAATCTAGTGAATGCAACATCGTTAACGTCTCTGCGAGAGTATCGCAAAGGCGTTTTGGATTTTCTAGGTGTTTTATTGCAATACAATCATCTCCGCGAACTTTTTCTGTCAGTAACCAATCTCCTGTATCAGATATGTATGCTAAAACATTTGTAGCCAGGCCTTTGCTATGAAAATAACGTGTCATCTCCGCTTCACGTTCTAGTGTTCCCGTGCGTGCAGATTTCAAAAAGTAACCATCGTCTTTATCAATAAATATAACCTTTGCTTCCGGTGAACAACTGCTGTCATATAAAACACCGCTTAACAACAGCGGATGCAGCTCATCCGGATATGTTTCAACATTAATTTCTATTGGTTTTAATTCCATATTGCTCCATTTCTTATTCATCTTATTTATATGTGTAGGTAACCTTCGTATTCAATGCTAAGTCACTTAAAAACAATTATCTATTGCTCCCAAAGCAATTCAATGCTAAAATGAGTGCGGCTATCGGCTAATTCATCATCGGTAATTATTTAGCCAAAATATATAATAAATGCCATTTATATTGGCATGGGGTGAATAATGTCAAAATTCTTTAAAAATATCCATTCTGTGTATCTTATGACAATGCTGCTTTTTATTGTTGCAGCATTTATTATTGATACCCCTGCTGTGCTATTTGAGGGAATGGTTGCAATACTCCTCTCCCCCGACATTCTAGTTACTGATTATATTTATGTGGGTGGCCTTGGTGCAGCTATTTTGAATTCTGCTCTTACTTCTTTGACAGCCTTAGCTTTGTTGCTCATTTTCAAGCACGATCCTAAAAGCGCCACTATCTCCAATTTGTGGCTTATAACCGGATTTGCATTCTTAGGGAAAAACCCCCTTAATGTGTTGCCTATATTTTTGGGGTGTTGGCTGTTTGCAAAATTCATGAAAAGAGATTTTAATACAAGTATTCTCACCGCACTGGTCGCAGCCTCTCTATCTCCTGTGGTAACACAAAAGTTATTTATTGGGACTGAGAGCCTTTTCATAAACATTGGTCTTGCAATTTTTGCCGGAGTTGTCGTTGGATTTATATTCGACCCAATGGCAAGGAACATCTTGAAAGTACATGACGGCTACAACTTATACAACGGCGGACTTACCGCCGGACTGCTTGCTATAATAATAGTATCAGTCTTTAGCAGCTACGGCATTTTTTATGAAATGAACTATATGTGGAGCAGTGGAAATAATATTCCCATAAGCATCTTTTTAGTTGCAATATCTCTCTGGTTAGTGTTTGTCGGTCTTTATGGCAATCGCAATTTTAGCGAGGTCTTCAAAAGCATATTCTCACTTCGCAAACACCAAAATGACTACTATTCTATAGTTGGAAACTTGAGTTATGTAAATATGGGGCTTTTGGGGCTTCTTTGTGTAGCAGTTTCGTTGATTTTTGACTTTCAACTCAGCGGACTTGCCCTTGGTGCTATTGTATCGGTTATAGGCTTTGGCGCAAATGGCAAACAACTGTTCAGTACAGTGTCGTTAATGTTGGGTGTTTTTCTCGCTACTCTAATCAGTCCGCTCAGTATGCGTGATCCAAGTGTCATCGTGGCATTTTTCTTCGCTGCCTGTTTGTCCCCAATACCAGCAAAATTCGGTTTCCATTGGGGAATCATTGCCGGTGTGTTTCATATACATCTTGCCACAAGTTTGGCTGTGATGACAGGAGGCGTGAACCTGTACAACAGCGGAGTTGCTGCCGGTTTTGTCACAATATTGCTTCTCCCCATCATCAGAGCAATAGATGAAAGAAAATCAGAGAGACTTAAATAGTAATCTTACTTCCATCACCCAAGCATCTCAAATCCCTTGACCAGCACACGAGCATCTCCTTGCATTTTTGTTACTTGTCGTCCATCTAAGTATTCTAATAACGCAAGCGTATACTTTCTTGATGTTGAAAGCATATCACGACACTCTGCGAGTGTTATTTCATCGTTTTTCTCAAAATGTATCTTTACCAACTCGATTGCATCGTCATATGCAGACTTATGCCAATATATCTGAGGTGTTATCATTATTATTTCACCACTTGATACCATACTTTCAAACACTTGCTCAAAGTCACGTTTTTCGCTTTTTGAAAATAGCGTTGAAAGTTCATCAGGTGATTTAACATCATATTTACTGTTTAAGAGTTCTGTGCTTAGTCTGTCATGAATTTTTTGTTGTGACGAGCTATATTTAATTGCAAAATTCGGCAATGCTGCTACCTTGTCAGACAGTTTTATTACGCTCGAGCTTTCCAGTGCTTTAATAACGGCGGTTGCTTCTGATGTATCTGCATTTGGTATTAGCTTTTGGCGTAGTTCTGCAATATTCATTCCTGCACGCAAAGGATATTCATTGTGATAACTCTCCAATAACTCCTGGCATGACTTGGCTAGTTTATCCAACACTTTGTCTGAAATATATTTGCCAGACATAAGCTCTGCAATCTCACTTTTCTCGATTAGAGAAATTATCGCCTCACTACAAGCTTTGCTGTCAATATCCGCTCTCGTACACAATTGCTTTTCAGTAAACACAGTTCCAAGCTCATATGCCGCAAGATTAGCAATATCCTCTATGCTACCCTGTTCTCGAATTTTCAAAGCATCTATAGTTGCCTCGCTACGAGATAAGCGACCTTGTGGGTTTGAATCGAGTATTATCCCACCGCCGATTGTTTCTAGTGGCGAGTAAAATCGCACAACAAATCTGTCGCCACGCTTGCATGGCAATGGTTCTTTTAGCTTAAGCCTTGCATAACAACTTTCATTATTATGAAGCTCACTTTTTTCAATCAAGAAAACTTTAGCAAGCATTGTTCTTGCGCCGTGATATAGGTGTAATTCTGAACTGTTCTTTATTGTCCGTGATGATTCCGGTAACACGCTTAATTTAACATCAATTATACTGGAAACACTGAGCGCTCCCTCTGCTGTTATGACATCACCACGCTCTACTGTGCCACGCTTTACACCGGCAAGACTTATAGCAGTTCTTTGACCCGCAAATGCTGACTCTGCATCTGCTCCGTGTACTTGAATGTTTCGTACAGGAGCTTTTTCACCCGATGGTAATATTATCGCTGTGTCTCCCACTTTTACAGATCCTTCAATGAGCGTACCTGTGACAACAATTCCAAAACCATCCACCGGAAACACCCTATCTACCGGTAATCTAAATGGTTTATCTGTATCTTTATCTATCGTATTGCTTTGCATTGTATGCAAGGCTTTTTTTAATTCCGGTATCCCCTCGCCTGTATGGGCTGACACTTGCATAAACTCTTTACCCTCAAGAAATGTTCCTGATATTAGCTGTTCAATATCATCAATAACAAGCTCCAGCCAATCAGCATCAGCTTTGTCAAGCTTTGTAATTACAACAAGACCATCGCTGATGCCAAGTTGTGTTAAAATCCCAAGATGTTCACGTGTTTGTGGCATAACACCCTCATCAGCTGCAACAATTAGCATCGCCAAATCGACTCCGCCTGCTCCAGCAAGCATGTTGCGGATAAATCTTTCATGGCCGGGCACATCAATTATTCCCGCTCTACTACCCTCGTCAAAATCAAGATATGCAAAGCCGGGTTCGATCGTAACGCCACGGCGTTTCTCTTCCTCTAGCCTGTCCGTATCAACTCCGGTTAATGCTTTTACGAGAGCAGTCTTTCCATGGTCAACATGTCCTGCAGTTCCGATTATCACATGCTTCATTCAGCTTTGCCTTTCTCTGAAGACAAAGGAACCGTCCCCCTGTCCTGCCCATGTCCTGTAATTTCGGCTACTGCATTTGCAATGTAATCATAATCATCTTCAAAAACAGTGCGCATATCAATAAAATATCGATCACTTTCAATACGTCCAATTATGGGAACATGCATGCCGCGCAGTATCTGCTCCATTTTATCTGCACTCATTGCCCCTATTGGTGCAACAGCGTATGAATCAAGTTCTAGCCCGGGAACCGATCCGCCACCGGCAACACTCTTTGTTTCTATTATTTCCACTTTTCCACCGAGTTCTTCAATTTTCTCATATAATGCTTCTGCGCGAGAGTGTAGTATTTCCTTTGTTTGTGACAACATTGACAGCACGGGAATTTCACGTTCTGCTACTTGTACATCTGCATATACTCGAAGTGTTGCTTCCAGAGCTGCTATTGTCATTTTATCTGCTCGTAGTGCACGGTATAGTGGGTGTTTTCTCATTTCAGCTATATATTCTTTTTTACCAACAATAATCCCACACTGTGGTCCGCCGAGTAGTTTATCACCGCTGAAAGATACTATATCTGCACCCTTTTTCAAACTTTCCTTAACAAGTGGTTCATCATGCAAACCGTATTTACCCACGTTTATAAGTGCTCCACTGCCAATATCTTCAATCACGGGTATGTTATGTTTCTTACCAAGCTCAGAAAGCTCCTCAATTGGTGCCGACTCCGTGAATCCAACTATTTTAAAATTACTTGAGTGTACTTTCAGCATAGCTTTGGTTTTACCATCAATTGCTACTTCGTAATCAGCTGTTCTCGTTTTATTAGTTGTCCCCACTTCTAATAAATAGCAGCCACATCTATCAATGATATCCGGCACACGAAATTTTCCGCCGATTTCTACAAGCTCTCCGCGAGATACAATAACATTGCCATCGCTTGCAATTGCAAAAAGTATGAGCAAAACTGCTGCAGCATTATTATTGACAATTATGGCAGCTTCACAGTCGGTAATCTCTTGTAGATATTTCTCGACACTTTCTGTACGGTTTCCGCGCTTGCCTTTTCCCACATCATATTCAAGCGTGCAATATGATGCAGCCGTTTTAACAACAGCTTCAACTGCCGCTTTTGATAAACATGCTCTTCCCAGATTTGAATGCAGTATAACGCCTGTTCCGTTTATAACAGGGCGAAGTCCGGTATTTGTTTGTTCAGTTGCCAGATGTATTGCACTCTTTGCCAAGTCTGCAACTTCAGGCACTGTGTTTATTTCTCCTGACCTGATTCCTTCCCGTAGCTTGCCAAGCACGTCTTTTGCAGCACTTGCTACCTCATGACGATATATGTCGCAATTAATAATGCGCTCATGTTGCATGAGTTTATCAACTTGCGGTATTTTTCTTAATAATTTTTCCTGCTGTTGCATATTCCCTTGTTAGTCTGAATTATTTCAAACCATTACTCCATATAATTATTTTCAGCGCGGGTTGTTTACAGGTTCCGGTATTGTCGTATTTCTATTTTATCAGTGTTTCCTTAATGCTTGTGCCAATTGATCACCGCATGATGTAGGTTTATCTCCGCATTTAATACCGTCCAAGCGCTCTATTGCATCGGCCACGGTCATGCCTTTTACTAACTCACCAATGGCTAACAAGTTGCCCGGGCAACCTCCTGCAAATCTCACGTCTTTTATCACATCATTATCTGTTTCAATTTCAATATACTGCGAGCATGTACCCTTTGCTTCATGTACTGTTTTCACTTGTTTTCCTCCTAAATTATACTCAATCCATTCTAAATCTTTCTATATATCGTGTCAAGCTAATTGATCAAAGAAAAACTCAACAAAATCAGCAAATTATTTAGCATCTTTTTTGACAATAACCATACTTGATATAAGCATAATTGCATGTTAATATGTAGATGAAAAATTATGCACAAAACACAATACTAATTGTTGTATTGATTCATATATGAAAGAATGGTCATTAACATGAATGAAGTAGTAATAAATATTTTCTTAGTCTGTGGTGGACTAGGTCTATTCTTGTTTGGTATGAAGATGATGTCAAGCGGAATGGAACTCATTGCAGGCGATCGCTTACAAGGTATAATTAAACGAGTAACATCAAATCGTTTCTTTGCAGTTCTCGTAGGTATTGCAGCTACAATTGCAATTAACAGTTCGACTGCTACAACTATCATGACCGTAAGTTTCGTCAACTCCGGTATGATGAATTTAACCCAAGCTATCGGTATAATAATGGGTGCCAACGTTGGTACAACATTTAGTGCACAATTGGTTGCGTTTAGAATTGACCAATTTGCACCTTTATTTATTTTCATCGGTGTTATTTTGCACATTTTCTTCAAAAAACGCAGTATAAAAAATATTGGTTATGTTGTCTTAGGTTTTGGTATTCTATTCTTCGGTGTAACTGTAATGGGCGAACCATTCAGCGATTTGAGACATAATCCAAGTTTCTATGCTATATTAACAACATTTCAAAACCCATTTTTAGCAGTCCTTGCCGGTTTTCTATTTACAGCTATAATTCAAAGTTCCTCTGCCACAATGGCTTTATTGGTTACTTTGCATCTTTATGGTGTTCCGATACCGTTTACAACTTCCGCCTTTATTATTCTTGGTACTAATATCGGTACAAGTATGACGACAGTGATTTCTTCAATTTCAGCAAATCGCGAAAGTAAGCGTGCTGCGCTGTTTCATATTATGTTTGATGTAATCGGTACAACGGTATTTGGTACAATAATTTATATTTTCCCCGGTATATTGGCATGGTTCCAAAATACATGGGCAGAACCTGCTCGTCAGGTTGCAATGTTCCATACAATATATAACTTTGCAACAATGTTCTTGATACTTCCATTTGTTTCCCAAGTCGCTACACTTATGACAAAAATCGTTCCTATTAAAGATGATGGAGCTGATGTTACATATGAAAAGAAGCTCATATATCTTGATGAAAAGGTGAATTTCACGCCATCTATCGCCGTTGTAAATGCACATCTGGAGCTGTGCCGAATGGGCAAAATTGCAAATGAAAATCTTTCTAGAGCGATTGATGCATTTAGTAACAATAATCTTGATAAGGCAAAAAAAGTTATCAAAAATGAAAAAATCATTGATTATCTCAGCCATAATATCGCTGTCAAACTCATCGAAATCAATAAGATGGCCCTATCCAGCTTTGAAGCTGAAAGAGTAGGACGAATGTTCCAAATCGTTTCTGACATGGAGAGGCTCGGCGACCATGCTGAAAACATCGCAGAATATGCAATAGCTATGGATGAGCAAAATATAAAACTCTCCGCTAATGCAATAGAAGAATTGGAAGAGCTCGGCATACGTACATTAGAGGTAACAACTAAGGCCATCGATGCTTATGAACAAGAAGATAGCTCATTTTTGCAAGATATTCGATCACTTGAGAAAGAAGTTGACATACTTGCTGCTGAATTTACCGATAATCACATTAGCAGACTAAAGCTTGCAACTTGCGAACCACGCGGCGGTGTTATATTCACTGATATGATTAGCGATTTAGAGAGAAGTGCAGATCACGCAAACAACATTGCATTCTCACTACTGACTGATAGTAAAAAGAGTTTGCATTAAACAAGAATGCAAATTACATGGGATTGCAGATCAAGTCCGCAATGACGGGTAACTAAAACTGAGGTGAAACAAATATGGCAAAATTATATTTTAGATATGGTGCTATGAATAGTGGAAAGACTGCAAACTTACTTATGGTTGCAGATAATTACACTAATCAAGGTAAGAATGTTGTTATTTTAAAGCCGGATAAAGATACCCGTTGGAATATGGCTGCAGAGGTTAAATCTCGTGCAATTGTCTCCTCAAAGCCTGCGACTTTGGTAAATGATAGTCAAGATTTAGTGCAATACATTTCTGACTTGCTAAAAGAGAAAGATATTGCTGCCATTTTAGTTGAAGAAGCACAATTTTTAACCGCCGAGCAAGTACGTCAACTTGCTGTTATTGTTGATACAAAGAACATTCCTGTCCTTTGCTACGGTCTTAGATGCTCATATCTCGACGGAAAGTTATTCGATGGTAGTGCTGCACTACTTTACTGGGCTGATACAATCGAAGAAATCAAGAATGTATGCCAATATTGCACAAGCAAGGCTACAAAAAATCTACTATGTATTGATGGCGTTCCTCAATATACGGGTGATTTTGTGGTTATGGGCGACGTGGACGGTGGCTCAGATATTGTTTTCACACCGGTTTGTAGAAAGCACTATATAAATCCGCCTAGCGAACTGCGTTCGTAGGGGTTAGGGTCTAGGGACTAGGGGTTAGTATCGAGTGTGGGAAGTATAATAGTTAAAGAAGCAGGGGTTTTAGTATGTGGGAAAAGTATAAAGACATTATATCGCATATTTCGGTTGAGTCCGGTGCTATTAATCATGTTGCCGATTGGATATCTTCAAATGGATATAAAAACATTCTTGTAGTAAGCGATCCTAATACTCGACTCATCGCCGGCAAGCAAGTGATTGACTCTCTTTTGGCTGCCGGTCTTTGCGTATTTGAATGCAAGTTCACAATGGACGAGCCTCTTCCCGATGAACATTCTATCGGAATCCTCACAGCAGCATATACTCCTGATATTGATCTCATTCTTGGAGTGGGATCCGGAACAATTAATGATATTTGCACATATGTTGGAGAAAAAGTTAGCTGCCCATCAGCCATAGTTGGAACTGCAGCATCTATGGACGGCTATGCTTCATTGGGTAGTGCAATGCTACTTGATGGATTAAAGGTCACTCCACCATCTCAATGTGCTGTTGCTATTTTTTGCGATATTGACATTCTTTCCAAAGCTCCGATGCATCTAACCGCTGCCGGACTTGGTGATATGCTTGGTAAGCTTACTGCATTAGCTGATTGGCGATTATCACATCTTCTTGTTGGAGAACCAATGCCTGAGGATATTGTTTTACTTGTTGAGGATGCATTGACAAAAATTAATGCGGGCATCCCTCATCTGGCTGCCGGATTTTCTTCCATCGGGTATAATCAATCATTGTCAGACTTCGAACCAGATGAAACTTACTGTGAGGCCATTAAAAGCATTACCGAAGGCCTAATCCTAACCGGAATAGCCATGAGTATATATGGAGACAGCCGTCCTGCATCCGGAACAGAGCATCATTTAGCACATTTCTGGGAAATGAGAATGCATGCAGAAGGTATTGTACCTGCGCTTCATGGTATAAAAGTTGGGCTTGCTACTGTCGTTGGTCTTGAATTATGGAAAAATCTCGCCAACACTTTACGTAGCACTCAGATTTTACCAATGACTCCATCTCCATGTGCAATCGATTCATACGAAAGCGATATCCGTCGACTATACGGTAGCAATGCAGAGAATGTCCTCCTGACCGACAATCCTAACCTCTCATATGAGTATATAATATCACACAAACAAGCAATACTCGAAATAGCAGATTCGCTGCCATCACCGGATGCTGTTGCAGACATGCTTAGCTCAGCAGGAGCTCCAATACGTCCGTCAGACATTAATCTAAGCAAAGAGACTTTATATACTAGTGTTGTATATGCTCGAGATAGAAAAAAAACATATACTGTTTTACAACTACTTGGAAACTTAGGTTTACTGGAAGACTTCGCACAAAGAACATGCAAATACTTCGAAAATGCTGCACTCAAAGACATTAAGTGCTTTGTATTGGACATGGATGGCACAATATATTTAGGCGATAATCTTTTTCCATTCACACTTGAGTCATTGGAAGTCTTGAAATCAAGTGACAAAGATTTTATTTTCTATACAAATAACTCATCTCAAAATACTGCACATTACATAAATAAGCTACAGCGAATGAATATTGAGATTACACCTGATAAACTATTGATGTCAACCCACGTACTTCTTGCACATTTGGAAAAACAGCAAGATAACTCATCTCTTGGTCGAAACGTATTCGTTGCAGGTACTAAGGCATTACGAGATGATTTTGTGTCTGCCGGATATACACTAACGGAAACAAATCCTGATTTTGTTGTGCTTGGATTTGACACGGACATGGATTATAAGCGACTAACCATGCTCTGTGATTTTGTTCGTGCCGGTCTGCCATATTTTGGCGTACACATGGATTACAACTGCCCTATTTATGGCGGATTTATTCCGGACTGTGGCTCTCTTGCTGCGGCTGTCACAGCATCTACAGGCATCACTCCTGATTTTTTTGGAAAACCATCAAGACATACATTAGATTATATTATCAATAAAACCGGTTATCGTGAAAATGAACTTTGTTTTATTGGAGATCGTATGTATACAGATATTGCTATTACATCAGGAACACAAGCAAGTTCTATACTCGTACTTTCCGGTGAAACAAAAGAGGATGATTTAAAGACCTCAGAATTCATACCGGATATTGTGTTGAACGATTTGTCAGAATTAAAAGCGTACTTATGATTGTAGGTATATACAACATTATTTGTTAAACACACTACGCATATTGAATTTCAGCACCATATTCTTCTACATACATGCGCTCTACATATCCAAGTATTTTATATCTATTAGTATCCGGCAATTTTCTAAACATGCCCAGAAGATTCTGCTCAACTTCGCTTACCAAAGCAGCAGATGCACCTTCTAGAAGTAACCAGTCTAATGGCACGCCATAATAATCAGCCATCATTCTAAGTGTCGGCTTTCTGGGTACTGCTAAGTCATGTTCCCATCTATAAATAGAGTTCATTGATACTTGCAAAATTTTACTCTGTTCACTCAGAGTTTTTTTTGTTTTAAGTCGAAGATTTCGTAGTTTTTCCCCAAGGCTCATAGTCTTTTCCTCCTTGAATAGGGTAGATTATTCATATATCATAATTGTGTTGTTATCTTATGCAACTAATTATACTTTTTATTGATAACATTTCATCACCCGTATGGGTATATTTTTATAAATACTACAATTTTTCACAGATTAATTACCACTTTTCAACATACTTTTTCAATTGATTGTTGACAGTATCGTAATAATTCGTTATTGTGATATTATAATACGAAAAATCAAGTAATTATCTACGAAATGACCATCCCTTGTTTATGGTTATTTTGTGACTAGGCAATATGAAAGGAATGATCGTATATATGAAAAAACAACACATTGATAAATTAGTAACATTAATGAATGCCGAAGGTATGGATGCTGTTCTGGTATGTCCATCTGAAGAACTGAAATTTTTAATAGGGTTTTCACCCATGATGTGTGAACGATTTCAAGGAATGTTTATAAAGAATGATGGCGACGTTTTCTATCTATGTAACTCAATTTACACAGGTGAACTTGAACTTGTTCTTAATGATACGAGAATCCTCACATGGTATGACAAAGAGTTTATGGTCGATGCGGTGCATAATTTACTTGCAAGTGAAGGACTTCTTGGCAAAAAAATAGGTGTTAATTCATCAGCACCTGCTTTTTGTACAACAGATATTTCTGAAAAATCCGGCATTACATTTGTAAATGCCAGACCACTTCTTGAAGAAATGCGGATAATCAAATCTGCTGACGAACTTGAAAGTTTGAGAATTTCTGCTTCAATTACTGACAAAGTATTCAGCGATGTTATTAATTTCATAAAACCGGGAATGAAGGAAGCAGAAATAAAGGATTTTGTGCTTTCTGTAATGGTTAAATATGGCGGAAACAAGCCATGGGCACTCGTTGCATCAGGAGTAAATTCCAGTTTCCCACACTATCAAGGTAATGATCGCATAATTGAAGCACAAGATGTTATATTATTTGATTTTGGTTGTTCATATAATGACATGTGCTCGGATATTTCTCGCATGGTCTTTGTAGGTGAGCCAACAGATGAACAAAAGAAGATATATGAAATTTGCCGCCAATCAACAGAAGCAGGCGAAGCGGCATGCTTTGAAGGTGCATATATTCCTGATATAGAAAAAATATCAAGAGCTGTCATTGAAGATGCAGGTTATGGCGAATACTTCACAACACGTCTGGGGCATGGCATTGGATTCATGGGGCATGAAGCACCAGACATTAAACTTAGCAACCCCAGAAAACTCGAAAAAGGTATGTCATTTACAATCGAACCGGGTGTAAATTTACCGGGCAAGTTCGGTATGCGTGTCGAAGATGTTGTCGCAATAACAGAAAATGGTACTGAAATTCTAAACAAAGCCACCCATGAGATGATTGTGATTTAGGGGTTAGGGGTCAGGGGTCAGGGGTCAGTAATTGTGAGCATATTTTATTACCTATTACCTGTTCCTTTTTCCCTATTCCCTGTTCCCTGTCCCCTGTTCCCTGTTCCCTGTCCCCTGTTCCCTGTTCCCTGTCCCCTGTTCCCTGTCCCCTGTTCCCTGTCCCCTGTCCCCTGTTCCCTATTCCCTGCTCCCTGACCCCTGCTACCTGTCCCCTAAAATAATGGAGGTGTATCATGCTTACTGATATCGATATTTCTCGTAAAATTAGTCGTGCTGATTATAAATCAGAAATAGAGTCACTTGGATTATCTCTTTGTGAAATGCAAAGAACATGTCGAGAAGAAAATATTCCTATTGCTATCATTTTTGAAGGTTGGAGTGCTGCCGGTAAAGGCTCGCGGATAAAATCTTTGATGCGCTATCTTGACCCGCGAGGGTTTGAGGTTTTTACAACACAAAAAGCCACCAGAGACGATAAATTACGACCATATATGTGGCGCTACTGGCAGCTTTTACCCGCAGATGGACGCATACATATTTTTGATCGTAGTTGGTATCAATCACTAATGGATGGTTTTAAGAAAAAAGAGGCTCCTCTGGCAGAGCCGGCTTATGATATCAAATCTTTTGAGAAAACTTTGGTAGACAATGGAATAGTTTTGGTTAAGATCTTTTTACATGTTTCAAAAGATGAACAAGAAAAGCGACTAAATTCACTTGCCGCAGATCCGGACACTGCGTGGAGAGTCCACAAGTCTGATATGAAGCAAAACCGTAAATACAAAAAAACACAGCTTCGTTTTGAGCACATGTTATATGCAACAAATCACGATGCTGCCCATTGGACAATAGTTGAGGCTAATAATAGTCGGTTTGCTGATGTTAAAGTCTATCGTACTGTACTTTCAGCAATGGAAAAAGCTGTACACGCAAAGCGTCATAACAAACTGTCAAATAACAATAATATAACCATCGATAATCCAGAGCACATAATTGCAAACAACTCAAAACTTGCAACAGTTGACTTTAATAAGTCACTTGAACGAAGTGATTATAGTGCAAGGCTCAAAACTGCTCAAAGCGAGCTCACTCGCATTCATAATGCGATGTATCAGCAAAGACAGCCTGCTGTACTCGTTTTTGAAGGTTGGGATGCATCCGGTAAAGGCGGAGCGATTAAACGCACCGTTGCACCGCTTGATCCACGTGGATACAAAGTTGCGCCATTCGGTGCACCAAATGATATAGAAAAAGCACATCATTACCTCTGGCGTTTTTGGAATGAAGTGCCTAAAGCGGGACATTTAACTATTTTTGACCGCAGTTGGTACGGTCGCGTTATGGTAGAGCGTGTTGAAGAATTTTGCACAACTGCTGATTGGAAACGAGCCTTTGGCGAGATAAATGATTTTGAAAAACAGCTCGTAGATAGTGGAATATTAGTATTGAAATTCTGGCTTCACATTACTCCTGACGAGCAACTAAGGCGTTTTGAGCAAAGAACAAATACTCCTGCAAAAAAATGGAAAATTACCGATGAAGACTGGAGAAATCGAGATAAGTGGGATCAGTATCTCGAAGCCGTTGATGAAATGTTATTGCGAACATCTACTGAATATGCTCCATGGACAATTGTAGAAGCTAATGATAAGCTATACGCAAGAGTAAAGGTTATTGAAACTGTAAAAGATCGTCTCAACTATGCACTCGACAACAAATAGGTAGCCACACTAGACTATCTAGCATATCAATATTGAATTATAATCTTAACAGACGACTTTTCTTCGCTTCAAGTTCATCTGGAGAAATAATTCCATCAAGTTCCAGTTGCTTTAACTCTCTCAGTAACTCAACAATATTACTACTTGTTACGCTAGAGATAATAAATGATTTTGCGGATTGCATTGTAGCTTTGTTTGTATGCACCATTTCATTAATTTCAAACATAATATCAATTCCCCTTATTAATCCCATTTTATAGGTAGGCTAATGTGTATTCACTAGCTTACCTATTCACTTTTCTAATTCAATGCTTTATATTGTCTTCTTATCATATAATTCGATATTGGATTCAAAAGTGTTGCTACTTTTGATGAAAATTTTAAATAATTCTGAATAATAAATAAAAAGGCAAGCAAAATTGTATTTCTTGCTTGCCCTTCTATGTTAATATAATGTAATTTGCTGTTGGCTAAACTAATTTTCTAACTAACTCTGCTTGTTGTTGGTCTGCTTCTCTGTGCATTACTACTACCTTCATGCTCACCTCCGGACCATTGCACATTAAACCTGTTTCGTAGCGC
>Ga0123355_10008986_pt1 | contig 15144 bp, 19 predicted proteins | sample TergutEmb28metaG_3_FD_89872 | JGI IMG/M metagenome (GOLD analysis project Ga0123355, IMG submission 89872) | Embiratermes neotenicus P1 segment gut microbial communities from Petit-Saut dam, French Guiana - Emb289 P1 | ecosystem: Host-associated > Arthropoda: Insects > Digestive system > Gut ...
TGGTTGGGATTTCGAAAAATATTTTGAAACTATCATCGCTTTTTAGCTTTTCCTGTCATCTCTTCTTTTTGTGTTGGGGTATTACTTATTCTGCTTCGGATTGATTTTCATGCGTTTGGTGTGGATAATTAGGATGCAATATTTGACATATCCTATTTTTTAGGGTATAATGTTATTATGGATGGTGAAAATAATGACGAGGATGTTTATTAGGCTTCCAGAGTTTGAAAAAAGATGTAATGAATTAGGCTTGACCGAAGCAAACATTAGAGAAATAGAAAATATTTTGTTAGAAAATCCAAATATAGGCGGGATTATTCAAGGCACAGGTGGAATTAGAAAATTCCGTTACGCTTTATCTAACACCGGAAAAAGTGGAGGCGCAAGAGTTATTTCTTTAGATTTTGCATATTACGGACGTACCTTTCTCATAACCATCTACGGAAAAGGTACAAAAGACAATCTTACAAAAGCAGAGCGTAATAGCTTGAAGGAATTATCTGGACTTTTAGCACGTATTGAAAAAGAAAATCATAACAACCAATAAAAGGGGCGTGAATGAAGATGACCAATGAATTTAATCTATTCGATAGTATCAAAACCGGCATGGAGGAAGCAATCGAATTTTCGAAAGGCGAGCTGAAAAGTGCCAAGGTTGACCGTGTAACTATTTTACCCATACGGCGTTACGGTAAAGAGGACATAAAAACAATTAGACAAAATAAAGGCATGTCGCAGAGAATCTTTGCTCAAACACTAGGAGTATCAAAAAAAACAATTGAAGCATGGGAAGCAGGAACAAGCAATCCGTCAGGAACAGCCAACAGGCTTTTGGAATTGCTGGAACTCGACAACGAGATATTTGAACGCTATTCCATTGTAGAGCATCAAGCAACAATCACATCAACTGCCAGCCGATGATGTGTGAGTACAGACATTTCTATATACGTTAGTTTTACTAATATTTCAAGGCCTTTCAAGTAAGAAAACACCCCTAGTTAATGTAAGGGGTGTTTTCTTGTGTATTGTGCTACGCTTTACGCATTAGATAAATTGCTTTGAGTTTTCTCTTGCACTCCCCACCTGTCCCGTGCTACGATAACAACAACCATATCTGCAAGGGAGTTGTCACGTTATGCTACAAGAAAGCGCAGGCGCAATACTCGCGAAAAGCTTCAAAGCAATAGGGTTCGTAATCGTCATCCTCTACAAATTCATCATCGTACCCATTGTCATCCCAGCTGTACAGCACGGTATCAAGCACGGTTGGATATACGTACCACTGGGGGCTATAGTTGCCCTTATTTCCCATGTGTTCTTGTACGAAGCACTTTACCCCTCCACAACTCTAAGCCACGTGCTGACAATACCACTATACATACTCTGCATATACGGCGGCGTTAAGCTGATGCAGTGGAAAGTGCGTCAGAACGAGCAAGCAACTACTATGTACATCAACCCTAACGCACCCGAAGACCTCTACGAAGACGACATTTACGCCGTAGACACAGACGACAACTACGACCTATGACTAGGGCTGCCCACACCCCACCAACACACGGCTTTGTGTTTGGTAAGCACAACGACAACTACGTCATCAAACCCGAAGACAAGGACGGCCACATACTCGTTGTCGGTGGCGTGGGACGCGGTAAAAGCTCGTGCATCGCCATGCCAACGCTTAGGGCATGGAAATCGCCTGTGTTCGCGATAGACATCAAGGGCGAATTGTCAGGCTACGCTAGAAAGTACCGTCCGAGCATGAGAATATTCAACCCACAAGACAAGAACGCATATGGTTATGACCCGTTCATGTTCCTAAGCACTAGTAGCAATCCCGCACAGGAAGCGCGAGCCATTGCACAGGCGATTATACCGCTACCACCCGATACAAAAGACCCGTTTTGGATAGAGAACGCTCAAACGCTTCTAACGGGTGCTGTATTGCATTACAGTGCCATGGGGTACTCGTTTATCGACACCATACAAGAGATTCAATCTAACGGCGTTATATCGCTTGTAAACACGCTTGCAGAAAGCGCAAACAAAAAAGCACGTCTGTGCGTTGGTGGCCTTGCTGATATGGTGGATAGTGGCAGCAATCCCAACAAGACGTTATCGGGGATATTTGCAGAGGTCAGCAAGGGTATAATCCCTCTTGTGCTGGATGATGATATTGTATCTGCGTTGTCACGTGAGAAAATTATATCGCCGGATGATTTAGAATACGGCTATGATGTTTTCTTGAACATCCCTGAACATCTTTTGAGGCAGTGGAAAAACCTGTTATCGCTGATAGTTAATCAATTTCTGTTGTTTTTTGAGAGGCGCACGGAGAGACGTGACTTACCGCAGATACTATTCTTGCTTGACGAGTTTCCGAGGTTGGGCAAGATACCATTCATGATGGATGCATTAGCGACACTACGTAGCAAGAAGATAACGATATGCCTAATCCTGCAAAGTTTGGCACAGTTGGACATGATATATGGCAAGACCGAGCGCAAGGTAATAGCGGACACATGTGCATACAAAGCGGTGCTTAGTGCGACAGACCCCGAGACACAGGATTATTTCTCTAAGCTGGTTGGTACGTATGATAGACCGAAAACGTCTATAGGGGTGTCTAAGAAGCCGTTGTTTGGCACGGCTACAAGCATGAACGAGAACACATCAACAGAGGACAGGCGGGTTATTAAGCCGGAGGAATTCGCCACGCTGGACGACATGGTGCTGTTGCACCCTCTCGTACCGCCGGGCTTTGTTAGGGTAATGCGTGTGCCGTGGTGGGAGGTGTGGGGGTAGCAAAAAACGGTGAGTTGGGTCATGTAGCATCCCCTGTGTAAACTCCAAAATGGTAAGATAACCAAAAGGAGTGTACAAACATGGCCAAAAGAAAGAAGTTCACAGCGGAAGAACAAAAGCGTCGCGCAATGCTGATGGAAATGGTAACAGAGTTGGGCATTACGGATGCGAACGAACTGTTTGAAACATTACGAGATATGTTCGCGGGTACGATGGAAGATATGCTTTAAGCGGAGTTGGATGGTCATCTAGGATACGAAAAGCACGACCAGCGACCCAAACCAACAACGAACCGACGCAACGGCACCACGCCCAAAACGGTGCGGTCAAAAGTGGGCGAAATGGAGTTAAACATACCGCGTGACCGTGAGGGCAGCTTCGAGCCGCGGCTGGTGAGCAAGGGTCAAACCGACATTTCGGAAATCCAAGATAAGGTCATGTCCATGTATGCCAAGGGCATGAGCGACCGCGACATAAGCGCAATCATCCAAGATATATACGGCTTCGAAATCAGCCACGAAACGATATCGCGTATCATCAACCGGGTCATACCGCGCTTTGAAGAATGGCAGAGCCGACCGTTGGAAGCCCTCTATACCTTCGTGTACGTGGATGCGATGGTGGTGAAGGTGAAGGACAACGCAAAGGCCGTGAACAAAGCCATTTACACCGTCCTCGGCATCGACATGAACGGACACAAAGATATTTTAGGCATATGGATCAGCCCAAATGAAGGTGCGCATTTTTGGATGATGGTCTTTGACGAACTCAAGGCACGCGGCGTACAACACATGATGTTTGTATGCATTGATGGGCTGAAGGAGCTTGAAAAAGGCATCTTGACCATCTTTCCGCAGGCACAGGTATTGCGGTGCATGGTACACTTGGTACGTAACAGTGTACGTTTTATCCCGACCAAGCATTATAAAGATTTCTGTCGTGACGTGAAGCAGATATACGGTGCAGTGTCCATCCAAGCCGCACGGGACTCACTAAACACGCTGGCCACAAGGTGGCCGGATTACCCCTCTGCCGTACGGGTGTGGACGGACAATTTCGAATACGTGGAACGGCAATTTGAACTCCCGATGGCCATACGTCGCATGGTATACACTACGAATATGATAGAAGGTGTTCATTCCGCATTGCGCAAAGTCACACGCGGCAAGGCCGCTTTCCCTAATGATGACGCCGTTTTCAAAGCCCTGTTCTTGCGCATTGTTGACCTAACAAAAAAGTGGACCATGCCTGTACCCAACTGGTCGCTCGTTTTAGGACACTTGGACGTTTGCTTCAATAATTTTCTCTAAACTTTTCATTTGCTTTTTTAGTTTACACAGATTTGTTGACACGACCGTGAGTAGTAGTTGCATGCTGCAATGCACCGTTTGATATGTACTTACTCTATCAGTCCACGTCGTTGCCGGGAAACTGACTTCGTATGCTCACAACTTTGATATTGTATCTATCAAGTGTTCTTTTATCTTGTCCAATGGTTGTCCTCTTTTGAGTTGTCCGTTTTCTCTTTGAAGTTCTATATTTGCTTGTTGTAGCTTGATAAAACGTCCTTGCAGCTCATTGTAGAGTTTCTTGATTGATCTATTTTCCCTTTGAAGTTCGCTAATGCTGGGCTTCTCCCTCAGTCTCGCCAACAAAGATGGCCTTTCTTTTCTCCTATCCATAGTTCATCGCCCCCTTGTATATCTATAAAGTGTTATTTATTGTTATTATAGCACACATGTACATTTTTGTCAATTTTGATATTAATTGATACATATTATTTATGTCATTTTGATGCATTTGGCGTCAACGTAATAAAAAACTTGCTATAAATAGTTAGCAAGCCCTTAGCAGTTAAACTGTTAATCATAAATTTTTTTCAAGTAGTGTTTTCGCTTCTTTCCCAGTTCGAGTATCGTTGAATATTTCATTAAAAATTATTTTGAATATATCAAATCTGCCCTCTCTTCCAATATTTGCATGCCCTACTATCGCAATAGAATTACTGCTATTTCTATTTGATAAATAAGGAATGAACCTTATATAATTTCCTATTATTAATATGTTTCCAGCTGGTACAAAATTATATTGTTTAACAATAATCGTGCTTCCATATTTGCTAATTTTATTAGGTTTGTTTTGTTCGATTTCTTTAACAATATCGAAAAAGTCTTTTTCAAATTTATCAATATCGGATTTCCTTGTACCACCACACAGGCTATGAAGTATATCCGGGTATTTGTCTACCGAAATATCTGGGGATGAGATTAGAATTTCTATATCACAGCCACGCTCTATTGCATCAATAACATCGGGTTTGAACGTGTTGAGAAAGGTCTGTCCTGCATGAAGCATCACTTGGATTTTATGCCCTTTTCGCATTTCTCCTATCTTTTCTTTGATTTCATCGTCAAAGTGATTAGGTGTGCCGATTTTGCGAACCCCTCTTCTTTCCATTTCTGAATAAGTTTCCAAAATCCCTTCAAACTTCGCCATATCATCCAACTTTAGAACACCAAGAATGGCCGCCGCTAATAACGCAGTTGCAATAGTTAATGTTAATTGTGAAAAAATTTGCCTTATATTATCTTCTAGGTGAAAACCTATCAATAGGAAGATAATTCCAAGTAACAACACAATAACTAAAGCATAAAGGCGCAGTTTCTTTTTATTATTCATATGCAGTTCTTCCTTTCAGTTGCCGTACTGTAGTCATTATATGACATTGTTTTTGCAAAATCAATCAAAGTATTGTGAAGTAGTCACACCACCCCCCAATCACCTTCCGCGCCCATAATCCCTTGCCTGCCCTCTCGTCTGCCCTTCACCATAAAACATCACCCTCAACACATCAACCTGACGCGCTGTCATATCACGAACAATTTCTCTGAAATCATCATTCGTAATTTTACATAGCCGCACATCTGCGTTATCAAGATATTGCACATTCTCCCGTCCGTTTGGCCGAACCCCCGCAAGTAGTCTCTGTCGCTTGTACTCCATCTCAATGTCTCGCAACCGCTTGGCATATGATGCCGTGTCCGTTGTACGCCTTAACGTATACATATCTTCATACGCTTTATGATACTCCAACTTCAAACGCCTAAGCTCATGATACCCTTCGTTCGGTGTCATCCCAAAACTTTCTTGGTAATAATCCCATGACCTACGATACGTATCTTCCAATCGCCTAATATGCGCGTTAATCACTCGCTTATCCTCTAAACTTCGCACGCTGTCAAGCACGGAACGCGCATGTATAAGATTATCATTCTGCATTGATATATCATCTGTACGTTGTTGTAATGCCTTAATGTTGCTCCCAGCTTTGGCGAGTTCACGTTCTCGCTCATTAAGTCGATTATGAATATCTGATACATGGTTTTTCAAAGTAATATAGTCCTTGTTTAGCTTGTTCATATACTCAGCTACGGCCTGTGCTGTAGGCTTTTGGCTTGCCCACTGTCTGCTTTGAACGCTTGCTAACTTGGCACGAGCTGCTTTTTCTCGGCTCGCCCGTTGCCTTTTTTGAACACTCGCCAGTTTGGCGCGGGCTTCGTTGTCACGTTGCTCTAAATCCCTGTTACGCGCCATGATACCTCTGTTTACGTTGCCGATGTCCGTTACAATACCTTTTTTCTCCAAGTGCCACGCCTCATGCCCCATGTGCGTTGTCGGTTCACGATTTATGCCTTGTGCTTTTAGGGTTCTGTGGTCTATGCTTTCGGATATATCTAGCTGCTCAAACCCCTTGTTTACTGTCACTGCCCAATCCTCGCGCCATTTAATGAGTGTGTCCGTCTTATCCCAATCTGTAGCGTCAACTTTACGGCTACGCCAGTTACCGCTGGGCAGTTTAATCCGTTTTCCGTCTCCATCAAGGATATATTCTTTTCTGGATTTTGCTCCCCAAGTACCGTCATAGTTTAACGGTCGCACGGTTAGTTGTATATGTGCATGTGGATTGTTTTTCCGTACCGTTGCATCTTGGAAGGGATAGGCTTCGTTTTTGCAGTCATGGATATGTCCGGAGTGTACGGAGAAGTCGGCGCACATACCCTTGTCAACAAAGTTAAGTTGCACGTAATCACGCACGATTGCTATTTGTTGCTCCGGGGTTAGTTCGTTAGGCAGAGCGACGATAACCTCGCGACCTGTGCGTGCGTTATGGTTTCTCTCTGACTGTTCAGCGGAGTTCCATAGTGTATTTCTATCACGGAAGATTTCAGGTGCATGGCTGGGCAGCATGATTTCGCTGTGTACAATACCGCGTTTGTGGGTAAAGTCGTGCGAGGATAGTTTTTGTCCCGAACGATACGCAGAAGCTCTAACTGCTCCCTGACGTTTGGTGTAGTCGTGAGTGATGTTATCATGTTCATTGTATAATTTTTCACCAGCACGATATGCGGCTGCTCCGATAGAGGAGCGTCCCTTGTTGCCGCCAATTGTTTTTACGTTCATGTAGTATATTGCCATGCACGCCAGTCCCTTTTAAGTTGCAATAATCACTATATGGTATGTGAAAGGGCTTGGGCAGTTGCACGAAAAACACACCGCGTTCTTTGCGGTGTGTAGATGCGCCCTTAGCGGGCAGGGGGGATGGGGGATGCGTTGGGGGAGAGAAAAAACAATTTGAACTAAAATATTAATAAATACTTGACACTTGTATACACTATAATATATACTTGTATTAGAGGTGATAACATTGACAACAGCAAAATTGTTTAAGAATGGGCAAAGTCAGGCTGTCAGACTTCCAAAAGAATACCGCTTTGTCGGGAGCGAGGTTGGAGTGACAAGGCTAGGTGAGTTAGTGGTTCTTTACCCAAAGGAACAACGCGATAATCTTTTCTTTTCAAGCCTAGGAAATTTCACAGACGATTTTTTTGATTCTGTCGAGTCTGCAAGACGTGAAAATACACACGATGCTCCACGGCAATTGCTTGACATGGAGGAAGAAACAGTATGAGATATATGTTAGATACAAATACTTGCATCTATCTTATGAAAAACAATCCTTCTGCCGTGGAGAACTACAAAACAAAAAAACATTTAGGGATTTCAATCTCGACAATCGTATCCGCCGAATTATACTTTGGAGTCTATAACAGTGCCAACATAGAAAAAAACGGAACAAATTTAGCCAATTTCTTAATTGGGCTTGAAACCCTTGAATTTGATGATAGCGCAGCTATGGAATATGGGTTTATTAGAGCAACGCTACAAAAACAAGGAAATCTTATAGGCCCTTTTGATATGCTAATTGCGGCACATGCAAAAGCAGAGAGGCTGACATTGGTTACAAATAACATTCGCGAGTTTGAACGTGTTGATGGGTTAAAGATAGAAAGCTGGAATTGAAAAAGAGGTTAGAGTAGAAGGGCGTTGCGACAATATGCTTTTCACCACTTCAACTGTGGCTAACGACACAGCCAGCTTGTCCGGCTCTTTAACGCCGAGGCTCACTGTTGCGGAGTGTTGGCTGTCGGCATCAATTATCAAAACTTTTTTACCCTGCCGTGCCAATGCCGCCGCTAAACTCACCGCTGTCATGGTCTTACCTGTACCGCCCTTGCGGTTTGTGATTGCCAAAACTTTGCCCATACTTGTTCTCCTTTTCGGGGCAAAAATTTTAGCTCTAACGACACATAGCCATTTTTGCGGTTTGATTTCTGCCCCATTTTTGTTTGGTATAATAATGGAAAAAGACTATACCCAACCCCTACAACCCTTGAGTTTACTGGGGAATTTGGATTTAGTCTTATTATACCGTATGGGGAAATCTTGGGCATGAAATGGGAAGCCGTTGATTTTGATAACAATGTTTTCACAATACGGCATACTATTACCAGAGTAAATGGTACACTTCATAAAAGTGACCGCACAAAAAACAAGAGCAGTTATGGTGATATGCCGATACCTTTAATCATTAGGCAAAGCTTAAAAAATGTTTATCATGAACAAATGCAGAATAAGCTGTTACAACCAAATGATTATGTAGATGAAGGCTATATTTTCACTCACGCAGACGGTAGGATTATTCTTCCTAATTATGCATCAGGACGATTTACCAAGCTCTTAAAGCGGAATGGATTACCACATATTAGGTTTCATGACCTTAGACATTCAGCAGCGGGATTTTTGCGCCATTTAGGATTTGACATGAAGGATATCCAAACATGGCTAAGGCATGGAGATATAGGTACAACAATGAATATCTATATTAATCTGAATATGGAAGCAAAAAACAATATTGCAGATAATCTAAATGACGCTTTCAAAAATTTGGTAGACAATTTGGTAGACATACCACTTTAGAAACAAAAAAATAGAATCAGGAGTTAGTAGAAAACCCTGATTCTATCACCTTTTTCAGAACTGAGCTGGAAGGATTCGAACCTTCGAGTGCAGGAGTCAAAGTCCTGTGCCTTACCGCTTGGCGACAGCCCATTATGTCGCGCAACAACAGACAGGAATTTATCATATTTCGCAAGTGGTGTCAAGGGCAAAATGTGTTACAGAAAAATTTATCATGCCGCCACAACCACCACCTGCCGGCAAATAAGCCTCAATCACCAAAATGGTCATGCCTCATACAATATACAAATGACAAATTCACAGGAGGCATGATTTACATGCGCAGACTTCGCAGGCCAAGGCCACCAATGCCCGGCCCAATTCATCCGCACCCACATCCGCGCCCGCCGCATCCGCATCCCCCTCACCCGCCACGCCCACCACATCCACCAGTTCCGCCGCCGCCACCGCCACCGCCAAACAATTTTACGGACCACGGCCCGCGCCCATATGTTGCCGATATCAACCGCGCAACGCTAAGCAACAACAACTACCGTACAACGCTATGGACAGGTCCGCACTTGCAAGTAACCCTCATGTCCATCCCGCCTGGCGGCGATATAGGGCTGGAAATACACCCGGATGTTGACCAGTTCCTTCGTATCGAGCAGGGGCAAGGCATTGTACAAATGGGGCGCGACCGCCGCAATATGAATTTCCGTCAAACAGTTTTTAACGACTTTGCTGTATTTGTACCAGCAGGCACATGGCATAACATCACAAATATTGGCAATATGCCGCTTAAATTGTACTCCATTTATGCACCGCCACATCACCCACACGGCACAGTCCACCACACTAAAGCCATTGCAGAGAGAATGGGTGACTAATTTGTGTAATTTTCCCTTGCGCTTGCCAATCTATATGCTATAATTACAGTAGATTGAGTTAGTTTGCTATGCGCAATGCCGCAATGCATTGAAGGCAAATTGGCTCGCACAAACAGCTATCAATGTATCAAGGAGGTTACAGCATGAAATTAGTAATGGCCATCATCCATGATGAAGATGCTTTCCATATCATGGACCATCTTAGCACAAAGGGTTTTAGTGTTACCAAATTGGCTACCACGGGCGGTTTCTTGCGCTCTGGCAACACAACACTTATTTGCGGTGTAACAGAAGAACGTATCCCAGAGCTGGTTGAGGTTATCGAGCAACGTTGCAAGAGCCGTAAGCAGATAACATCCGTAAACACCATGAATGTAAGTGCGAACGAAAGCTTTGCGCCATATCCTGTTGAAGTTACGGTGGGTGGTGCAACAATTTTTGTACTGGGCGTTGAGGAGTTCAAAAAGGTTTAATGTCTGAGTTCCAAATCGAGTCAAAAGCTAAGAGCATAAGCCAAGCGCAAATAATAGTTGGCGAGGCGGGAGCTATCCGCACTCTTGCCAGCCGCCTAGCCAAGGGAGTAAATTGTCTGAACACAGAGGGAGAAGACCCCTGCGGCCACTGCATTTCTTGCAAGGTTTTTGAAGCAGGCAACCACCCCGATACTTTTTATGTAAAAAAAACAAAGGCGGCAAGTATTGGCGTAGACGATGTACGTGACCAAGTTGTTGCACCAATGTCGACCAAGCCGTTTGGCTACAAATATAAGGTATTTATTATTGATAAAGCGGATACCCTTACCCATGCGGCGCAGAGTGCCTTGTTAAAAACAATCGAGGAACCTGCGCCATATGGTGTTTTTTTGTTTCTTGCGCCTAGCGAACATAGTTTTTTGCCCACAATTCTATCACGTTGCAGCCTACGAAAGGTGCAGGGTACAAACACTTTTGCAAATAGCGAAATGCAAGCTCTGGCCAATGAAATAGCTGACAATGCGCACACATGGGACGTGGTAGATGCGTTTAAGCAGTACAAAAAATTTGAACCATTTAAGGAATCAAAAGAGACATTGCAAGAAGCGTTGGATACGATATATAATGCTTACGGTACAAAAATTGCTGCAACTGGGGGACAAGCACCGCCGCAATCATGGCTAGACGCAACATCCGCAATCGTAAAAACAAAGCAAGTACTTGCCCAAAATGGCAATACGCAGCTGGCGATAGAATTACTGATGGCAAAACTCTCAAAAAATTAGACCAACTGCGAGCGACACATGGGAGAGTTAGAGTCCCTACGCAGATGAAAGGAGCAGCAACTTGATAATAGTAGGAGTTCGTTTCAGAAACTCGACACGGGTGAATTATTTTTCATCCGGCTCTGTAGATCAGACTCTACTTACGCCCGGCACACCAGTAATTGTGGACACCGGCAAGGGTGCCGAATATGGTATTGTTACCGTAGAGCGGCCAGAGCTGGATGCCGAAAGCTTAGGATCTCAAATGCGCAAGGTCATGCGCCTTGCCACCCCGCAAGACAGTATGCAGGAAGAAGCTAACCGCACGCGCGAGGCAGAAGCTCGTATAACTTGCCAGGAAAAAATAAACCATCATGGCCTGGGTATGCATCTCGTAAATGTAGAGGTAACCTTTGACCTTAGTAAAATTGTGTTCTACTTCACTGCTGATGGCCGTGTAGACTTTCGCGAGCTAGTGAAAGACCTTGCAGCAACATTTAGAATGCGTATAGAATTGCGACAAATTGGCGCGAGAGACGAAGCAAGAATGCTAAATGGCATTGGTATTTGCGGCTGCACGCTGTGCTGCGGTTCGTTCCTTAACGAGTTCCAGCCTGTGTCAATAAAATCTGCAAAAGACCAAGGGCTTAGCCTCAACCCTACAAAAATTTCCGGGGTATGTGGCAAGCTTATGTGCTGTCTCAAATATGAAGAAGAAACCTACGATGAGTTGAGTAAGACCATGCCGGGTGTAGGCGATAAAGTGCGTACCCCCGACGGCGATGGTTATGTGATTGCCATAAATACTTTGCGGCAAACAGCAAGGGTTGCCGTACATGTCAAAAATCAAGACGATACAAAGACAGACAATTATCAAGCTGGCGACATACAAGTATTAGAGCGAGCCGTACAATGCGACCGTGGCTGCAGCTGCAACAACTGCAGACGGCATTAAAAGGAGAAGATATCCATGACAAACCTACAGCTTATTAAAGACCTGACTCTAGCATTTGGCCCGTCCGGTTTTGAGGATGATGTCCTTGCCGTTGCACAAAAGTATACGCCATCTGCGTACACCACACGCCGCGATAATATGCTCAACTTCTATATACAAAAGGAAAACAACCCAAACCTCCCGACTGTTATAATTGATGCCCATTCCGATGAAATTGGGCTAATGGTACACGCCATCAAGCCAGATGGCACATTGGTATTTACAACACTTGGCGGGTGGGTACCTGCCGCACTGTACGCCCAAAAGATGATAGTCAAAAACTTGGATGGCGAGTTATTTACCGGCGTTGTTGTTGCTGTAATGCCCCATTTTGGCGGCAATGCAGACACCAAACCCACTATCGAAAATATGGCTTTAGATATTGGTGCAACCAGCCGTCAAGAGGTTATTGAGAAATTTAGAATAAAGCCGGGCTGCCCGATTGCGCCCGCAGCAGACTTTGAGCAACAAGGCGACGTCATGATCTCCAAAGCATTTGACTGCCGCATAGGCTGCGCCGCAGTTATTGAAACACTGGACGCGGTAAAAGACCTGCCGTTGAATGTAAACGCCGTTGGTGTACTAACCGCGCAGGAAGAAGTTGGAATACGTGGCGCAAAGGTTGCCGTAAACCAGGTCAGACCGCAAATTGCCATCTGTTTTGAAGGCGCACCGGCAGATGACACTCTTGTTGCCCCACACATGGTACAAACCAAGCTTGGACATGGTCCAATGCTGCGCCACATCGACGGCGGGATGATAACCAACCCGCGTTTCCTACGCTACGCGTTGGATTTGGCTCAGGCAAAAAACATACCAGTACAAGAGTCTGTACGCACAAAGGGTTCGACCAACGGTGCGAGCTTCTCCATATCTCACGATGGCATACCTACCATTGTAATTGGCTGCCCAGTGCGCTATGCACATAGCCACAATTCTATTGCATCCATTAGTGACTACCAAAACGCTGTATCGCTTGCCATAGAGCTTGTCAAAGCACTGGATGCAGAAATTATAGGCAGGTTTTAACAATTTTATAGATTTTACAATTTCACTATGATATACTTGAGTTTGCTAAAAATTATTAATTGGAGTGTGGCAGCATGAGCCAGAAATTTACAAGCACTGTAGAGACACTTGAACCTACAAAGCTGAAAATTACCATGAACATTAGCCCGGAAGCATTCCGCGCTGGGCTTACGGATGCATATAACAAAAACAAGCACCAATTTACGCTGCAAGGCTTCCGCAAAGGGCGCGCACCAAGGAAGCTGATTGAGCAAGCTTACGGACGCGAGGTTTTCTACGAAGACGCAATGAATGCAATCCTGCCAGATGCCTACGAGGCGGCATTGGATGAACATGAGATTGAACCAGTATACCGTCCAGAAATTGACCCTGGCCCAGCAAGCGAGGCCGATGGAGTCGTTGTTTACGCTACAGTGTATATCCGTCCAGAAGCTGAGGTTGATGGCTACTATGGTCTTACATTCCCCAAAGGTGATGCAGAACCTACCGAGGATGAAATAAGCCGAGCATTGCAAACCGAGCAAGAAAAAAGTGCGAACCAAGTAAGTGTGTCCCGCCCTGCAGAGCTTGGGGACATCGTTACTATCAACTTTAAGGGCTTTATTGAGGGCGAGGCGTTTGAGGGAGGCGAGGGTTCTGACCATCAGCTCACTCTTGGCTCTGGCCAGTTTATCGATACATTTGAGCAGCAACTTGTTGGCCACATCCCTGGTGATGATGTTACAGTGAACGTAACCTTCCCAGAGGAATACCACGCACCCGAGTTTGCCGGAAAGCCAGCCACATTTGAAGTAGAGGTGCTGGACGTTCAAGCAAAGGAACTGCCAAAGATTGATGACGAGTTCGCCAGCAATGTCTCTGACTTTGATACCCTTGCAGAATACCGTGAGGACTTGAAAAACACCATCCGCAAAAGCAAGGAACAAAACTTAGAAAATGTAAAACGCTCTCAGATAATGAAGCAGTTGACTGAAAAGGCAGTAGTAGATGTGCCAGAAGCCATGTATCTTGCGAGGCTAGATGATATGATGCGCGACTTTGAGTATCAGATCACAATGCAGGGTATGAATATGGAGATGTATATGCGCTTCACCAACCTTACACCAGAAGCTTTGCGTGCAACATGGCGTGTACAGGCAGAGACAGAGGTAAAAAATATGTTGGTACTTGAGGGTGTAGCGAAGAAAGAGTCTCTTGCGCTTGCCGAAGGCGAATTTGCGGAGCGTTTTGCAAAGATGAGTGGGCAAGAGGGTGAAGCACTGGAAAAAACCATAGAAAGCCTACCAACCTTCCGCCGCAAAGATATAGAGCGGTCGATGCTGTGCGAGAAAGCGATGGAGTTTGTACTAGATAAAGCAATTGCAACAGACGAACCAATGCCGGAAATTTCTGCCGACCAACTGACAGCAGAGCCGGACGAAGAATAAGCAATTAGGGTGTGCTCCCACTATAAGAATGTGCAAATTTGCGAGCCTGATTTTTTGCAGATTCAAGGGGTTTTTGACGACGCGCACTATAAGTGCGATAGGAAAAAAGCGCGCCAAAGATGTGGAAACATCAGCCGCAAAGGCGTGCGTTCGTTAGTGGAAACACGCCCTAGGCTGTTTTCAACAAAAATGACTACAGGAGGACTGTATGGCAAACTTAGTACCATATGTAATTGAACAAACCAGCCGCGGTGAGCGTTCCTACGACATATACTCCCGCCTGCTGAAGGACAGGATTATTTTTCTGGGTGATGAGGTTAGTGATGTTAGTGCAAGCCTTATAGTTGCACAGCTGCTTTTCCTTGAGTCAGAAGGAGCAGACAAGGATGTAAGCCTGTATATCAACAGCCCTGGCGGCTCGATAACAAGCGGAATGGCCATCTATGACACAATGCAATATATCAA
>Ga0123355_10008987_pt1 | contig 15143 bp, 3 predicted proteins | sample TergutEmb28metaG_3_FD_89872 | JGI IMG/M metagenome (GOLD analysis project Ga0123355, IMG submission 89872) | Embiratermes neotenicus P1 segment gut microbial communities from Petit-Saut dam, French Guiana - Emb289 P1 | ecosystem: Host-associated > Arthropoda: Insects > Digestive system > Gut ...
CAGCTAGTCAAGAAATTCCCCGCATTTCACGGAACCCGAAGGTTCATTACCGCACTCACAAGCGTCCCCCACCTGTCTCTATCCTGGACCAGCCCAATCCAGTCAATATACACACATCCCACCTCCTGGAGATCCATCCTAATATTATCCACCCATCTACGCCTAGGTCTCCCCAGTGGTCTCCTTCCCTCCGGTTTACCCATCAAGACCCTATACAAACCCCTCTCCTCACCCATACGCGCCACATGCCCAGCCCATCTCCAGAGTGGGGGACAGCAAATCTACGCGCAAAGACACTGAAGAGTGCATGAACGAACGTGGACCCCAAGACAGACCACCCCTGCACTGTCTGTAGTTAAAGAAAGACTGTGAAGTTTTAAAAGCTTAGAGCTTATTTACATTAATAACAACAAATGCAGATTTACAATCAGCTCCAAGTTTCCTATTTAATTCTCAAAATAAATAGAGACTTTTTCCTTAAATTAAACTTGGGTGATTTGTTTTTGCACATGTATTAGGTTTGTTTATTGTGAGGTTGTAATAGGTTTTTGTAAGTATTATTTAGATTAAATTCGTGCTTTGAAGTGTTTAATTATCATTGCTTCCTTGAGGAATCTGTAAATATATTATTCCTTAGGGTAGACGTTTCTTGCGAACTAGATGGTGTTATGAACGTCTTTTGTCTTCCGCTGTATCGTCTGTTTCTGGAAACCATACCGTTGATTTCTAGAGCGCCCTAAGTGGCTTCTTCTCAGATGTGCAAATTACAATACACTTTTGTGAACAACAAAATTCTGAAGCCCGAAAGTTAGAGGCACTAGGAGCTTAGATAGCTGAAAGGAATACTGTAATATTGGCAAGTCTGTTTAATAAAGTTAAATGTGAAACCATTCAGTCTCTGGTACCGGATGCTACTTGAAACTAGATAGCTTCTAAGATAGTCAAATGCGTTGCTGATTTTGTGAAATGCCAGTACCGATTGTCGTCCTAAAAAAAGGGATCCACTTATGCTAAAATGTAATATAAAATATATATAATACAGTCGTACACAATTTTATATTTTATTAGATTATATTAGATTATAATTCAAGCTAAATGTTTCGGCTCAATTGTAGGACCATCTTCAGGCTGATCTTTGAACAGGTGGAGTGTACAACTGATAATGCTTTCAATTTACGTGATCTCGTATTGCAAGAATTCTTGTAATAAGAGATCACGTAAATTGGGCCGAAACATGTAGCTGGCATTTTAATCTGATATAATCTAATAAAGTATAGAGTTGTGTATGACTGTATTATATATATTTTATATTACATTTTAGCATATATTCAACACAACGGGGATGTCTCACTTGACAAAAAAGGGATCCACTTTATCATTGTGAAATACATATTCAGGCTCTCCCGTTTAGAATGTTTTATAGCCATAATTTTCCTACATAGCAAAGTATAATGATTTATGAGATCAAAATACTAGTTATATGAGTATGTGTTTCCAACTTAAGATTCCGAAAAATTAAACGTTTCTCACAAAATTTGGTTTGAAAAACGTGTTATTCCACATCACCTCACCGCTACGCCTCCACATTTCATATATTCGGTAATTATAACATGGCGAATGAAGGAATTCCTCTGGCGGGATCGACGCTAGGTAACTTAGTTTATTCCTTTGAAATTACAGTATATATCATAATAGATGTCGGAAAAGTATACTTTTCTTAATGTTGTATTGTGTTGAGAGTAAAAATTCAAGATGGTGGCCGTGCGAAAATTCTTTACCACTCGGTTTGACGACTTTGTCTAATGATTCTTAGGAGTTACAGAAATGAAATTTAGCAGGAATACTTTTGTGAATATAGGTACGTGTTTTATTTGCCAATTGTGCCTTGCCAGTAAAAAATTACAGACACATTGACTGTCCGACCCTTTCTATACCTCTACACAAAATCTCTTCTTACTTTTGTTTGTTTCTTAGTTGGAGTGATGGATTGTATTTTTTTTTTCTTCTTTCTTGCAGGAGAAATAGTCCAAGCGGAAGTAAGATGGAGTCAGCCATGAAGAAAGGATCGAGCACGGAGTCGCAAGGTAGGAACGAAGTTGCTTTGTGTCGTTTGGATTTCAGTGCTTCAAAGAATAAGCTACATCTTCTAACTGAAGAGTGCTGGAAATAGGGAATTAAAATTACGTAAATTTAAACTCCGAATCTGGAACATCTGCATAGAAAAGCTGCCATAAAGCGCAAATTCATCTCCGCATTACTGGTCTTTCTGCTTGTATAAATCGATAAGTTCTAATTGAGTTGTTTTGGAACTTTAAATTGCAAATTTTCATTTATAATTGTCATACTTTAAAACTTTTGTTAAGCTGGACAGCATAATTGTTATTCTACGCTGCGACCTGAAAGCCTTTCCTCGCATAGTATGAAAGTAGCTAATGCAACATTAATTTAGCCAAAAATATTTCGAATGTAGCTGTAGGGGAAAACAACACACGTTTTTACACTCACCGCACGTTGTAATTTCGTTGTACCTTCATGGGAATAAACGGAGTGACAAATTCGACGTAATTGTGACGTGCTTACAGTCTGTGACATAACGTACGGTGCCGTTTTTATAACATTGCATGTCTATTTATGTTATTACTGCGTTCTTTTGTATATAGAGGTGGTTAATGGTTTAAAATTTAGTTCGTAGTTATGGAATCCTTTTTAAAAACATTAAATGTAACACATATAATTTTATCTAAATTGTAATTTAAAATGCATTGCTCACCTCGCAGAAAACACATCATACTCCCATGTAAAATTTTAATCTTCTGATACTGGTCGGGGAAATAATGGATGTTTTTTTAAAACACGAAACATAGGAAAAATATGTGTGGGCAAAATGCAGAATTAATGAATGCTAGGGAGGATAAATTTCTGAATATCATAAAACAGTTACTGTGCAATGAAGTGAAATATTTTTGTATTAAAACGATAGACTTTGCCCCCTTATGCTGTGTATATAAATATTAAAGGCAATTTTATTACCGGTTTTAGCAGTTTAGTCACATAATGCATAATCGTGTTTCGCCCCCTAAAAGTGACCTCTCTTTTAAGTCCAATAGATTTAAGATTCATCCAAAATGCCTTTATAAATATCGATTTGTCTCTTATTTCAAAATGCTGAATAACCAATTCCTTGACCTCAATACTCTACGCTCTATTGTGACGTCATCATCATCACTCGTCAGCCCTTCTCTAAAACTTTCCAACCATACACAAACTTTTCCCTTGCTCACACATTTATTGCCGTACTGAACTGCCATATACATGTAAATTTGATCACTTCTCCCACACGCTTGCCATACAAATCATATTGTGCGTCGTACTGCTTCTTTGGTGACTGAAATGTTATTAAAGTCTGAGACTTCTTAAAAGAGCCATTGTGTTTTTAGTATTTAAAAGAGTGGGGATGAAGTACACCAAAATGAAACAAGGTTCATAAATTTATTTATATCTACCCGTTTTTCCTGTATTATTAATATCACTTTCGAACTAAAACTACAGTTTTCTAAACTTTTGACTTAATTCTTCAAACCTATATTCCTGAACCGGTGGCGAATTTTGGTACAGCTAGTTTAGTGACGCTGTATCACCGACAAAAGGACATGGCTGTATTCCTGTATAAAAGAACAGAGAAAAATTTTGTGACTCTCTCTCCGAAAATCATTACTACGTGTTATATACAATTTATATAGCTCATTTGCTAAAAGCTACAGCAGAGAAGTATTCGCTGCTAACCTTGCCGCTTGCAGTGTGTGTGTGTGTGTGTGTGTGTGTGTGTGTGTGTGTGTGTGAGTGTATGTATGTTTTTGTGTGTGGGTCTGTATGTGTAATTGATTTTTTATGAAGGAATAAAATAATGAATGTTTTCATAATAGTTTTACTTAAATATCCATGAATAAGAATGATTTGAAAAAAGGAATTTAAGGCACACAGAATAATTTTTCCTTATTAAATTTTGGTACTCAGAGTTCTGAGAATATGTCTTTTTGACAGCACGATGTGGTTAGTTAAAAATTTATATCGGTCAACAGAAGGCAAAATTTCATTCGAATTGATGAAACTGTATAAAGTAATTTTTTTAGATTTGACTTTTCTCATTTGGTGATAAGGGTTATGTGTGATTGCATTTATATTTTCGTGTTATTATTATTATTATTATTATTATTATTATTATCAGCGTAAACATCTTAATTATTATTGTCTTGAACAATACTGAAGTTTAAGCCCCAAAGTCATTATTCTGGGAAATTTTACCACTATTTTATATCAGATGGAGTCAGTTTTTTTATAAAATGTCATGAGGATTTTCAGTAAAGATACTTAAGAATATCCCGGTGATTATTTAAACACCAAAACATGGCGCACGAAGATGAGTTTATATGTGGTTCCATGCATTCATGATCTCAACTCTGAACACAGATAAGTGGTCAGTTTCATATTTGGTTGATTTGCCTCTGAGGAAAGGCCCCAAGGTACACATTGATTGGGAGGCTGATTGGACATCTGAGGCGGCTTGTGAGATGTAATACTATCTCTGCCTCTACAGGAAATTTAACACAAGTCTGTCAGTCATCCATCCCGCAGCCCAAACGTAATCAAACTCAAATGCGACGGCTATAAGAAAATTAGATACCAAACAATTGGTTATTAAATATCCGCTACACTTATTTCGTGATTATTTATGTGGTTACACGTGTTTCACATCATTATGTCGTATTTTATTTTGGTATCATTAAAATCAGTTTGGTTTAAATTGTGTCTTGTTTATTTCTTCACTCTAACTTAACAATGGGGCAAGCTGCTTAGTTGAGTTACTTTGACACAAAAAGGGTGGTTCCGGGTTCGATTCCTCGTAATTTCCTTATAAATTTTTAGATCATTGTACAAGGTAATTGAAAATAATTCTCCCTAAGGGGTCCGCCACACTAGGCGCTTTCTTTGACTGAAGACCGAAGCAAACCCGGCTTTAGAATCGTGTTGCTGCACTTAAAATTAGGCGATGAACAAAGTCCTAGAAAATGAGATTATTTCAATGAAAGCAGAAATGCTTAATTTAACAATGTTCTCAAATGTAAACGTTATGTAGTGTCTGTGGTAGATGAATGAATAGTTAAATGCGTCATTGGTGGAATTTTACTGACGGATGAAACCGAAATCCTTGGAGATGGACCTGCCTCTGTGTCAGTTGTTCACGACAAAACCCACACAGACTGAAACTTCTTTAGATGCTGCTTACGTAGACCACAAATCTCTAAAAAAAAATACTGGGAAATATACCCTCTTACAGCAAAGGATTTGCTGCTCTCTGCAACGTGCGTTAAGAATTCTACATTTGCCCACAACTTTAATTATTATGCACGATCACAAACTTACGAGAAGTGACTATTAGCTTGTTCATGTCTGTCCGTCTGTTTCTCCTTCCGCATGGAATAACTCGGCTGTCATTGGACGGTCTTTTATTGAATTTATTTGGACATTTTTCTAAACTGGCGAGATAATTCAAACTTCATTAAAATCTAGCAAGAATAACGTGTACTTTGCATAAAGAACTAAGTACACTTGCCATAATATATCACCCATTTCTTCTTATAATGAGAAATGTTTCAGAAAAATGTTGTAGGTAAAATCAAAACACACATTCTGTGTTCAAAAATTGTTTCTGACAAATGTACCTTTCATGAGATATTGTGGAAAAATATGGTACAGCCAGACAGTCCACGGACGAAAATATAATACGACGCATACGCAATGCATGCGGGATATCTAAGGCTACAAACACGCACTCAGAATATGTCATACATATTTCTCTTCCGCGACAATAATGGTTGAACAAAAGCCCTTCAGTGTTGCGTCATAAGTAACTGCCTGGCATGTGAGTGATTGCAGGTTCCGCCACGAAGCAGATGAGGACTGCGCTCTTTTGGGCTATTACGTAGAGAGTAGTGATAATTTCTTACCGAACTTTCGGGACAACATATCGGTCCCATCTTCAAGGGACTGATAGGTTGTCCCGAAATTACGACTAGTCCCTCCGAAATAACCCTGGAAAGCGCGGTTATCCTTTCCTGTCTTGTTGTGTTTCGTGCCTTTCTGACAACAAAGATTCATCACATGCCTGAACAGCACAAGGAGTTTAATTTTCCTAATAGAAACTATGGTTACTGTGAGGTAGGTCCTGAACCTGGAAATAGATTTCAGATGAATTGCACGTTTCGAAAGCAGTAATACCCGGGCGATATAAGCTGATGAATAATAAATTTTCAATAGTTCATTTTTAATCACGCGACCAATATACGTGTAATGGATGTTAAATTTACACACGGATTTATATTAGATAGAAACTTAAAAATTTTATTACTTTCATATTCAGGAAGAGATCGATCAGTAACAGCCACAGAAGTCAACAATACCTATCAGTTTATTACTCTTTCACTATGCTTGAACCCGGCAGTGACCTGATCAGATCGCTATACTTTTATGAACGCATGACTTGTCACCTCTACTCTATAAAGCTTAACGCAACCCGGTAAACGCCCTCACTCGTTAGCAAATTGATCACCGGCTGTCACGTATCTGCGGCTGAAGAAATATTGGGTCAGTATAGTTATTACTAAGATTATTGTAACAGCACTACAATGCCTTACCGTCTGTTGTTGGTACAACGTAAGGCATATTGACTGTATTAGAAATTCACTTTATATCGAGTTGAGCAGTTTGGCAATTACACTTTAGGCTTTATTCCAAATTTAGGCCTTTTGATTTATATAGAGAGACAAGTTGATTACTTAAATAACTTATACTACACTTTTAACAGAGTTTTACCCTTCAGCTGTGTGACTAAAGACATGTTAGTTTATTGTAATATAATATTTAATAGAATACAATAAAGACTTTTCTATTTTCTATTTAAATTTGGAATGAGTCAAACGATTGTTCTATAAATCTTTGAGTCCCTGCCATAACAGATTTACCAAATTATTGGCTGGTGGTGGCGAAAATTACAACCATACGTTTTAGTGTCCTTTCCCTGGAAAACTTGATGGAAGTCAAGCTATCACCCGAGTAGGAACGTAATGTCACATCACAAATGACTGTCATTCAGCATCACATCCAAAACTTCTTTCAGGTCCCAAGTACATCGGAAAGGCTTAAAAGAGTTCCTGCAGAGTTGGTTGTGCGCACCGCGCGACTAGAGGTTTACTAGACACGATAGTCCTTTGGGAATAACACAGATTGAGGATGTTTCAGAACAAAGAGCTGCGGGGAATAACTGAACCGAAGGGGAGAAAACAAGACAGGCATACAGGGGAAATTACTTATACTAAACCAACAAAAGTCGAAGAGGATAAGATGGATGGACAATGTAGTATACACGGGAAAGTAAGGTATATAAATATATTGATTATTTATTTTGTTTATTTATTTATTTTAGAATAAAATAGCGTTAAACAGAAAAGTTGTTGGTGAAACATTAATTGAATAGGATATAACAGAAAACAGTCGTGGTTTAACTCGAATATTCTCCATTAATTTGCTTGGAATGACTAAGTAAAACCGCGGAAGCCTTAGATTAGTCCGTGTCTGAACTGATATTGAAAATGTACGTACTTCTCCTGGATACATGTCAGAAGGCTTCCACTTTGAGACGAATTTCTCGGTGTAGGTCAATATTAGTCTCTAAACCTGATGGCGAGCCAACAATTGTAAAAACTAGGCATAGGTGGGAAAGTAACTGTAAGATGGAGCTCCAAGAAGTATAAAAAAGGGAAGAGTCTCTGTTCACATAAGCATGTGGAATTTTTTAACCAGACGGGCTATTTTCTTTAAATCTAATCCAGTGATTTATTCCAGAAGTTCTGTAAAGGTTTACGGTATAATTTTATCTGTCGTCTTACGTTATTGCACATATGAAAGAAGGGAGAATGACAGGGAGTGGGTATGCAGCACGCACAACCGTGATAACATACTAATTTGTAGTGTGGTGTGTGACAAAAACTATCCGCTTCTAGCATTTTTTTTTAATTTTTTAAATAAAAGCACATATACATTGAATATTTGCATTGTTTACTAAATATGTTAGATATTTTGTAAACATACAAATTTTCAATTCAGGATATTTTAGTAAACAATATATAAATGCAATTGTCGGAGAAATTTTGTAAAGAATAAAAATATTCAGTTGTATATGTGCATTTAGTTTTGGAATTAAAGATATAATTGCTATACAAAAATACATGGAATGGAAACTTCTTGATATCTGCTTTTAAGCACCCCTTTTTTGTGGAAGATCTGAAATTCCTTCGAATCAAACCTCAAGGTTTTGTTTATGTTTAATCATTTTCCGAAAGTTGCGAATGAAAAATGACAACTGTTTGTTTCTCTGCTGCACACTCGACTGTGGATAAGATTCCACGTGCTTCCTTCATATTCTATGGCCTGCAGCTAGTTTTTATGCCAGTCTGACTTACATTCGAAAAGTTCACATTCAAAACCTGGCCTTGGGTCTCTTCCATTTCACTTTACTCCCTGACCATGTAATGTGTAATTATAGAGACCTTCAGAAGATTCACAACCGTCCGACGTTGCAGCCTTTATAAAATATCAAATTTAAATCGATTTATGAAAGGTAAAGTGGTATTTATAAAATATTTTCCGGCAAAACCAAAGCCGTTACCATTCTAGAATTTTGCTTCAGTTTCAACACCTTCAAAGTCCATGCCCCAAACACAGGAATGGCAAATTATTCTAATCGGTGCCAAAACTGACATCAACTTAAATGTCAGTTGTCACCAATAATTACAGTTTTAGTCTTTATTAATGTCTGGAGTCAGCTGATGATTCAACAAGTTACCACACCTTAATCGTCTTTTGTAAGACAGAACATTCCTGTCAATTTTCCCCCTCCAACACCGAGAAGAAGAGTCACCCTCGGAAAGAAAGTTACAAGAAAACACAACGTAACGGTATCATGTCCATTACTGAGGGGCCATGAAAACAGACAAATATTTGCGTTTTGTGATGTTCTTGGAACTGTAAATAAGTTAATGATTCTGCTGGCTCCGATGCACGATACATCCTCGACATAGGGACCCCATCCACTTTTGACTGGGATACTCACTGGAGACATGGATATATAGTGCCACAATCTAGAAATTCCTACTACCAAACGCAACAACAAAAATGTTGCTTTCTATAAATTAAATTTAAAGTTTAATAAATATTTTAATCGTATCTTAACCATAAGACTTTAAAAAGTTTACAAATTTTACCTTTTATATGTAACTAGAAACAACGGAGCCTACTACAATGTGCGGAACCGTGAACATTACATGCTTATAAATTGGCGATTGGTTTTGAAACTGGCATACTGTGCTCCCAAAAATGGTACCCTTGTACCGATACATGTTAGAGCTACGTCTTTGATATTCATATGTATTTATTACAGTGCACTTTGTTGGCGCAAAGAATTAAGAACATTGATTTAGAAAATGTACGAAATAGACTAATTTAAAATGATTAAAGAATTGTCCAACGTAGTGGTGCAGTTGCCTGCACTATACGGCAAGAAGGGCGACGACTTGCGTCACTTCTTATCTGGAAGTGCGCCTGTTCTAAATCTGTCATCGGCCTGTCATCAGACTGCAAACAGGTTTCGTTTTCCTACTCTATGGCGTGTTAGTTCCTGTCTCCCTTATCCGACCATCGACTGTCGGATCACCCAACTTTTCTCTTCCCCGACGACTGTATAGTTTTGTTCATTCAGACATTTCATTCTGTGATATTGTCACTTGGGCTCCTCACTGCCCTTTATAATTCTCAGTACCTTCTATGAGGCCTTAACACAGACCTGTACCTGGCAGATGGTTTGCAGGATGTGAACTGCTCTATATCTATGTTCGTCTTGCCCTTACATTTCACAATCCACATGTCGCATCAGAACAACAACAAACGTTTTGCTGTTATTTCGTGTAGTTTTATATGTTTTTCCACACTCTATGACTAGTACTGAGCACACGAATAACGTTATGAAGGAGTACTGTGTCATTAGTCATTACCACGTGTTTATATCCAAATAAACGTAAAAATCATAGACCAGGTTGACACAGCCGGAGTTTCCTGGCTTGTAGTGGAATTTCCCAGATTCGAATCCCTGCAAGCACATCAAACAAAGTGACTAAGAACTTTCGTGATTTTTCCGAGTCCCTGCGGATAGATTCTGGGGTTGTAAGTCGAAAAGGTAACAGCTGGTTCTTGCCATATCCTTTCCACCTTATTATTCACTGTCATGCCGCCATTGACATTGTGTTACCTAATATGTGTAATAATCTATATATGTATGTTTATATATATGTGTGTGTGTGTGTGTGTTTGCGTGTGTGTGAAATTAAAATTACAATGATATCAACAAATTATTTTCATAGAAGAAAAAAAAATTCAACGCGAAAAACGTCATGCCCGTTAACCATCAACAGTATGTAACACTACCATTCACCGTTAACACCAAAACCCAAAGTATATTTAACTTTTGTATGATACAGATCTCTGTTCATATCCACGGTAGAGTTGTACAAAAGTAATGGCACATTGGAGCCAATAAGCACGTAGGTTACTGTATACACTGCTACATTAAACAGTAAAGTAGTCTGCGTTTGTAAGATTAGAGGTACTTACAGCGGTGCTGCTAAGGCTGCAAGAATTACGGAATATAACGCTGTGACGCTGAATAATAAGCCATAAAACTTGAATGTTCTCTCTGTGTGTTGCCAACACTTTATATTTGTTACATATGGTGCTCACAACAAGCAGCGAGTTTTCCTCTAAATATTACTGACTGCTGGCTCTTTATAATGCAGAGTCTTTGTGTTTATCTGGAGGCAAGAAAGGGATTTCACACATTATCTAGGTATTTACAGCTACGCAGTAAAACAACAAAAGCGCACTGACAACACATGCTTTAACATACATTATTAATCACCCACATGCTAGTGTCTCCCTTGCGACCGTCATAAGAGTGCTTTTCATGAAAGCTAGTAAAATACAACAATTGCCCAAATTGCAAATTTAAAATACTACAAGTGCCCAGCTGCAAATTTAAAACCACTTCATGTTATATTGAAAATCTCAAGCTCTCCCTATGATCATTAAAAGTCGGAATATGCCATTGTTTAAAAAAAAAACTAATTTTCTATTGTCAAAACAAATAAAATACGCAAACTTTGGCGTGTTTTTGTTGTCTGTTGAGTGTCTGTACGTAATATTCACTCTGTAATAAACATAATACAGTTATAGGTATAAATCTATCAGTATAATGCACAAGCAATTTCATTTGCCGTAAAAGAGTTGCCAGTATAGTTACGTACCTGTTAGATAAGTAAGGATGTGCGAAACAGGGGCGATCGCTAAAGACTATTGTGTGTATTGTTGGTAGAAAATACATGTCAACTGTTTTTAACAACATAACCCAACATTTTATGACAATATGGAGAGCCGTAACACCAGTTGGTTTTGCTTATGCAGTTTGAAAAATTGTTAAACTTTATCAGTTTTGTTGTGTAAGTACCTGATGACGGTCACCATGACAACCGAAACAAGCAGGTGAATATTAACGTGTGATAAGACATATTATGCCAGTGTGCATTTGTTAGTTAACCACATAAGTGTGAATACTTCTTAATGCACGGGCATGGAACAATTAAATTTCGTTCACTATGTAATTTGATACACAAATTTTCTTTGCGCACTGTACATCTAAGAATACACCCATTTTCAACTAATTGCACACCTGCCGATTAATTCTATATTATTGCTTCTCCGATATGTTTCTTATAATAGAAGTAACCTTCCTCAGGAAGGCTGTTGGCACAAAGGAGCATTTGATGCTAAACCATATCGTTGTCGATTGTGCATCTTAAGAGATACATTATGAAATAAAGTGGTTAAAAAGAATATTTGAATGTTGAACTGTTACTAAAATTAGGTTCAATTTTACAATGTCTATCTTAGTTTCTGTTTGCATATGTTTTCCAACGGATTTGAAATTGGTTGGAAATAAATATATTATTATATCATCTAGATAAACTTCAAACTGCTGGTTAAATACGCATCCTACACACCAAATATTATTCCGGTGATAAATTCCAGGAAAATTAGATGGGTGGAACATGTGACATGTTTGGGAGACAGGAGAGATGCATACACGTTTTTGATGGAAATGCCGGAAGGAAATAGACTGCTTGGAAGACCTTGGTGTAGAAGGTAGAATAGCGTTACGGTGGATCTTCAAGAAATGGGATGGGGAGGCAGGGATTGCATTGATTTGGGTTAGTCTAGAGACATGTGAATGGCTGTTGTGAATGCAGTAATGAACTTACGGATTTCATAAAATACGAGAAATTTTTTGACTACCTGAGGACCCATCAGGTTTTCAAGAAGGACTCACTTCCATGGAGTTAGTTGAGTACGCATCGAATAGCCTTTATTGCTCCATATGATTCTGCCGGAAGGTATCTCTTCATTTAAGAGTACTCCAGGGTCTCAGGACGCCATCCTATTTATTTTTTATCGTGGGTCAATTTATATGTGTCCGGTCGGCCACGTCCACCCTTTCAGCGTTCACCAAATTACTGTTCTCGGCGCGCCCTTTCTTGTGGTTCGTGTCTTTCCTCTTCACTTGCTTATCTGTGATTAGACAGAAAATGTCCTTGAACTAGGGTCACGACCCTAATGCCCAGCCTGCCTCCTCCGCCTCCATTTTATGACCATACGTCGTAAAATTCTCATTCGCCCAAAAAATACGAGCTTCTCTTGATTTTACGTAGCACTTTCTGTTTATTTCCTAGTATCCATGGCAACATGATAATTACCTCATTTCCGGGACAAAATAATATAAGGTGAATAATGAATATGGTAGATACTAAAAAGAGGAAGGTTCTTTTACTTTCGTCTATAACGTCTTTTCATAAATATGGTAAAGATTATTTTAAAATTTCTTCATGATATCTTTATGTGACATAAACTGTTGCTTTAGCCGTAACCGATTTTTATATCAGTTTCGTTTTGCTGTAAACCTTCTGTAATGATCAGAGACCTTCACGGAATAAGCTTCTTCACACAGCTTCCGGTTATAAAAGACGTTTTCGGTGACGATGGGAACGACAGGCTGTTCTGAAAAGATTGGTTATCACCTTTATACATGTAGTGTAACAACCAAGGGTTTTATAGTGTTTAAGATTTTTGTAACTTTTTAATTTAAAATTATTAATATTTCCAATCTCTGTACTCAAACACTGATGAACTTGACACATTTATAATACTGGGAATAATAGAAGGTTTGGATAATTGTCTTGTACAAATCTGCACTCCCTGATGATGGGCAAGTAAGGTTCGAAACATGTAGGATTTTGGGTATTAAAACATTATTCTAATTCTAACAAAATGTGAGCGTTTGTTGGTAACATTTTAACAATAACAGATTGACACTTATTTAACTAAAGTGAAATGAGAATCCAGTAGGCGGTGACTCTGAATTATAAAATTGGTGGTTAAATTTTGATTATTTCACTGGCGTCGTTTTCTAAGATAACTAAACTTTAAACTTTAATGATTAAAGTATGCATGTATTCCGCCAGGTTTGTAAATAAGTATCTACATTTTGTCCACGCAGTGTGCATGAGTCTAACTTACGACCATGTCAATAAAGTGCATTTAACAATCGATCTCTCTAATTGATACAAATTTGTTCTCTGTGAGGTATGAACCGAATAAGCATAATGTAAATTCACTTTGAAATTTACTGAGCTAAATTGAAGATGCACTTTGTTTTACAATTGTAAAGTGATTCTCAGATTTGCACCATGTTTCTTTTAACTCTAAACGCATTAAACGTATTGAGATTTCATGTAGTATTCTGGGTCTTATATAAAACAATTTGGGTCCAGTATCCTTATCTAATAACCTGAAAAACTGCGTTACTTGAAAGTCAAGTGGTGTATTATGAATTACGCGTAATAACAGGCAAATTAAAATTATTTATATGTAAATATGTATTTAGTACCGTTGAGTAACACTCTCCATCCTTCTTTTAAAAAAATATTTAATGCTTTCTAGTAAAATTATCGCTGTTTTTTCTTAAAACCAAAGAAATTCATTTTGTGGGCAGAATGTAGGACTTTTAAAATGTCGAACTTGGCTATGAGTGAAGAAACCTCTTGCCCTATAGGGTTAATTATGCAGTATAACATAAATTAATGTGCTATTTTCTTCAATTCGAGAGTTATGGGAACCAACGACACTGACCTATGTTAAAGATTATCCAATCACCTGCACGAAGGGAACTAAAGAACACGCAAATATCTCTGTTAACACAACCGATTTCCGTGCAGATATTCAGACGTGGAATATCCGTAATACGTACGGGGGCTACATCTCAAACCTACTTAGGTAAAGGGTTTGTAAGTAAGACAGACCCTTAAAAGATTCGTACCTGGGGGTGGAAGAAGAATCATATACATATATATATATATATATATATATATATACTAGGTCTGTAAATAAAGTAATGAGACTGATTCAATATAACTCTGTACTTATTTTTAAACTATAAATCGAGTTTGTCCCCTTCAAAATAGTTCCCTTGGGAGGCTACACACCTCCGGAGACGTTGTTCCCACTCTTCGTAGCAACGCTGGTAGTCGCTAACCGGAATCGCTTTTAGTTAGTCGGTTACAGCTTTTTCGATGTTTTCCACCGTCCCAAAATGGCGTATTTTAAGGTGAAACATTAGTTTTGGGAGTCGCACGGACTCAGATCAGGGGAGTATAGGGGCTGTGGAACAACAAGAATGTCTTTTTAACCAAAAATTCGATCACAGGGATCGCCGTGTGACAAGGGGCGTTGTCGTGATGGAGCATCCAATTGTCAGCAATGTTTGTCGCACGCGAACAACTCTTTTTCTTAGTCTTTCAAGAATTTCACAGCAATAAAACTGATTAACAGTGTGTCCTTGAGGCACAAATTCTGTATGGACAATCCCTTCACTGTCAAAAAAGCAGATGAACATGGATTTTATTTTTGATTTGCTCCTTCTCGCTTTTTTC
>Ga0123355_10008988_pt1 | contig 15143 bp, 9 predicted proteins | sample TergutEmb28metaG_3_FD_89872 | JGI IMG/M metagenome (GOLD analysis project Ga0123355, IMG submission 89872) | Embiratermes neotenicus P1 segment gut microbial communities from Petit-Saut dam, French Guiana - Emb289 P1 | ecosystem: Host-associated > Arthropoda: Insects > Digestive system > Gut ...
AAAAAGAAGGTTATACTTTAAAAATGGCGGACTTTAAAGTTAGGTTTAAAAATTACCGCCCTTTTGTAAAAATTTAAAAATTGCGGGCTTCCACTATATTGAAAAAATGGCGCCCGTCCAAGACGGCGGACTTTAAAGTTAGGTTTAAAAATTACCACCCTTTTGTAAAAATTTAAAAATTGCGCGCTTCCGCCATATTGAAAAAAATAGCACCCATCTAAGCTGGCGGACCAAAACAATAGCTGGCGTCACACTGTCTGGGACTAAAGTAATTTGCATAGTAATTAGATCAATCATGCCGTCCGCATATTAATTAAATTGTTTACATATTGATTTAGGTCGTCTGAATATTAATTCAATTATTTACATATCAATCAAGGACGTAAGAATATTAATTAGGTAATTTGCATATCAATCAAGGTCATTTGCATATTAATTACGTAATTTGCATATCAATCAAGGTCATTTGCATATTAATTAGGGGGTGGGGCTGTCGGTAATGCAGCGAGCTGCATTATCGGCCGGCAAACCTGCAGGCTTACTACTCAGCGCTCTGTAAGGGAAGCGATTTGTATTGAACTTTGTAAAGGAACACATCAGGCCTCCATTAAAACATAAGCGTAATTTGTTAGAGAGACGGGAAAGGCACATCATTTTTTGTAATTGAAGTTTTATAACTACGAAAATCTGTAACTAGTATTACTGTGGAAGTAAATTTTATTGTATTTTTTCTTTATATAAAAATGCCACATTTAAAATATCAAAGCTAATTTGCTGTCTCAGAAATAAAATTAATATGGTTTCTTGTTTTCACAAAACAACGAACAAAACGGACCCTAACGCGTTAACAAATACGTGTATCAGTTAATGCGATATTAAGGTTTTCTGGAATTTACTGACGCAACAAGATCTCCTGGCATCCAGTAATACTGTAACCGAAATATCGACCTATGTTTGCCACAAGACAGAGCACTTTTCGTCATGTCAGCATGTTGTTTTCACATGAAATTGCAGGATATCTTATTGTACTCGTCCATATGCAGCGACGTTTGGAATGTTTTGATTCAGTGGATCCTTGATTGTGTTATTTACGCCTCCTATGATGAAGTCAGAATAGCACAAGTTCTGTTAGTTTTATGTCACGTTATATGTTTACTTTTTAGATAATTATCCGAGCTTAGGACGATGTTTTGCGAAATAGAACTGTCTGATCAGCACAACAAATCATTTCTTTTCATATTACTTACAGAGCTACAAGTTTCGACTACTAATTGTTCGTCGTTAAGCAATTAAAATTATTTTTTATTTTTGAAATTTATTTGTTTCAAAATGCAGCCCTGTAACTCCTCTAAAATTTAATAAATATTGTTTTGGTGCTGAATGATAACTTGACATATATACGAAAAATAAATGGAATAACCAAAATGAAAATTGGTTAAGATATTTTTGCCTGACTCATTCGTTTTGCAGTCTTACGTGTACAATATTTCTCTGAAGTTGATTTCTAAAATTTCTATATGACTAAATCTAAAATTATGTTTTATTATTATACATAACAGATTTTCAACAATTTCAACAATTTCATTTATTGTGCTATTCTTAATTTTTCAATCAATGTTTTATTTATCTTTTCCAAAGTGCTGTTATGCTCAGGTTAATCCTGAGAAACCATTACCAATAACCTGGAATCAGACATAAATACCTGACATTATATCTACCAAAATTAATGGTAAATCCGTTTGGAATTACAGCTACACTTACCTTTCTTACTATTATTGCCTTCGGTGATGTGGTACCGTGTAATTTGGTAGATTATTGTTTTACGTAAAGTCTAAGATCCCCTGTGTAATCTCGAAATGAATGGATTCTTTCGCCCCAATTACATTAATGTAACCTTCTTTTTAGAATGAATTATATCTTATTGTAAGTATTACAAAACCGTCTTATCTCTTATTTATTATTGAGAGGAAACACACAAACTTGGAAATGGTATGTAGTCAAACAAAACTGCGTCACAAAAGTGTATTTATTGACTATAATGGGCAACTACATGTTTCGGCCTGTACTGGTTATCTTCAGGTTGTCTTAGGAGAATTTAACTGAAGATCTTACTATAAGCATATCGCGCGCACGTGGTGTAGAAACCTCAACATACGGGTCTTATTTGAAACAAGTAAAGTTACTTTGTGGAGTTGTGAACGGCTGGTATGATGGTTCAATAATTGTGCGGAATCCTGTTCTCGTCTGACTTCTTCTTTAATTCTCTTGACGGTAGGTTTTTTTTGTGTGTACGTAAGCCGGTGATGTGTTGGGGACTTTTATCCTGGGGTATGTGGCAGTTAGTTTTTTGGCGAGGCATTGTTTGTGGAAGTAAATTCACGCATTACAACTATATAGTTTTCTCTTAAGGTTCCCGAAAATTCGGATGAGGCTTTGACTAGGGTTTAAATCTAGGAAGTGTTTAACCCCTTTGTGTGTATGAAACCTGTGTTTGACAACGTACTATTTCCAAGTTTCATACACACAACGGGAATGACACACTTCTTAGAAACACACAAAATTCGATGAGTTGTCTCTTTTTTGCTTTTAATGTAAACATAAATTTAAATAAACAAATAAAGTAATAAATTTTCAGTCCAAAGCAGCTTAATTCTCATTCAAATAAATCTAACCCAGAATGAAATATTTTTCGAAAGAATTTTTATTTCCTATCATAAATATCTGATTGACAATATAAGTTGTTCTCGACTGAAAATTGATTATCAATTGAGCCACAATACAGCGTTATATTACCCTAAATACAAAAATGACAGAAAGGAATTTCCAAATATCGAAAAATGAGATTCCTCTGTACCAGTAGCTTATCAATTTGCGAAATTATAAAATGTTACTTAAAATTATTCCGTACAATGTCGTCGTATGCAAATTTAAACCAACGATATTTTAAACGAAGTTTTGAAAGAATGATATAAACGTACACTTTTACTGAGTATATCGACCTGAGGTACAAAATTTCAATAAGTTAAGAAAAGTGTTTCGTTTCGTTTTACGCTAAAAAGACACATTATTGCTTACGAAATAACACTTATACTGCCCTAATTGTCACACGTGCTCTAACTTCACTTCTGATATTCCAGTGCTTAAATTGCTTGTGCCTTCTCATACAGACAAACGGTATTTTTCTTTGCCCAATTTACTCTTGTTATGTATTTGGGTAAAATAAATTGTAAAATATTTTTGTCTGATGTTGGTTTTTACTGCAGGAAATAGAAGAAAATTGCTACAACGAAAACAGAAAACAGCCAGTCTGAACTCCAATATTCAGCCATTTACCAGGCAGTTATTTGATGACATTTCATCCGTGCAACTCCTTGTAGCAAACAACACTCAAGTATTTTTCTCTATAAAAACCTTGTGAAGATCTGACATTTATCTAAAGTTTATTATGCATTCGAATCTCTAAAATGAAGATCATTCATCTTTTGCTGTCAAAAATTCCACAAATTGGTGCAGCTGTTATTAGAACTGAGCATTTTACACACAGTAGGTAATAATAGAAGTACCTGAATTCGTTTTTCCATTCAATTGTTAATGGGAAGTTACGATTATTTAAGAGTGACAATTACAACTTGGATTCGTCGAAGTTACGAGGCAACAGACTTCAAAACATTTAAATATATCAATAATTGATGCAACAGTTAGCATGTATCGGTCGGAGTGTTTAGTTGTAAGTGGTGAGGAAGAAAAGAAAGGCAATTTCAGAAATTCCTGATTCAGTCATTGTGGAATGTGGCATTGTTTAAATTTGTAAAGGCGACTTTCAGCAGGAAAATATTATTCACATATTCAAGAAAGAGCAGTGGAAGAATAATGGCTTTTCATTTTCTAAAATTGGTAATCTTTGCTTGCTTTATCCTATCATAACTACTTATTTCCAAATCCAAAAACGATTACCCCAATCCCTCCTTTTAATATGATAATAATTCGGAATTTTTGGAACTAGTGATTTTTAAGTTGTATTAATATTTATTTTCAATTTCTATAAAACGCCAGGTGTTCCTTCTTAAGTTCTTTTGGAAAAAATACCTTGCTCTTTTATTTCTACAGGTCCTTTTCTTTAACATTTGGTCCATTATGAAGCTTTGCATGTCAGTCTTAACCATTGCAAGACATGTGTATTTTTTTCTACTAAATATATTAACAATATTTTTCAACCCCCTATATATAACTGCCAATTCTAATAAAATTCTCTTCTGTCTTTTCCTCAAGGTTTCTTAGAATTTATGACAAATTGGTAAAGTTCCACGAGCTGTTTCGGGAAACGTCGATATTATCAACATATGGAATCACTACACAGTAATAATTATTCTTTCTACTAGGTGTCACAGGGTAGGGTTAACAGAATTGGATGTTTGGGTACTTAAATTTGAATTGTACAACGCGCCCAAGACAAATGGATTGAGCGAAATGGGAACGGGTGTAAGGGGGAGCGGTGCGTAGTTCGAAAAGCAGATATTTAGAGCGTTTTACTGATTTTAATGAAGGTGTAGAAACCTGGTTTTATTAAAAAATTCATTAAGATTCTGCTCAGTCAAACAGTATAAAAGAGTCGATGATATTCTGTTAGTTTTGGTAACAGAATGCGTTATCAGTGTGTTGGTAGTCCATAAGGAAATATTACATACATTATTATATAATTTTTTAAAATTTTGTGTGAGAAAATATGCGTAATGCAGATAATTAATTATGAAATTCGTAAAAAATATCATCCTACTAAAATATAGTGGGGCTGATAAAAAGGGAAACAAAATATTGAAGAATGGCAAAACAAAACTATATGTAGGAATGTCTTGATGTAGCGTAAGGGAAAAGGATTAATTTAACACGAAGGCCGGCTTTTTTAAGAGGTTAATTTAAAATTGACTCAAACCGTACAAATGCACAATTGACGGTGTTGTTGTTCGGAGTTACGCTGCAGTGCAGTGTGATATAAACAGCTAAACAGAAGTTTAATGCTATTTACTTATACTCCATTTCGTATCTATTTGGCCACATACGTAACAAGGAAAGGACATGGATTTTTATATCGTAATTAAAGTTATAAATGGAGGAACTTATCACGGGAAATGTGATGTATAATCTGGTGAAGGTTTCCTAAATGTCGGAGAAGCTTTGTTGTCCTCCGTTTTACGGTATGTCCTTATTATAACCGAATTACACCCACAATGTAACTGTTATTTTCAAAAATATCCTTCAAAGATAGTTTAAGGAACCTTATGAACCTTCTATCCCAGAAACAGGTTCTTGGTTGGGAAAAACGGAGGGAAATAACCACTGAGGAGAACTAGACGTAGATGGGTGGATAATATTAGGATGGAACTCCAGGAGGTGTGATGTGGTTATATGGACTGGATTTGACTGGCCCTGGATAGGGACGTGTGGCGGAGGTTTTTGGGTGCGGTAATGAACCTTCGGGTTCCGTGAAATGTGGGTAATTTCTTGACTAGCTGCAAACCAGTTAGCTTCTCAAGAAGGACTCTATACCATAGAGTAAGTAAGTAAGTAAGTAAGGAAGTAAGTAAGTAAGTAAGAAGGAGTCATAGTGCGGAGATAAAATTTAAATTTCCCCAACACTGATATAGTTAGGTAGAACAACTTTTGCCATAACTTCAAGCCCACCGCCATATACGATAGGGTGCTGATAAGTCCTTGGGCCGTCCAGGAAGTAAAAACTGCAGCGACGAAAATCGGGATATAATGAACAAACACCACATGAAGATCAATATATTTCTCAGGTATTTGTTCTAATTTTGGAAAGCCATTCAAAAAAGTCAGAAGTTTTCTCGTTCAAAAAGATTGTTTCTTTCCTGGTTGGGCTAAGAACTTATAAGCACACCCCCACAACCGGATTCTGTGAAGGCTCTAAAAATTCATCCAATAAATAGAGGAATGTACGGTATTGAGCAAATAAAATTGCGCTGCGTTATTTGGAAAAAGAAATAAATTTGGGCATCCTGTTTGTGATAATGCAATTCAGCGCAATTACAAATGGAGCACTACAGTCATCTACGTCCCTCACTTTACAGGAAATCCACTTGGTGCGCTGTCTGACATGCATTAGCCACAGATATTTCGTACCAGAACAAATTCTGGTGATACCGTCGCCAGCTACCTACCGAGATGTGCAAAAGGAACTGATTGCAGAAATTCATCGAACTTCTATCAGGCCTGTCATTTAACTATTGATTGTAAAATTAGCTTACCAGAAGGATCAGACTTTATAGATATAGACAGCCATTACATTATATTAATACCTGATGGGAATATCGACAGTATTAATGCTGAAAATTTGGGGCTAATTGTAGACCGAAAAACATTCACAAATCTATGGAATTCTGAAGCTCGGTTTCTTGTGGCTGGAGCAAATGAATTCTCAATGTCACAACAAATGGACATATTTGATTATTTATCAAAATTTAGAATATATAACTGCATTACCGTAAGCCGAGAACATTATGAATTAGACAGAGTATACAGCAGACCTATAAACGTCAATGATGTTGATAAAGGCATGAAATTGTTGATGTGCAATTGGTTACCATATCAGAATTCAGACGGTTGTACTGAGGTGAATGATATCACTCGACAGGACAGTTGGGTTATTTCTACACGGAGGGACTTTACCAAGAACATTGAATTGTTTCCACGAAAGTTCAGTTACAGTCTCAACGGATGTCCTCTGAAAGCATTTGTAAGGGTCTGAGGTAGTTTTTTTAATAGGTATAAAATTATGGCACGGATTCAAACGGGAGTTTTGTGACGAAATTATTTGGCCTTGAGATGGTTTCACTGACGATGGTTTTGAAACAGATGAACATGACGTTTGTTCATGTTCCTACACCAGATGGTTGTCCCATTTTTAGACTTCACTAGTTCCCACTACATAATGTGTTACCGCTGGTATATAGAGTGTTCTGACAAATATCACAGCTGGAGCAGTATCTTTAGAATGCTATTTGTGGAACTGTGGCTACTTCTGATCATATCTAATGTGATTGCGGCCTTTTCGAATACGTTTGTGGATACAGCTGCACGTCGGATTGGCAAGGGCACAAAACACTGACAAGTTTGTTAACCAACGACTGGGGCTGTCATTCTGGGGGTGTCAGTGTCAACGATGCCACACGCACCGTCACTAGCTCCACTGTTACTCACGTGGGTTCGTTTCCCTCTGGTTTTTAGCACAGTATTCCAAGCACTTATCACAACGTTACATACTGACTCCGGTTACAAAACACCAATTCAAAACATGGATGAGCTCTTCGCTTCGGGTACTAAGCTTTACTATACAGAAGACTACAAATTAATTTTCGAGGATACTGACGGAACAGAAATATCAAAAATAGAAAGAAATCCTGCGAATTGCTAATAGTTTTTATACTGCAATTACTGAGCAATTTACCTTAAGAATGTTTAAATTTTGCACGATGGTCTTTTTGTTAAATCTGAATATCCTTTCTTTTTTGATATATTTGGTAAAATTTCTGAACCCAGGTTGTGCAGGTTAGAAGACGGTTTAGTTTGTAACAACGTCCTAAGAATTTTAATGTTTCATGGATACCCACTGTTGAGGTGAATTACTGAAATTATTGATCTACTGGTTGAAGCAGAATATTACAAATTCTGGATATCACTGGACCAGCACATGGATAAACTTTATTCCCATATAATAGGTATCGATCACCCGTTTGATGAATATTACAACTTCAACCTGTATCTCATGCGTCCTGCCTTCTAACTGCTTTTAATGTGCTTGTGTCTAAGTTCCTTCTGCTTTAATTTAGTTTGTTTTACAATCGTCTGTTAAGCAAAAGGAAGTGATGCTCATAAAGTGTGAACCGATAAGTAAGTTTGAATTATGGCTGTGGTTAAACAGTTCTGCGTCACCCATAACGCGCCAGCGAGTTCACTTGCCACCTGCTATCGAGTGACATAGCAATGCATAAAAAGCGCAAGAACAGTAATCTGGCGAATCCGTTTCTAAATCATTCGGGGAATTTGGGGAAATTCTGTACAAGTTGGTGGCTGAGATAGTACTTAAGGTTGCGTACATTTTGTTACTCAAATTTAAGACACACTTACTGAAGCTAAATTGCTTACCGTGAGTCATTTTGGCAAACCTAAATGAAAGGTTTTGTTTTCTAAATTGACGTAACACTTTGGATTACATAGAGTCGAGACAGTTAGTGTTTAGTAACTGAACTTGTAGAAAACTACGGATTATAAAAGAAAATATTTGTGTGAATGCGGTGTTAGAAGTGTAGAGTAGCACCTATATATAAATTGTGTGTATGTATGTACATATATATAAAATGTTAGTAATAAAGAATATATTTGGAATTCTGAACTAATTGTCATTTGGACTGTATTCTATGGTCGTTGTGTCAACCAAAATCCTAGAAAATCACGATTCTCTAATCTCAGTGATAGCTAGCTCCTACTTAACCGATTAATCCAAAGGGCTACTTTAGGATTCCCTTAATGTAGTGTCAGGAGATCGATCGATATTGGTCCATTTCCTTATCGATATGATATGGGGCACTCTATTTGGTTCCAGTGATATACATGAATGAAATTAATAACTTTCTGAACACAATTGCCTATTTAAGGGACGTTATATTCAATCTGTCTGACTGAGCTACATGTTTCGACATAAATTATTGCTTTTCCATTCTCTTAAATACTTTAAACAACATGAGAGAGAATGACTTAAATTACGAAATCATTTTCATTACTATTTTAAAAAGATTAATATATTTTATATCTTTACAAAAAGTATATAAAGTGATGATTTAATGTAAAATTAATTAGCTTTTCCTTCTTAATGTTAATAAAAATAAAATAAAACATTACGAAAAATACAGTTGTAAAGAATGTGATTATTATTTAAGATATGAATAAAATGTTAGAAAATATTATGGTGTCATAAAATCGAGAAGACTTGTAATGACCACGGGTGTTGTGCCCACACCGCTGTCACCAGCTTCAGAAGTGACCACGGTTTGGTCCCCACCGCTGTCACCACTGTCTGTAGTGACCACGTGTGTTGTGCCCACACCGTTGTCACCAACTTCTGAAGTGACCACGGTTTGGTCCCCACCGCTGTCACCAGCCTCTGTAGTGACCACGGGTGTTGTGCCCACACCGCTGACACAAATCACTCTAATGAATAGGGTTTGGTCCCCACACCTGTCACCAGACTCTGTAGTGACCATGGGTGTTGGGCCCATAACGCTGTCAGCAATCTATGTAGTGACCACGGTTTGAACCACACCGTTGTCACTAATCTCTGTAGTAAACCACGGTTTGGTTCACACCGCTGTCATCAATATCTGTAGTGACCACGGGTGTTGTGCCCACACCTCTGTCACCAATCTCTGTATTGACCACGGTTTGGTCCACAAAGCTGTCACCACATCTCTTTAGTGACAATGGGTGTTGTGCCAAAACCGCAGTCACCAATCTCTGCAGTGACCAAGATTTGGTCCAAACGACTGTCACCAAATTCTCTAGTGACCACGGTTTGGTCCACACCTGTCACCAATCTCTGTAGTGCCCACGGGTTTTGTGTTCAAACCGCTGTCACCAATCTTTGTTGTGACCACGGGTGTTGGGCTCACACCGCTGTCACCAATCGCTGAAGTGACCACGGTTTAGTCCAAACTGATGTCACCAATCCCTGTAGTGACCAAGGGTGTTGTGTAGAAACCGCTGTCACCAATCTCTGAGGTGACAACGATTTGGTCCACACCGCTGTCACCAATCTCTGTAGTGACCACGGGTGTTGTGTCCAAGCCGCTGTAACCAATCTCTGTAGTGAGATCGGTTTGGTCCAAACCGCTGTCACCAAACTCTGTAGTGACCACGGTTTGTTCCACACCGCTGTCACCAATCTCTCTAGTGACCACGGTTTGGTCCACACCGATGTCATCAATCTCTTTAATAACCGCGAGTGTTGTGCCCAAACCGCTCTCACCAATCTCTCTAGTGACCAAGTGTGTTGTGTTGACACCGCTGTCACTAATCTCCGTAGTGACCATGTGTATTTTGTCCAAAACGCTGTCACCAATCTCTGTAGTGACGACGAGTGTTGTGTCCACAACGCTGTCACCAATCTCTGTAGTGAACACGGTTTGGTCCACAACGCTCTCACCAAACCCTAAAGTGACCACGGTTATTGAGTCCACACCGCTGTCAGCCATCTCTGTAATGACCACGGTTTGGTCCACACCGGTGTCACCAATGTCTGTAGTGACCACCGGTGTTGTGTCCACACCGCTGTCAACAGTCCCTTTAGTGAACACGATTTGGTCCACAACGCTGTCACCAATCTCTGTAGTGATCACGGGCGTCGTGTCCACACCGCTCTCACCAATCCCTATAGTGACCACGATTTGGTCCGAACAGATGTCACCAATCTATGTAGTGACCATGGGTTTTGTGCTCTCACCGCTGAAACCAATCCCTGTAGTGACCACGATTTAGTCAACATCGCGGTCACCAATCTCTCTAGTGACCAATGTTGTTGTGTCCACATCGTTGTCACCAATCTCTGTAGTGACCATGGGTGTTGTGTTCAAACCACTGTCACCAATCTCTGTAGTGACCACGATTTGTTCCACACCGCTGTCACAAATCTCTGTAGTGACCACGGGTGTTGTGTCCACACCGCTGTCACCAATCTCTGTAGTGCCCACGGTTTGGTAAACACCGTTGTCACCAATTTCTGTAGTGACCACGAGTGTTGTTTCCACACCGCTGTCACCAATCTCTGTAGTGACCACGATTTGGTCCACACCGCTGTCACCAATCTCCGTAGTGAACACGGGTGTTGTGCCCAAACCGCTGTCACCAATCTCTGTAGTTACCACGGTTTGTTCCACACCGCTGTCACCAATCTCTGTAGAGACCACGGTGTTTTGTCCACACCACTCTCACCAATCTCTGTAGTGACAATGGATGTTGTGTCCACACGGCTATCACCAATCTCTTCACAGACCACGAGTTTTTTTGTCCACACCGCTGTCACAATCTCTGTAGTAACCACGGGTGTTGTGTCCACACCGCTGTCACCATTCTCTGTAGTGACCAAGGGTATTATCTCTAAATCGCTGTCACCAGTCTCTGTAGTGACCAAGGGTTGTTGTGTCCACACCGCTTTCACCAATTTCTGTAGTGACCAAGGGTGTTGTGTCCACACCGCTGTAACTAATCTCTGTAGGGTCCATTGGTGTTGTGCCCTCACCGCTGTCACCAATCTCTTTAGTGACCTCGGCTTTTACCACACCGCTGTCACTAATCTCAGTACTGATCACGGGTGATTTGTCCACACCGCTGTCACCAATCTCTGTAGTGACCACGGGTGTTGTGTCCAAACCGCTCTCAACAATCTCTGTAGTTACCATGGGTTTTGTGTCCACACCGCTGTCACCAATCTCTGTAGAGACCACGGGTGTTGTGTCCACACCAATCACACCAATCTCTGTAGTGATGACGGTTGTGCCCACACGGTTGTCACAAATCTCTGTAGTGACCACGATTTGGACCACACTGCTGTCATCAATCTCTCTAGTGACCACTGGTTTTGTATCCACATCGTTGTCACCAATCTCTGTAGTAACCAAGGGCGTTGTGTCCACACCGCTGTCAGAAATCTCTGTAGTGACCACGGGTGTTGTGCCCACACCGCTCTCACCACTCTCTCTAGTGACCACGATTTGGTCCACACCGCTGTCACCAATCTCTGTAGGGACCGCGGTTTATTCAACACCGCTGTCGCCAATCTCTCTAGTGACCACTGGTGTTTTGTCAACACCGTTGTCACCAATCTCTTTAGTGACCATGGGTTATGTGTCCACACCGCTGTCACCAGTCTCTGTAGTGACCACGTGTGTTGTTTCCACACCGCTGTCACCAATCTCTGTAGTGACCATGGGTGTTGTGTCCACACCGCTGTCACCAATTTGTGTAGTGACCACGGGTATTTTGTCTACACCGCTGTCACCAATCTCTGTAAAGTTCACGTTTGTGCCCAAACCGCTGTCATCAATCTCTGTAGTGACCACGATTTGGTCCACACTGCTGTTAACATTCCACGTAATGACACGGAGGTTGTGTCCACATCACCCTCACTACTTTGTGTAGCGCCCAGCCGAACGGTAGTTTTGGGCGGCTCTATTCTGCCGTTAAGTGGCCTATCCTGAAATTCCTACGGGCTCAAGAATAAATATTAGCAATGTCCTAGTTAGAGGCTTCACGGTTACCTAAGTATCAAGGAATTCTTTGGTATTTGTGGGATACGAACTGCATAACTACTTAAGAAAGGATTTTATTGTCTACTATATATACATAAATATACATGTAGGTTACACTGGTCCCAGATATGTTTCTACAATCCCGTATTTACGCTAATTATTATGTTACAAATTTGTAAGTTAATTAATCGTCACGCCACTGCTCAATCCCAAGCGTTAATCGTGAAATTTGGTAAAGTATTTAGTTTCGAAAGCAACTGGCTAAAACAATTAATTTAGATGATCGTTCAGATCAGCTTACCTCCTGTTACCAGCCACAGTAGGAAGGAGCCCGATATCTCGACCAATGATATTTTATAAAGTATAATTTCTTCAGGCCACAGAATTATGCCGTGTCCTAGACCAAAATTACATGTTGAGACAAATCTCGCGAGTGTGCGAGTCTATATTTAACCTAATTTCCTCGGGATTTTATAGTGGCGTTGTGCCGACTCAAATAATTTTCCCAATACTTACAACACTTATCTGGGGCACACATACACCTTTCAACAAACAACTGTGAAGTAAGCTGCCCAGTGTTTCCTAATTATGGCAACTCAAGTTTCGCTGCCAGCACATTACATTTGTTAAAAAAGAGACCAAGTGATTACCAAATGTTGCGTACATTACAGAATGAGATGGGTTGGACATGTGGCATGTATTGGTGAGGAGAGGGGGTATATAGGTTCTTGGTGGGGAAACCGGAGAGAAGGAGACCACTGTGGAATCTTAGGCGTAGATGGGTGGATAATACTAGGAAGGATCTCCTGGAGGTGGGATGTGGGTATATGGACTGGATTGGGTTGGCCCAGGATAGAGACAGCTGGCGGACACTTGTGAGTGCGGTAAAGAACCTTCGGATTCCGTGAAATGTGGAGAAATTCTTGACTAGTTGCAAACCAGTTAGCTTCTCAAGAAGGACTCTGCACCATGGAGTAAGTAACGGGTATCCGATAATAAAAGAGAATATATTTCAACTCTGCCATTTTCGAAGTTGAGAGAAACCAACGATGGTCACCTTACGCCTTCAGTATCTGGTCTTTTGTCGAAGAAAAAGATGTAGAGTATTTTATTATTTGTATTATTATTATTTTAAAGTAAGTTTTCTGTTAACTAAACCTTAGTCCTAATATTAACACAGTTTACGCATACACTTAGATGTGATAAAGGACTGAATTTCAGCTCCTAAACGTTGTATACACGATAGCAATAGGCCTACTTGACGATGGCTGCATAAGCCAAGACATTTCGTATATTTATATATAATAGCGTGTGATCCACGTCTGTATGAAGTGAAGTGTTTTTCTTATGAAATATCACTCCTCTAATTCTTGTTTTTTTCGAAGGCTTCTTCCCTAAATTTCTACAAAATTTCCTTCATGCGTAGTTTGCAATATGATCAGTACTGATGTTAAATTAGCAGATTGATTGTTGTTTTCTTTGTGTTACCGAAGTTCTCACCGATATCACACCGATTTATGCACCCAATGAACACCCTATACGTGAAATTATGTCGCGTGCATTTACAGATTGAGAAATGGACAGCACAATTTTTACCAAACCAATGGTGTATCGTTTGGAATTGTGTAATATGTATTTTATTTCCCTGTAATGTACTTAAATATACCCTTAGTGACAATCATTAATGATTTTCAAAATTCATGGTGTTTCGTAACTAATAATTTGAAATATTCTGAAGGAAATAATTCGTTTTTCATTTAAGGTACACTTCTGTAAAATTATGTAAATTTCTTGTCACTTTTGATGTTGTGCAATTCGTAATTCCAGTGTTACGAGAGCATCGATTTCGCTGTGTTTTTTGTAAGAGTTTTTCCAGATCATTACGTGTGATATTCCGTTCTGTGTCAGTTACATAAATGAATGAAATTATCATTATCAAACATTCTCTACGATTGACTAAATTGTTTACTAAAAATGACGATATTTTTATCCGTTTATCAACATTAAAACAAAAACAGACAATATAATTTTACTTACGAAATTTTTCGTAATAAATTTTAATATAATTAATATATAATATATCTATAAGATATAACTATATAAATTATTAATATAAAATTGCTTAGTTTATTTCTCTTTCATGTAACTTAAAATATACCCTTAGTAAATATTCACTTGTATTTAGACAGCTACTAATTTCATTTAGGTTCAGACTGCTTGAATTTTTCATGACATGTAGCAAAGAAGAAGAAATGATTTTAATTTCTTATAATTGTTTCTCTGATTTACACTAAATATATTATTTCACAACAGAACTTCTCGTTATGTTGCTTTCTGTTTCATTTCCCATGATCTGTTTTCGAAATTATAAAAGGACAATATCCTGCATCCCTGAAATTAAAGGCAGCATGTATTTCCAGAACGCTGTTCTGCTCAACTTACAGGCCTGAGCTACGTCACATACCTTGACAATGTAATTACATAACATTCTCCAAATTAAGTACCTGAAACCTCAAGACCTAATATGTACCTTGGCCGGACTACACCAGTGCTTACTATACCGCTACACAAGTTGTTGGACAGATAGGAATGGAAATGTGACAGTATATATTTGAAGACACTGCTTATAGTGACTTTTCTGTTTAATTACACAATAATCAATGTTTTGTAAAGTTTCAATTCATATGTATGAGTATTTAGCTTACATATATGTATATACGGGGTGTAACAGGAGGAACGGACCAGACTTCGGGAGGGTGTTCCTTATGTTATACTATACCGATATAACCCAAAACACCTATATCCAAAGTTGAACGGTTTGGGAGATAA
>Ga0123355_10008989_pt1 | contig 15142 bp, 6 predicted proteins | sample TergutEmb28metaG_3_FD_89872 | JGI IMG/M metagenome (GOLD analysis project Ga0123355, IMG submission 89872) | Embiratermes neotenicus P1 segment gut microbial communities from Petit-Saut dam, French Guiana - Emb289 P1 | ecosystem: Host-associated > Arthropoda: Insects > Digestive system > Gut ...
CAGGAGATAAGTTTTTAGATATGAAGAAGTCTATCAGATCCGGTAGCTTGTTCAAGTCAGTAGGCCAATAGGTAGGTTTTCCTGTGGTGTGGACTTCACAACGGTGTTCCTGGATGGCTTGGTAGAGTTCGGTACCTTTCGCGTTCGTTAACCTAGATCCCCAAGAGGTGTGTTTTGAGTTAAAATCCCCTCCTAGAATGAACTTGCCAGGAAAACTCTGTAGTAGGGAGAGGTAGTCCCTACGTTTCAGGTTATGTCTGGGCGGAGAGTAGATGGCTCCTACAGTAATTGCTCCTGCGGAGGGTCTCTCACCATGACAGAAGAAAATAGACTGGCTATCTAACTGCATGTAGTAGAGTCCTTCAGAACTGTTCATCAGCTAGTCAAATTCAGTATTTTAAGGAACTGGAAGCTTCATTACTCTTTTCACATTATCTTGCCACTGGTCCTTGTCATGTGCGAGAAAAGTCCAGCCCACACTCTGTCATTCTGTTCCTTGTCAAATTTTAATTAGACCACCATCTACGTCAAGGTCTTCCAAGCGGCCTGTCACCTCCACGTTTCCCCACCAAACATTCTCCTTCATGTACGCGATATCTACCGCCCATTTCATCTTCTGTAATAATATTGAGGGAACAGTACTAAACATGAAGCCCTTTGATGTACAGTGGGAGAACATAGATGGAGGGTAGGATGCATGGGGAATAGCTGGACCAGATACAGAGGGAATGGCGGGTGGTGGTGGGGGAGTGGGAGATTTAAATTGAGAGGATAAATTACTGGAAGGATAAAATGATTGCCTATTGGTTTCACGTCTTTATGGCTTACCAGATATTAATAGGGCCATCAAAAGACTGTGGATGAGGTGGACGTGATATAGCACTCACGGGAAGGACAGAGGTTACTTGGGAGACCTAGGCTCGGATGGTAAAACTTTAAAACGGACTTTAATTAAGTAATGTATGAGTGTGTGACAGAATTACCCGGTACGTGAAACGTCTATTGGCAGGCTTCGGGTGCCTAAAGTTCGGTGGGAAATTCGTGATCAGGAGTATTTTTTTAGGTGTAATTTAGGGGGATGCGGTTCACATTTTCGTTTTCATCTCTAATATCAACGCCCTTTTAACCAGAACATTTTTTTGAAAATGCGGCAATTCATTGAATTCTGGTACATATTTTTTGCGACGTGCTAGCCGACGATTGCCTGACAATGTAATGCAAAAAGCAAAGAAGAATTCACACGGCTGATGATGTGTTCTGTTCCTTAGTAACGTTTTCAAAACTGCAAGATTTATGGTATTGTCAGTTGCAGGGCCGGCCCGAGACATTTGGGCGCCCGGGCAGACGAATAATTTGGCGCCCCTTCAAACCAACATTCTTTAAACTTTTCCACCCTAGAACTGGGCTGACGAATATTTTTGCGGGCTCGAGCCCAAATTAAAAATAATTTTCGGAGAAATTCTTTCGCACGTGGAAAACCTGATTTACCACCATCATACTTCCAATTATTCCAGTGACGTCTTAGCGCCCCTTATAGGTTGGCGCCCCGCGCAGCTGCCCAGCTGGCCCTCCCCGTAGATCGGCCCTGGTCAGTTGACAGGTTGGTTATGTACTATGAATTGAGAAGATTACCAAAAACTTCTATAAAGTAGTTCCTACAGCTATAGGGGAGGAGATAAGCTATAGAGTAACTTTCATGGTAGCCCATTTGGTGTAACTGAAATCAGGAAAATGCGAAACAAAGATCAGGAGCGCTAATTCTTTCCCTGTGCAAGAAATATCACTGCTGCAATCAACCGACCTCTCTCATGAGTTGGCGCACGGTGTAGTGATGTTTGTCGAGAATCATCTGGAACTCATTTAGCTGGTCAATAGTGAAGGCTAATATGGACTCAGAGCTCGGAGTGATCAGTTGTAACAGCGTGGACAGTCGTTTCATAGCTTCTTCAGTTGATATGTGTTTCGGCAAGTCCCTGCAATCATACAGTGTCGTCACATTGTAACATTCAACACGAGAAAACTGTCCTAAACCTGAGTTACCCTCTTCAAGAAAGCTGTGTCACTCTGTGTTGCACAGTACTTTAATCAGTGTACTTAAAAGTAAGTAAGGCTGGGAATAATTCTTTTTATTTTGTATATGCATATCGACAAAGGAATTCGAAACCGTTGAATAGTTTTTCGTTTCTTCAAGTAGCAGCGTCCAGCCTATGAAGCCGAATGCGATGAAATTTCGTGCAACAGACCTGCATTAGATTTTCTCATATCAGTTTTATTTTGCAGAACCTTCATTCACTTTTTTAGGTAACACTCCCTTTGCGCTTATATATGTATGTATATATATATATATATATATATACTTGTATAGCATTGCACAAGACCTGGATATTAGGTCGAAACTAGTAACTTCAAAGAAGTGTGATAGTGCTGTGCAAGTTTGTACAATAAATGTGTTTCTTAATTTATTTGTTGAGTCACTTTGGACTAAATGGTTTTATATATATATATATATATATATATATATATATATATATATACTTATATCCTTCATGGCTCGACAGACCTAGTGGAACTAGGCCTCCTCATTGCTGAGGTTTCGAGATCGGACTCAGACACATCACACTCGGTAGGAAGCCTCTGGATGAGTGATCGATCCGTCGTAGAGCCCTATACCTGACAACACACAACACTCACAAGAGACAGACATTCATACCCCTGACGGGATTCGAACCGACAATGCTGGTAAGCGAGACACGCCTTAGAACGAGCGGCTGTCGGGATCGACCTTACATATTATGTGCCCTTGCAACCATCTTTGAGGATGTGGACATACAACGCTCCAACTGCAGGAGACTCCTGCACCCTGTTATGAAGGCTTCATTTTATACCCTTCTATGAAACACAAATTACAGTTCCAGCTAACTAATTACTTTACTCCATGGTGTACATTTCTTTTTTGAGAGGTGTTATTAGCTTGTCTTACCAAGAAATTTGTTCACGTTTTATAAACCCCCGAACCCCGTGTTCACACGAACTTGTCACGTTATGAGCCAGATGAAGCTATTCCATCCCCTAACGTCCTGATTCTGTTGGCCTTCGTAATATCAACTTAAAATCTACACCCAGACGTCTGAACTAGTCTCTTTCCTTCAAATACCCCCACCAAAATATTTACGCTTTTTCCTTCACCCCCATGCCTGTTACGTTTGCCGCAAATTTTATCGTTTTTGACTTGGCCAAAAATATAAATTAGGAAGTTCCTCATTATGTATTTTTTTCCCAGCCTTCTGTTACTTTGACTTTGTCTTTGTCGCAAATATTCTGTTTAGTTCTTTGTTCTCACACACCCTCAATCTGCTACAACAATTTATTTTATACGGCGCTCTAAGCTTTATCTACTCAAAGTCCATAAAATTATAGTACTCCCACACTAAACTGGTGTAATACGATGGTAGAGTATTCATATGTTTAATATATTTTCAGTATATGTTCTTCTCTTAGGGCAAAGGAGGCGTTTTTATACATGTATACTGTATTTTGATTTTGATATAATCGTAAATGTGGACAAACAGTTACCAATTTTTCGCGTTGGGGAACTGTCTGCACAGTGTCCAAATTTTCGGCTCTCTGCACCTACTTGTAGAGAATACTGTGACGTGGAAACCGTCGTCAGTACCCACCACAGAATGTTGCGACAGTAAAGACAGTGGAACTCACATTTTGGACACCAGAGCCTCCGCCTTCGACCGGAAGATTTGGTTCACATTGCAGACGGTGAGGGCAGGGAAAGGTAAGCGCCATGTCGGATAGTAGTTCGTCTCGATACTGACTCTTGTGAGGTTGACCACATAGTCTGCCCATAGTGTACAAACCATGATGCCTGCCCCGATCAGACCCAGCAGTACCACGATCACCCACAGCACCCTGCGAAAAAAGAAAGTCTCATTGAATTGAGCTCCTTGGGTTGGGCCATTCACTTGATCGGCCGAATTAATGACGTCTGCGCTTCCACTAGCATTCGAGTAGGTCTGCTTGCAGTTGAAATGTAAATGGTATCTATAACACGACACGTGTTTTTAATCGACGTTCATATATAATGAAGCTTTCTGATTTTTTAATTGTTTCGTAGAAAATCAGTGGATGTGCTAAGGAGGTCAGCAAGAAAATCAAGGATGGAAAGAATAAAAAAATGAACATACCAAAGGAAATAATGGGAGTGAAAGGGAAGCCGGACATCATAGACATCATACAGAAGAAAAGACTACGATGGTATGGCCACGTCAAAAGGATGCCAGAGGAGAGAATACCAAAATTAATTATGGATTGGATACCACAGGATAGAAGGAAAAAAGGACGTCCAAGAAAAACGTGGATGGAAGGAGTACAAGCAGCCATGACAACAAGAAATTTAGAACCAGATCAATGGAGAAACAGAGAGGAATGGCTTTTGGTTTCCGGCAGACGGCGACAGCTTTTAAAAACCGCAAAGATAGATAGATAGTTAGATAGATAGATAGATAGATAGATAGATAGATAGATAGATAGATAGATAGATAGAAAATTGGACATCAAGAAACAATAAACAAGAAATATAAAATGATCAGAAATTAATATATTCTTAACCATAGGAAATGAGTGATTTGTGGCTTTCACAACGTAGTTCTTGAGGAACAGGGTCTTCTGAGTTGTTGCGCCCTATGGTGAGTATTCTTTCACTGACGTTTCGAAGAAATATGTCGTCTTAATCTCCCGCAGTATGAGTCAATTCACGGACTCGTAACCCTCAAGATGAGGGCGCTACGTACCCTCGACAATTGTGGCAGCAACCACGCAACCACCTAACCACGCAACCACGCAACACAACAACCCAGGAGCCGAGTTCCGCAATACGAAAACAGGCGTGCAAGTATTAAAGTTTTGGGCTTTGTGTATCTCAGTTGGCAGTGCCAAGGTTCCCGCTAGGCTATGACACGGACAAATTGTATCGTCTCTGTCGTATTCCCTCTCTGTCTAAGTTGTTATACAAGCGACGATGAAGTACGGCTGTATTATCCTTGCATTATTTAGTTAATGGAACGCTGCGCAGACGGAATCCTTCTCTCTCTGTCACACACAAACACGCTTTAACCCTTTGATGCCTAACGACTCCTATAGTCGTCGTACCGCACCGCTAACCTCTAAACGTTGCATTTTATATATTTATTCAACAAATATAGGTACTGAATATTTTAAACATGGTATATTCTCTCCGTTTTTTCTCTTCAAAATGCAGTTTTTCATAATTCTAACATATTTGGTTCTTGTATTATTCACATTTTATATACAGGGTGTGCTAAAATTAAAAAAATAATTCCGGCGCCAAAAGTTTAAGCGGCAAAGTATGGCAGGAAAAACACCGCATCCCTAGTATTTTAGCAAATGCGCCATATAAACTGTATACAACACGCAGTAATAATTTTCGGGAAAAGGATTTACAAGACCAATCTTTTCTAACAGAGAAAAGTAGTAATTTGCTTCATATCAGTGGTATGTAGGCGAAATAGTAATCGTAAGGAGAGTTCGCCAATGTTAGACACAGAGGAGAGGATTATATTAAAATACATCTTAAATAAAATGGAATGACTTTTGCAAAATTTATCTGACTCAGAATAGGGAAAAGTGGAGGACTGTTGTGAAAACGGTAGTGAAATGTGCCTTCCATAAAACAGGGCAATTTCTTGACTAGGCGAGGAAATGTTAGTTTCTTAAGCAGGACTCTGCTGCACAGAGACAGAGAGTGTCTAAGGCCAGTGATTGACTTCCTAACAAAGATTCACATGAACTCCTTCACTTTAAGCTACGGATTCTAACCCCTTCGCTTTAAGTTACTTATTCTTTCTCTAACCTGTTTCTGTGTTAAGCGATCTTATGGCCACAAGGGTTTTTTGCGGATGTAAGCTATATTTGTAGCAGCACAGGTGTTAGACTGGAGTGAGCAGATAGTAAGGTTGTATCTTGACTGCTGATTTGGCTTGTTTTGCAGGCGTCTGTTCAGTGACGCATGTACAGCAGTGGCTGGCTTGTTAGGCCGCCCATAGAAAGACTTCAGCATGTAAACCAGCCCATTCGTAAGATAGAAAAATCCTACAAATTTCATGTTTTAGTTAAAAAAAAACATACTGCTAATAATATAAAATGGTGTCGTAGCATGTAATATTGTGCAGTAAAAACAGGATTTATTATTGACCATTGTGATAACTAAACACCAGGCCATGAAGGCGTGAGGGGTCAGTGGGTCCACCAGTTTTCGAGTATGAGGACCTCTACTTAAACCCCACAAATAATCTCACCCCCTCCCCCCCCTCCGCCACATACAAATACTTGTACTTTCACGCTCCGTTAATTAGAAAATGCCCGATGGAAGAAAAATCTATCGTAAATCAGAACTGTTGTAAATTAATTCAAAATGTATTTATCACAATAATAGTAACAAATCATAAGGGAAGAAACCAACTGATGGCTGTACAAACGAGACTGGCTTCCAAGTTTTGTGAACTGTCGGTGTTGCTGGAATAGCGTTGCGACCTTATTAGGTAACTCTACAGCCCTCCCGGGTGTCCGCTGCCCAAAGGTTCGGAAGCACTGGTGTAGGCAAAACACTGCACTTTTTATACCACGGCACAAACATGGAGGTACGTGGTCAGATTCCGGCTTAGGTTGATTTACTCCCAGTGAACTAGGCCCATAGGACTTTGTTTGCTCGCTTGCTTCTTTCTTTGTTTCTCTGTTTATTATTCTAAGCCACTGTCTCGTTCCTGGTCTAGTTATCTGCCAGCTTTCCAGGTTATGTAATGCTAGATGGCAGGAAAACTGTGAGGGACTTGTTTGGTAGCAAACTGTATCGACTTGACATATTTTAAAGCCTTATAATAGTATCAGACTCAAGGAAATGTGAAACGCCATCACCTAGAGCAGCTCGGGGACCCCATGGATAATTTTCAGTCGGTCCAGTCTGTCCCTTTTACTGTGAACAGACCCTTCCCTTGACCACAACGGGGGTTGAACTCCAGTAGTTCTAACAGTGATTACAGTGCGGTGCCTGCTAAATTTTCTTGTCACCAGAAGTCTCCTTTTTGAAAATCAGCCCAGAGGACTGTCAAGCTGACAGGGCTTGTTCCGCAACATAAATACATTCCACAACATTTAATTTACAATGTATGCAACGTTTTGGTTTGGGAATTCTTCGGGGTTTACAAAACAAACATGAGTCGGCATGAAAAAGTCTTTGATAATCACAGAATACCATAATTGGGAGCCGATAGTCAGTATAGTGGCTACACTACAGGATGGATAATGCGGCGTCGTCTTCACGGCAGGGTTGTGAGATTTTTCTTTCAAAGGTATAGATAGGTTCTTGTTCCCACCATGTCTTTTATTCAGTGGCTACCGGGGGCTCTTTTACTGCTGGTGGGGTGAAGCGGACCGCTAATAGCCATATAGTGCCAAGGTTCGAATGAGTGGAGCATTATCTCCATTTCCCTACAAGCCTCATGACTTGTACAGGGTAAATTTTGCTTCTTCCTTCCACATCAATTTTTAATCATCACACTATTCGACGCAACGTAATAGTGAGGCGTTAATTAAACTACAAGAATAAATATATAAATTTCCCGACGTTTGAAAGCCATTTGTAAATGTTTCTCAGTAGCCGATACTGGAATCCAGCTCCGACAGGTGTTGATAAGACTGACATCTGTCGGATAAATTGAAATTCTTTCCCTTACTCGTGCAACTGCTTGTCCAATCACAGTAGGGAGTCGTTGCACCCCAAGTTAAGCGTGTCAGTGCACCTGCCTGTCCACCGATTTGCAGCTTCATTAAATTTTCTTGAGCGGTAGAAGAGAACCGTAAGTTTATTTAGTTTGCGATTTGTGGTTTCATATTAATGTGATTAAATACGTGTAGTGTAGAAATATTCGGACCCCACCTGACACTTGTTTGCTTGCCGGAACTCTTTACTTTGCTGCTTCTCTATATACGTAACTGTAACGCAGTGATCGGTATATTTAATATTATACGTTACTAAACTTTGACCCTGTTCTGTGTACCTTAACTGTATATAAGAAAACTTGAATTATAAAATTACTCGTCGTAACATTCTTTAATTAGCATGAACTTTCAGTTACACATTTTTTGCCATTTTGGCGCACTTTTATAATTAGCCAAGAAAATTGTATATTAGAGGATTTCTAAACTATTGACTTATTAGGAATTTAATACTTATTTATTTGCCACATTTTAGAATTGCAAGTATTTTAAATTGAACAAGAAATTGCTTAATTCGCATTTATTTAGTGCACACGTAATGTGTATTTTTCGTTGAAGGCTTTCGTATTAATGGCGGTCAAAACGTTTCATGGCGCCAAAGTAAATATTAAAACATTTTAATTATTAAGTTATACACCTATAGCTGGGATGTTTTGTAAAATCCATATTTAATTGTTTGCCTAATATTATCACCACAGTTGTTTAGGTAAGTCTTTTATTGACAAAAAGTGGGCAATTAATATTCGCGCCCAGTTTACTTGATAAGATTCTTTCCTTTTGCGAACGTCTGTAGCCATATTGTCTTCAAAGCTTTGATAGCGCCAAAATAAATATACGAATAATTTAATTATTATATTTTACGTTAATTACTCCGACGTTTCGTGAATGTTATATATATTTATTTCACTAAAATTATCATATACATTTTAGAAGCAGGTTTATTACTTACCAGAAAGTGAATAGTTTATAATTACGATATTCATGACGCCAATTCCCTCCCTTATCAAGTAGCCATGTTCGGATGACGTTTGGCGGTAGGTAGTATTTCAGCCATCTTTGTATAGTTCATTTTGAGGAGCTGTGCTGCAACCAGACGCTTCGACTGAAGACTTGATAGTGGCATAATTAATTTTCAAGTAATTTGATTACGTTAATTCTATGAGGATTTGTGTAGTTTATATATTCATTTATTTTCTTAATATTATTCCCTGAAGTCTAGTGGTTAGTTTGTTGCTGAGAAGAAAGTGCATAATTTATGTTTACGATAGACGGTATGAGGAATGCCTTCCTTGTATTGAGGCCATGTTTGAACGATTGGAGGCCACAGGTAGTATTTCAGCCATCTTAGTGTAGTTCATGTTGAGAAACAGTAATGCAACGAGAAGCTTAGAATGAAGACTTGGTAGAGCCAAAATGACTTTTAAAGTAACTTGATTACATTAATTATATGAGGATTTGTATAGTTTATATATTTATTTGTATATATTTACATATCTGGTGGTTAGTTGGTTGCTGGGCAGTAAGTATTGGTTTATTCAGAGGTTAATATCTACGTATCTGCCAAATTTTATAATTAAAACTATTCTAATTTTCCCCATAAATTGTTTAATTCACATTTACGGGTTGCACAAGTAGCGTGTATTTGTGATTGAAGGCGTTAGTAGTTATGGCGGTTCTTAAAGTTTCATGGCGCCAAAAACATTAAAATATTTTAAATATTGTGTTATAGTTTATGACTAGGATGTTTTATAAAATTCCTATTTAATTATTTTGCATAATATTACCGCAGTGACACGAATTAGTTTTTTGCTGACAAGAAATGTTGTAGTTAATTTTCATGGTCCGTTCACGTTACAAGAAGCTCTCTTTGCAAACAGCAGTAGCCATATTGTTTTTACAGTTTTGATAACGCCAGAATAAATATACGAATCATTTAATTAGTATATTGTACGTTAATTACTCCGACGTTTCGTAAATGTTATATATATTTATTTCACTAATATTACCATATATATTTTAGAAGCACGTTTATTACTTACCAGAAAGTGAATAGTTTATATTTACGATATTCACGACGCCAGTTCCCTCCCTTAACATGTAGCCATATTTGGATGACTTTTGGCGGTAGGTAGTATTTCAGCCATCTTTGTATAGTTCATATTGAGGAGCTGTGCTGCAACCAGACGCTTCGATTGAAGACTTGATAGTGGCATAATTAATTTTCAAGTAATTTGATTACGTTAATTCTATGAGGATTTGTTTAATTTATATATTTATTTTCATAATATTATCACCTGAAGTCTGGTGGTTAGTTTGTCGCTGGGCAGTAAGTGCGTAATTTATATTTACGATATTCGGCATGAGAATGCCTTCCTTGTGTTGCGGCCACAGGCAGTATTTCAGCCATCTTTGTGTGATAAATGCATGGGAGCTGTACTGTAACAGGAAGCTTAGATTGAAGTCTTGATAGAGCCAAAATTAATTTTAAAGTACTTTAATTAATATAAATTTCATATGTGCTTACATCAATGATATAATTTAAATTATAGAGGCAAGTTTTGTTGAAAAAAAAGTGCGCAATTCATGTTGATGGTGTTGAGTATGACAAATGCCTTGTAATACTGTAGCTATGTTCGATATCTGAAGGACTTATGTGATATTTTAGCCATCTTTTAACACCAAAAACGTATAAGACTTCAGGAATACCGATTTCATGGGTTTTGAAGGAAGTAGTTGGAAATGAATAAGTTTAGATATTGACGTAATATAAGAAGAGGATTGAATGATATTTTATAAAGTGATAAGTGAAAGTTAAATATGATATATTTAGGTCTAAGATATGTGCAACAGGGAATTCTATGCTGATTTTTCGTTGACATGCGTAAATCAACAAGAAAATTCACATATTCAGCTCCCAGTCTTTGCTTTTGATTTGAAAATTCTCCGATCAAATTTCAGCCATGTACCATCTGTTTGTATTAATGTCTTTGCGAAGTCTTTTTATTTATCTAGCCTCTACTGTACAGAACAGTTTATTTCCATATCTGCTATAACTGGCCATTAATATCCTATTATTTCTTCACAACATTACATAATTCCTATATGATAAACTGTCTCTAAATGACCAACTAATATAAATAATTTCAACTCTCATTTGTTTCTTATGGTAATCAATTTTAACAAATTATTTTTGTATATTTTAAACCTGAATTAAAATCTATAGCTAACAGGAAATTGTGACAAGCTGCTGTAATTCTCAACCCTAAGAGTGATTTAGTACACACAGCATAGTATCCCAAACTCTTTTTAGATATTCAAGCATAATCATCCAGAATCCTTTTACTTTTATTTAGTTATCGAAGAGAGTAACTTCAATCGGCCACGACAGCCTTCTTTTCCCATCCCATCCTATTCTTGCATCTAACTCCTCCGCAGTCTTATCTTTCCCAGTATTTGTCTTGTTATGGGCGATTCAGGACAGTCTTTCAATTTTCTTGATGGTGTCTAGGTGTACAAAAGTCATCTTCCTTTGGGCTGATATTTTAAACAAATTGTGGACTAAACTCCTAGTTTAATATGTTATTTCCAGTTTCTTGTACAATAGCTAATTATCTGTCAGTTCTAAAACGTTGTAACTGTGTTTTATGTCACACATATAAGCTGAGTTTCATGTTCTATATTGTGCCCCATTTCACTACCACACGGTACTGTGCAGCCAGAGCGAGTTCCTTCGATTCAAGTTGTTTTCCGACAATTTGTTCCGAGTTTCATTAAACGTTGGCAATGTGTATATACTCAGATATCATTGTCATTTATATTAGAAGTTATCCTGAATCATTAGAGTTGTTTTCTGTTCTGATTGCTTCTGGGTGCTGTTAATACCTGTTTCAAATTCTCGATCCTTCGAAACTTCGGTAAAAACCAATCGGTAAGTCGTAGCAACACGAAGTAATTGAATCTTAAGTTTCTAGTCCTTGAATTTTTTCAGTGAAAATAACGGGACTGATCACAGTTGACCCTAAATAACGTATGTATTTGGCGTGCCATCCGTAAATAACTGATCTGAATAAGGTCTACTGGAAAGAACTCTAATTACCTATCGTCTTCAGTAAATAACTAGTCTCATTATCCAGAAGGCTGACAGCAGTTAGTTTAATAAATCTAACCAGTACGATGTGCTATCAGATGTGATTGAGAAGTTCGTCTGTCGACAGACGGAACATGGTACAAGTTAGGATATGAAGAAAATTACATTCCTGTATTTTGCTGCCCTCTCATGATACGCGTCTCACCAACCTTCCTTATATATTTCAGATGTTATTTAGCAACAATCATTATGATTCACGCGATTATAATTACTTTAAACTGTTGTACAAATTTATTATTTTATTTATACTCATGCTTGAACAAAATCGTTGTAAGTTTAAAATATTTAACACTTACTAAAACTGATTTTTTTGGTCAGTGTGCTGTTACGTCACTAGGTGTGACGTCACGTAAATTATGACATCAGATTTGGGCATAGAAATTACTTTGGTGTCAATTTCCACATATGATCGTACAAATTACCAGTCTGTCAATTGAACTAACTCACTAGTATACTAACAAACTAACATATCCTTATTCTTCTGGTTGTGGTCTTTTACATTTACTTATGCATGGCCGGCAAACACTAAATTAACACAATTTGTACGTTCATATGTGCCCATTGGCATCCTATGGCGAATTAGACTTACATAAAAAATATTTGATCCACTCTTATGAGAAGTGAGTTTTTTTTTTTTTTTCACTAGATATATGAATGTATTTGGATTTTATGCAAACATACACATTCATAATTTGGAAGAAACAAGTCCCGTTACCCCTCTGCTTCTCTGATTGTGATAGCTACCCGGTATTTGCTCATGGAAAGTCGACAAAATTTTAATTAAATTCCTTCAGAACTGAAATTACTTATGACAATAAGCGACATTTTAAATGCAATACGTGAAGCTGTAAGCATGATTAACGGGAAATAATTAAAGGCCTTTTTATTACATTTTATAAAAGAATATAGTAATAATTTTAATGACAGGCGCAGATTTTGTTAAGCGGACGAAAGGGCGAATAAAATATCTCTCTACATAATTTATTGTTATTTCGGTATTTGGTGTCATTGCGTAATCTGTATTGTGACAGTTCCATAGCTTCTGCCAAAACAATTTCTCCAGAAAGTGCGATCTAGAGCTTCGAATTTCAAGTTACAATGTCATCTGTTTTCCTTAAGGTTATTCACTAGCTACTTATGTCTTCTCCCTCGTATTCCCGCCCCTTCTATATTTCTTTCAATAACGTGTTTTAGAAGGCAGCTGTTACGCAAAGATATTTTGTTGTGCGTAGTGTATTCTGCTCCTTTGCATCAGTCCAGGAAGATATACCAGTATCAAATTTAGTAACCAAGACGCCCGGCAAGGCGCGGTGCATTTAGCTCTCTTTTGTTCAACAAGCACCATCAATATACATGTGACCTTGACGTCACTTTGGACGTTCTCCCCATGAAGCCTCCTCGAGTATCAAGTTTCTGCTTCAGACCTTCAGCCAATACTTCGGTTGTTTCTCTGTCCGACCACCGTGTTCTTCATATCGCATTTGTCATTATGTCACCTCGTCACTACCGAAACCCTTTTGTACGTGATCGTCTGTCTCCTGTTTCTTAATCATTCCTACAATACACAGGGCGCGAAGTATATAACCGTTAACCAAGACAATCTTATTCTAAAACAATTTTTTACATTTCACTTCATTTTTATCACCCATTTTAATATTATCCTCTCAATCACGCTTCAGTATCTCAAGACATAGTTTACGTAACCCTTCATAACTTTTATTTTCCTAAATCACAAATGTCGTGGCCTACCTTATTTATCCAGAGTAAAAACACTAGATGAATTACATACAAAATAATTTAGTTTAGATGATGCAGCGTTTTTACATAACGTACGGTTTTATGGCGTCTACGACACATAGAAACTTGCTTTGTGTAAACAGCAGTACACATACACATATACATATTCCGCTGAGACTGCTATTACTATAGCAGCACTGTGTGTGCAGTACGGTACGTGACTTTCCTCAGAACGCACATTACAAACATTCGTCGCACAGACACACACTGTCCCCTCAACAGTAGGTCCAACACTACATGTTTGTGTAATCACCTCAGGTTATATAGCATGCACGAGACAGTTTATGTCGTCAGACTTTTTTCTTTAAAATTGGTTTTAATATCCTTTTGCTAGCTCATTTCCTTACACTCTCCTAACCAAAGATATCTTTTTTTTTTTTTATTAACGTCCATCTGTTCTACATAAAATTCCAGTTGACTTACATCAGAGACCAGAGTCACTCTTGGTAAGTTGATAGATGCTGAGTTAGTCAGGATTTTTTCACAGTCCTAATTTTCAGTACTTCATTCACGCCAGTTCACTACTGTCCTTATCCTGAACAAAATAAAATGAATTCACATACAAATTAAATTTTTCTGACTCATTTTAAAACCGCCTTGCCATTTAGCTCAAGGCCTTGCGGTTGAGCTTTTTCCTTCAGGTCTACCAAAAAGTGATATGTTTTTCCATCTCAAGCGTGACTGTCATCTGTTAGAACGCGTGTATCAGGGCCTGGTTTTTTTTGACATACGAGGTAGACTGGTTTTCAAGGGGTCTGTTAAAGGTGAAGAAAATATAAAAAATGTTATATAGTCAAAATAAATGTGAAAGAAAATTCGGGAGCAAATAACGTTTAATGAATTAGTGCTTTGCGGGTTGTGAGGAGGCATTAAGACCTATGGACAGGGGAGGAATTGTGGTTTAAAATAAGCTGGGTACAAACTATTTATGCAAGTATACGATTTTGTCTGAGATACGAAAGGAGCCAAATATCCATTTGTGATCCGCAAACAATAAGAGCAGTAAACGTTTAGGAATTGAATGTTCAGTTTTTAATGCAATTTATACAAAATACTGTAAAAAGTATAGACATAGAGGTGTTTCATGCCCCCGTGATAGTGGGTTAAATGTTTTTAAAAATGGTATTGTAGGATATATTGATTTAGGTGGGCTTCATGTCCCGGTGGTAGGGGGATTAAATATATTTATAAATAGTACTGTAGGATAAATTGATTTAGGAGGGCTTCATGCCACAATGATAGGGGGATTAAATATATTTATAAATAGTACTATAGGATAAATTGATTTAGGAGGGCTTCATGCCCCAGTGATAGGGGGATTAAATATATTTATAAATAGTACTGTAGGATAAATTGATTTAGGAGGGCTTCATGCCCCAGTGATAGGGGGATTAA
>Ga0123355_10008990_pt1 | contig 15142 bp, 14 predicted proteins | sample TergutEmb28metaG_3_FD_89872 | JGI IMG/M metagenome (GOLD analysis project Ga0123355, IMG submission 89872) | Embiratermes neotenicus P1 segment gut microbial communities from Petit-Saut dam, French Guiana - Emb289 P1 | ecosystem: Host-associated > Arthropoda: Insects > Digestive system > Gut ...
AGTTTTTGCGGCAATGATCTTTTTCGGACTAATTGGTCTTTATGTAGCTGGTGGCATTCTACATTCAATGACCACCGACGTGACGATTGCCTATGCCATTCCCTTTGTATATCTCTTCCAAAGTGCAGGACTATCCATTGTGTTCGGAGTGCTATGGGCTCTATTTTTCAATGAGAGCATTATCAGGAAATGGCGATTCTTTCCCCGCTATATCCTGTTTGCACTCTCGGTCATCACTTTACTTGCAATTAGCTTTTTTACATTTCTGGCAATATCCATTGACTGGGTAAGACCTTTGCTCTTTGTTCTCCTCGCTGTTTTCACCGTAACTACGATATTCTTGAGTTTAAATGAACTTTATTTCAAAAACACAGGGGCACGCTATGTGGAAATCCTGAACACCTACAAAAAGAGCCTGCCCCAATAAGGGCAAATTCGTTTCGCATATATATTTTAGGAGGTCGGATATGGGTAAGTTTGTTTACAAAAGTGAAGAGAGTATGCAACAAATGCATACTTTTTATGACAAGGCATTGGCATCGCTCCACGTTGAAACCGATGCGTTTTACATCCAGACATCGTTCGGCAAGACGCACATTGTGATTGTGGGAGATACCAATAAAAAACCGCTGTTCACCTTACATGGCGGCAACGGCATTAGCCCACTGAACATACGTTTATTTTTACCCTTACTGGATGAATACTACATCATCGCACCGGATGTGATTGGAATGCCCGGAAAAAGCGAGCCATATCGAAACTTGAGTCCCAAAAAGGATGACTATGCAAACTGGATTTGCGAAATTCTCGATGCCTTGAAGATAGACAATATCATGTTTGTTGTATCATCTTATAGCGCAGCTATGATGTTGTCTCTGGCAACAGTCCACCCGGAAAGAATAACAAAAGCAGCTTTGTTGGTTCCATCAGGAATTGCGCGCGGACCATTGCTGCCAATCATGTGGAGTATGTCAATTCCTTTTATGAAATATTATTTTCGCCCCTCCGAAAAAGCTTTGCAAGGCATCATGGACACCATGGTAAGTGAGGGCGATGCGCTATGGTGCGAATTTTTAGATTTGATGATGTCAAGCTATAAAATGGAAATGCGCCCGCCAAAGTTTTTCAGAAAAGAGGAGCTAACTCGGTTTACCGCTCCTTTACTAATCATCGCATCTTCTGAAGATGTTTTCTTCCCGGATGTTGCAGTATTTTCAAAAGCAGACAAGATGTTTGCAGGGGAAATTACAAAAATGAACATACCCGGTAAGCATTTGCCCGCACCGCAGACAATGGCTGATGTATGCAAGGCAATTGTTGACTGGGATGATAAGTAGAGCGCGTATGTATAATCAAAGCCTTTGAAAAGTGTCTTATGCTTTTCAAAGGCTTTGCTATATACTGCAAACTGCTTTACTGCGGGTTTTATTCCCTCGGATGCTTCATTTGTCACTACTTTTTATTGGTTATGCATCCTACATTCATACCCTCTAAGGTAAACCACTTTTCACATACACCCGATCTGCTTGTAGTCTTTAAATTGTTCTGCAATCCAAGCAAACATATCAACAGCAATAGATGCTTTCATGTACTTCACCCACTATACAACTTTTCTCTCATATACAGTATACAAGGGGCAACCGTTCGTTGCCCTTTACTCGTCTTTCTTCTCTAACTTCCGCTTCGTGCCATCCTCTTCCATGATATAGGTGTTCTCTAAATGCTGTGTAAGGCTCTTGCGGAATCCGCCGATGTATTCCTCGCGCAGTGTTTGACGCTCTGCATGTTCTTCAGGGGTGAGTCCCTCTTCTTTGTGCTTTTTCGCCAGTACATTAATCCGGTCGATTTTATGTTGCTCCATGATCGTTTCCTTTCTTGCTTCCGCATGATTTTTGTGATATGCTTATAATAAGCTTAACAAAGGAGTTGTTTCCCTTGTCTTCTGTCCTTAAATTTGCTGTAATTGGTGATCCGATTGTTCAAAATTTTGCGCCGCAGATTCATCTGCCTGTCTTATCCCATTATGTGGGCGATGTGACCTATGAAAAGGTCCGTGTGCCTCGTGGTGCGCTTCCCGCTTGGCTTGCACGTGTACGGAGCGAGGAGTATGCCGGCTTCACAGTCGCCATGCCGCATAAAATGGACATTGGACAATACTTAGACGAACTTGTGATGGAAGCCGATTTGGTGGGTTCTGTAAACACAGTCATCAATCAAAAGGGAAAGCTGATCGGCTACTCCACAGATGCCTTGGGATTTTTTACAGCACTACAGGAAAAGCAGATCGACTTTGACGATAAACATATTTTAATCTTAGGTGCAGGCGGTGCCGCCAGTGCCCTTGCTTACCGTGCGATCTTGAACAATGTCAGCCGGGTAGAAATCCTCTCCCGCCGTGGCGCACAAGCACGGAGTGTATCTCAGGCGATCCGCGGACATTTGCGCGATGCCGCCCTTTCGTGGGATACCATGACACCGGACAAGCTCCATGAAAAAGCTGCGCGGGCGGATATCATCATCAATGCAACCCCCCAGGGCATGGCAGGTGTAGATGCCGTTTGGGAAGATTTATCTTTCCTCTCTTCCCTGCCGAAACACGCCGTGGTTTGCGACATCATCCACGCACCGAAGACCACTGCTTTTCTCGAAGAGGCAAAACGTCTGGGACGAACGGTGCAAAACGGTGTAAATATGCTGATTTATCAGTCTCTTGTGACAGATAGTCTCTATCTCAACCGCCGCGTGGACTATGCGGAGATGGCAAAAATGGTCAAAGAGATTTTGGCTCAAGAAAGCGGCGCTCCGCTGGGCGTAAGCCCCTTTTCCCAAACAGACGTGTAGACAAGTTTCCCGTCTACCTGCTCAGATTTCATCAAATGAATCTGCTCCACGGTCTCACCAAAAGGTGAGACCGTCTTTTCGTCCATATCCGTCACCATTTGCCGCCCAAGTGTAATGTGGGGCGTATAAGGACGGTCTTCAAGGACAAATCCTGCGATGCGCAATTTGTCCGTCAAATCACCCTGTAAGGCTTTCAATGGTGCACTCTCTCGAAGTCCGGTCCACCAAATGTCACCGTCCGTCCTCTGAAGTCGGGAGATGCGGGTGATCTCGATGGGGAATGCTGCGGTACAGATGGAGTCCACCACACGGATCGCCTGCTGGCATTGTGCCCTGTCACATGCGCCGAGAAAGGCAAGGGTCAGGTGGAGATTTTCCTCTGCCGTAAATCTACCCCTTGTTGCGGTCTGTTTCAGCTCTGCTTGCAAGCTAACAAGTCCGCGGCGGGTGGATTCTGAGAAATTGATCGCAACAAAAAGCCTCATGAAAGCTTTTGCCGTCCGATCTCCAGACGGCGTAGTGTCTCGTCCTTGCCCAAAATCCCACAAATTTCAATCGCGCCGCCCGGCGTGACCATCTTACCCGCAGCCGCGATGCGAATCGGGAACATAAGGGTGGCGTTTTTAACCCCTAAGCGCTCAGCCAGACCCATTAGGCAAGCGTGGATGCATTCCTGACCCCAGTCTGTAATGGCTTCCAGCGCGGGGATTGCTTCATCCAGCATGGCTTTTGAAACCACTTCATCTGTTTTGCTTTTCTTGTTTACAAAAAGCTCTGTACCATATTCCGGCAAAGCGTCAAAGAAATCCACTTTCTCAGGGATATCACACAAGGTCTCACAACGTTGCTGCAAAATCGCGGCGATTTCGCCCATATCAAAGCGCGGGTCTTGCACTGTCTCGCGGATATAGGGTGCTGCAAGCTTGGCAAAAGCATCCGGCTCCATGGCGCGGATGTAAGCAGAATTGAAGTGGCGTAGTTTGTCCATATCAAAAATTGCAGGACTCTTTGATATACCGCCCACGTGAAAGGCTTCCACCAATTGGGAGAGTGTAAACATCTCTTCCTCACCGCCCGGGCTCCAGCCTAAAAGCGCAACATAGTTTAAAATCGCATCTGTGAGATAGCCCATGGCAATCAGGTCTTCATAAGATGGATCGCCGTGGCGTTTGCTCATTTTATGCTGGGCATCGCGCATAACAGGGGAACAATGGATATAAACCGGCGGCACCCAGCCGAAAGACTTGTAGAGCAGATTATACTTCGGCGTACTGCTGAGATATTCCGACCCGCGCACCACATGGGTAATGCCCATCAGATGGTCATCAATGACGTTTGCAAAGTTATAGGTCGGCAGTCCGTCTGATTTGATCAAAACCCCATCGTCCAGCTCCGCGTTGTCCACTTCGATGTGACCAAACACCAGATCATCAAAAGAAGTTTTCCCCGCCGGAATCCGTTGACGAATCACGTAAGGTGTATTGGCATCCAACTTTGCCTGTATCTCCTCGGCAGACAATCGGCCACAGCGTCCATCGTATTTGGCGATGGATTTTTCTTCTGCCGGCTCTGCATCTGCGTCTGATTTATCACAGAAACAGCGATATGCACCATCACGCACTAGGAGCAGCTCGGCATATTTGCCATAGCTATCCCGCCGCTCGGTCTGGATATATGGTCCAACCGGACCGCCCACATCCGGTCCCTCATCATGGGAAAGACCACAGTCGGCAAGGGTCTTGTAAATCACATCCATGGCATCTTCTACAAGGCGGCTTTGGTCTGTGTCCTCAATGCGCAGGATAAAGGTGCCGCCCTCTTTGCGTGCGATGAGATAGGTGTATAGAGCTGTGCGCAGATTACCCACATGCATGTAGCCTGTGGGGCTGGGTGCAAATCGAGTGCGCACCTTTCCATGGGGGATTTTGGCTTCCATTTCATCGAACCAGCTTTGATCTAGTGACATGTGTATATCCTCCTGTAGGGACGCACATTGTGCGCCCGCTTTTATTTTTTCCATGGAATCCTGCTTGAGCTCTTCTCGAAGCAGTGTCAAATATGCAGAATATGCCGCGTTCTCTGTCCCATAAACCAGATTTTCAGAATACTCCTGCGGGAGCCAAGTGTCAAGGGATGCTTCGTTGTGAGAAACAACCGCTTCTAAATTGTCAAGCGCCTTGAATAGCTTGCTCTCCGCTGTGTTCCGCTGTGACATTTCTGCAAACAATGTGCGGAACTCACAAGCAAGCCCCTCCGGCAAAGTATCTAAGAGTTCGGCAATTGCCAAGTCTTCTCGCTCTTCATCCTGCTTTGTTTTCAGAAAGGATGGGATATCTCCGGTGATGGCTTCACCAAAATCGTGGATTAAGCACATCTTCACAACTTTGTTGATATCAAGCTGCGGAAATTCGTCCGCCACCAACAAAGCCATAACCGCAAGTCGCCAGCTATGTTCCGCCACGCTTTCCTGCCTGCCGGTAGATGTCCAACTGTGGCGGGTGTGGCATTTTAACTTTTCTATGATGTTCAAAAATGCAATCAGTTTTCTCGGTTGCATGGCTTATCACTCTCTATAAACTGGTAAAATACTTACAATAGGGCGCCACATTACATATCTCACACTTCGTCTTTCGCGCTGTACACACGGCTCGCCCGTGGAGTACCAAACGGTGGCAGAAATCGTTGGACTTGTCCGGCGGCAGTATCTTGCGGAGTTCCGTTTCGATCTTCACCGGATCTTTGGTGCTGACTAATCCCATACGATTGCAGAGCCGGATGCAGTGGGTATCCACTACGACACTGCCGGGTACATGATAAATATCGCCCAATACCAGATTCGCTGTCTTGCGTCCGATGCCGGGGAGTTTTAAGAGATCATCCATATTATCCGGTACCCGCCCGCCGAAGTCGCGCAGAAGCATTTGAGATGCCATCACCAGGTCTTTCGCTTTCGTCCGATAAAAACCGCAGGGACGCACGATCTCTGCCACGTCCTCTATATTCGCCTCGGCAAAGGCTTCCAGACTCGGGAAGCGCGAATAAAGCTCCGGCGTGGTTTTGTTCACACGCTCGTCTGTACACTGCGCTGCCAAACGCACAGCGAAGAGGAGTTCATAGTCCTTGGGATATTGGAGGCTACAGAGTGCTTCCGGATAGGCTTCTTCCAGACACGCAACGATGTGTAGCGCGCGTTCTTTTTTTTGCATGGTGAGTACCTCCTTGGCTTTTTCTATTTTACCATAGTTGTGAAATTCTGTACATAACAGCACTTCATCGATGGCGTTTATTTTCCATAAGCAAGCCAATAGCATTCAATGAAGTCACATCGGTTGTTGAGCGAATAATTTCCACACCATATACTGATAGGCATAAAAGCACGCTAAATGCTTAATGCGAGGAAATGGATATGGACAAAGCAATTCTTGGGGCACGGATTCGAGAGCAGAGGAAGAAGAAAAAGCTAACACTTGAAAGATTTTCAGAAAAAGCAGACATTGGACGAGTATTTCTCGGCGAAATCGAGCGTGGTGTCAAAATGCCTAGTCTCAAGGTCTTTATCAAAATTCTGAACATCTTGGATATATCGGCTGACGTTCTTCTGCGAGACGAAGTAAATGCCGCGAAACCATATGTTTTAAACGAGCTTACACAGAAAATGCAAGGCTTATCAGCTTCGGAGTTAAAAGCTATCAGCGACGTGCTCGATGCCATGCTCAAGAACTTCAAGCATTTACGTGACAGTGAATAAGCAAAAAGCCGCCTTGGGCGGCTTTTGTTTTTTCAATATGATTCGACAAAGACCGATGGACTTCTACTTTCCTTATACTATAAATTATGCCAATAGAATTAAATTAATTCTATGAAAAAGAAAAGGAGAGGCCCTATGAAAATAAACAAACAAATGCTATCCGAGGTTGCACAATTGAAACAAGAAATTCTCCAGCGTACACGGGAAAAGAATGTAAATGACGATCTATACACAAATCTGACAGAACTCTACTTTGATATCATCAACGCAATTTCGGAGGTATCTCCGGAGAAAACCCCAAAGATACACTATTATGCCAATCTGCTCGAACAGGAAATTCAGTTTTATTCTCCCATGGACGCTTACATCGTAGGCGCAAGTGCAAAAGAGAGAAGCGATGAGAAACAAGTCTGTTGGGGATATCAGTATGCGATTGCTCGAAAAATCTCTGAGCAGAAGCTGGATATTGAAATTCAAATGAACTTCAACGAACTTGCGGAGCTACTGCGAAGCAAACATGAGCTGATCAATGCATTTACAAAAATATACCGCAAGGTACACGGTGCGATTATGCACAACATCTTTGACTTCATCAAACTGGGACGCGCCTCTGCTGCTGCGTAACACGAGAATCTAATTTCCCCCGCGTTACACAAACCCACGTAGGGACGCCATACATGGCGTCCGATTGCAGACGATATATGGACTAGTGTGGATGACAACCTTGTCTGTAGGGGCGGCATTCTGCCGCCCGCCAACCCGCAGCAAACTGCGGACGGCAAAATGCCGCCCCTACAAAGGACGCAGGTATAGCATGGACAATGTGGGTGTGCAACATCGTCGTAGGGGCGGCTATTAGCCGCCCGCGGGCGATTGATAATCGCCCCTACAAAATGCCTGCGCCCGTTTGTACATAATCGAAAATAAGATTCTCTGGCGATACTTACAGCCATCCTTGTATTTCTGCGTATAGTTCGCTATAATAGGAAGCATCTAAAAAAACGCATCGGAGGTTTCCCACATGGTACATGAAACATTACAATTTATATCCCAAGCCGACCCGGAGGTCGGTGCTGCGATTGGGAAAGAGTTTGATCGGCAAAGACGCAACATTGAACTCATCGCATCTGAAAACATTGTGAGCGAAGCAGTCATGGCGGCTATGGGGACAGTCCTCACCAACAAATATGCTGAGGGTTATTCCGGCAAGCGCTATTATGGCGGCTGTGAGTATGTAGATATCGCGGAAGACATCGCCATTGCCCGCGCAAAAGAACTGTTCGGTGCGGGCTTTGCCAATGTGCAGGCCCACTCCGGCGCTTCTGCCAACTATGCGGCCTTTATCGCCCTCTGTGATCCAGGAGATACGGTTTTGGGCATGAATCTCAACCACGGCGGACATCTGACTCATGGCAGTCCTGTAAACTTCAGCGGGAAATTCTACAACATCATTCCATATGGTGTGACAGAAGACACCCACGTGATCGACTACGATGCCCTCCGCGCACTCGCCAAGGAGCACAAGCCAAAGATGATCATCGCAGGTGCCTCTGCCTATCCGCGCACCATTGACTTCAAGGCATTTTCCGAGATTGCCAAAGAAGTGGGCGCCTATCTCATGGTGGATATGGCGCACATTGCAGGTCTGGTTGCCGCAGGACTCCATCCAAGCCCTGTGCCTTATGCAGATGTGACCACCTCAACCACACACAAAACACTCCGCGGTCCACGGGGCGGACTCATTCTCACCAATGATGAGACCATTGCCAAGAAAATCAACAGCGCCATCTTCCCCGGCGCACAGGGCGGTCCTCTCATGCATGTGATTGCCTCGAAAGCAGTCAGCTTTGGCGAGGCGCTGCGCCCTGACTTTAAAACGTATCAGGAACAAGTCCTGAAAAACGCAAAGGCTCTGGCAAAAGGACTCCTTGATCGGGGCTTCGATCTGGTATCCGGTGGGACAGATAACCACCTAGTGCTCCTAGACCTGCGCAAGTTCGACCTCACCGGCAAAGAGCTGGAGCGGCGTATGGATGAGGTGCAAATCACTGCAAACAAAAACATGATCCCCGGCGATCCGCAGAGCCCCTTTGTAACAAGCGGCATCCGTCTGGGTACTCCTGCCGTCACCTCGCGCGGGTTCACAGAAGCTGACATGGACAAAGTGGCAGAGCTTCTATATCTCACCGCCACAGCCTTTGACACAAAAGCGGACTTTATCCGTGCTGAAGCAGACGCGCTTTGCGCACGCTATCCGATCTATACCTGATGTACAGACCATTAGCCGACGAAATCCGCCCGACAGACTTAGACCAAGTAGTCGGGCAGGAACACATCCTAGCCCCCGGCGGAGTCTTACGTCGCGTGATCGAGAGCGGCAATATCCCCAATATGATTTTTTACGGTCCATCCGGTGTTGGAAAGAGCACGGTTGCCAGCATTATCGCACAGCAAACAAACCGTACTCTGCGGAAACTAAACGCCACCACAGCGGGCATTGCGGATATCAAGGAAATCATCGGGGAGCTTGACACTTTTATGGCACCAGGTGGGGTATTGCTGTATCTGGATGAGATTCAATATTTCAACAAGAAGCAACAGCAAAGCTTGTTGGAGTTCATGGAAAACGGAAAAATCACTCTCATCGCCTCCACAACAGAGAATCCCTATTTCTACGTTTTTGGTGCAGTGCTCAGCCGTGCTACCGTGTTCGAGTTCAAGCCGCTCACCCCAGAAGCAGTAGAACAGGCAGTTACGCGGGCAATTGGGCTGCTCAACGAAGGCCGTGATGCACCTGTGACAGTGGAAGAGGGTGTGGAGGAGCACATCGTCCTCTCCTGTGGGGGTGATGTGCGCAAGGCGCTCAATGCATTGGAGCTACTATTCTCCGCCGCATCCACCACCGGTGTCATCACACTGCAAGACGCGGAGGCAGTCAGTCAACGCAGTGCCATGCGCTATGATCGAGACGGAGATGCTCACTATGACATTCTCTCCGCCTTTCAAAAGTCCATCCGCGGCTCTGACCCGGATGCAGCCATCCACTATCTGGCACGGCTCCTAGAGGCGGGAGACCTGATCTCTCCCTGCCGCCGCCTGCTTGTGATTGCGGCAGAAGATATCGGACTGGCACATCCACAGGCGCTCTCCATTGTCAAAGCCTGTGTGGATTCCGCGCGGGAGATCGGACTGCCTGAAGCACAGCTTCCTCTGGCAGCCGCTACATTGCTCCTCGCAACCTCGCCCAAAAGCAATTCCGCCATCATGGCGATCATCACGGCAAGGGCAGATATCCAAGCGGGGCATATCGGGGAAGTTCCGGATTCCCTCAAAGATGCCCACTATGGCGGGGCTGCCAAGCTGGGACGAGGCAAGGGATATTTGTACTCCCATGATTACCCGAATCATTATGTAAAACAGCAATTTCTACCCGAACCCTTGCGGGACAAGACCTACTATCGCTTTGGAGACAACAAAGCGGAGCAGGCGGCAAAGAAGTATTGGGATATTGTAAAAGGAGAGTCCGGCTCAGAGTGAGCCGGACTCTCCTTTCTTTTATGGCTGCTTGTACGTGTTTTCCCCCGCCTGCGGCGGATGGAAACACAGGTAAGCTCAACTATAGTCGATTAACTTGAAAAGCGCCCTAAGATTTGCAAGACTATTTTTTGTCTTGCAAGGCGGAGGACGCAGGCGGGCTGCCGCCCGCCAAGGACGACAACGCAGCGGGGCGGAAAATAGACTGCAAAGATTGGGTGATTTTTCAAGTTAATCGACTATAAATCAGAACAGGACCGGATTCCTTTCGTCATCTGCTTTTATTTTTCATGATTTCCCATGCAAAAAAACGCAAAAGTTCCAGCGGAGAATGACAGCAATTTTTATGTAAACTGAATTATACTCTTTCTACTATCTTGACATACATTGTCAATACACAAGACAAGACCCGGGGGACATGTCTCGAGAGGAGAAAGATTATGGAAACTATCAGAAAGCGCTTAGGTCAAATCGGCAATGACTTAAACTTAAAAGGAGAAGTCGCACTCAAACGACCGGAGATTTCAAGTGTACTCACCGCTCTGGCAAGATTCCTATTGGCGGTGGGGTTATCTCGTGCTGAGATTTTTGGCGGATACACCCCTTTTGGAGTGGCAATTGTGGCTGTCTCTGGTCCCGGTATCACAGGATTTTTGGCGTTTTTGGGCGTGGTGCTGGGCAGTTATCTGGGCGGCGATTTTGTGTGGGGACTCAAATATGTGGCGATGTCCGTCCTGATATACGCCTCCGGCTTTGTGTTTCACGATCTGCGGACGTATCAGCGCCTTTGGTTTAAGCCCATCGTCGCGGCTTTTATGGCGGCGGCCACCGGATTTGTCTATGTGCAGGACACAGGCTGGGCAACGCCGGATCTGGTGTTTTACATAACAGAAATTGCCCTGATCGGCGGCAGCACTTATTTCTTCCAAATCGCCCTACAGGGCTTAGGCGGAGAGCGCGTGTCAGCGCACACAGCGGGACTCAAGCGGACAGTGAGTCTGCTGGTTTTGCTGGGAACTTGCCTGATTGCACTGGAAAGCATCGCTCTGCCCGCTGGTCTGTCCCTTGGACGACTGCTTGCGCTTATTTTGGTCATGAGTACTGCCTATAAACATGGGGTGGGGTCCGGCAGTGCAACAGGGGCTGCCCTTGGCATCGCCATGGACGCAGGTGGCGGCGGACTGCCTTTTTTCTCCATGGCATATGCATTCTCAGGTCTCTTTTCCGGTCTCTTCAGTAAACAGGGAAAATTGCTGTTTACCGCAAGCTTTGTGATTGCCAACGGTGTGGCTGTTTTCTGGACCTGGAACACCATGTTACAATTAGCCGCTTTGTACGAGGTATTTCTCATCTCCATGCTTTTCCTCATGCTGCCCCATCGGCTTCTTGAACTTTATGCCATCGACTTCGGAGAGCATGAGATGCCCTATGAGGTAAGCGCACAGACGGATAAAGCGACGCATCTGCGCATAGAGCGACTGGGTAAGGCCTTTCATACACTCTGCCGATCCATGCGTCCACAGCCGGTGTCTGTTGGAAATGATAATGACATCACCACTGTCTTTGATCGTGCGGCTGAAGTCTGTTGCAGAAAATGTGACCATGCCGCCACTTGCTGGACAGTTGAGTTTGAAAACACACTGAACATTATGAATAATGTCACCGAACCCATGTTAAAACGCGGCTTCCTCAAATTGGACGATTTCCCTGTACACTTTCATGAAAACTGCTCACATCCTGAGCGCTATACCGACGCAGTGAATGCAGAACTTCGCGCCCTTACGATGCGGCAGCAGTTTACAAGCCGACTGCGCAAGACACAACATGCCCTTTGCGCCCAATATGCAGACATGGGAAACATGTTGGAAAACTTGGCATTTGATCTGGAAGAAGACGTGATCCGAGAAACTTTCCGCGAGCGCAAACTCCGCCGCTATTTGCGCACACAAAACATGGCGGCGCGGACAGCTGTGTTTCGTGATCGAAGCGGACGGCTCCACGCGGAGATTAGGGGCGAAAATCTTCGACCATTATTACATCGGACAGATGGGCTGGAAAAACTAAGCGCTGTACTGGGTGTGCGGGTTATGGAAAAAGAAGATGGCAATACGAGAGAGCGGATTGCCGTGATGGAAGAAGAGCCTTTGGCGGCAGTTGTGGGCATTGCCTCTGTGCGTAGGCGGGGACAAACAGTCAGTGGGGATCGGGGCAGTTATTTCAAGGCGGATGATGGTTGCCTTTACGTGGTTTTGACAGACGGCATGGGAACCGGTATCGAAGCCGCCCGAGAGAGCAAGCAGATCGGTGAAGCTCTGGAAGCATTCCTCACAGCCGGTCTAAACCCTGAGATTGCAATGAAACTTTTGAGCGCCGCCCTCCAGACCAAGCATGGTGACTTAACAGGCTGCGCCTCTGTGGATCTACTGCGTCTGAACCTCTTTACAGGTGAGGCTCGATTCTACAAATACGGCGCGGCACCTACCTATGTGAAGCGGGGCAAAACCCTACGCACCATAAAAGGCGAGAGTTTGGCGGCGGGACTGCGATCTGGCAAGGCAGAAAACCCTGACATGGCAGAACTCAAACTGGGTGCCGGGCATTTCATCACCTTGGTATCAGATGGTGTGACCACAGAACAAGATGATGCATGGATCCGGCAGGCGCTCCGCGGACATGAGGGCACTGACGCAAAAGCATTGGCTCGGTCACTGCTGCAAACTGCTATAGAACGTGCAGGCTGTGAAGATGATATGACTGTACTCACAATTTCTATCGAAAAGCGAGTCTAAGTTTTCCAGTCTGTGGATAAACTCCTTACAAAATGAGGTGAGAGAATTGGTAAAAGGCATCACAAGACGCGTCATCGTGGTCAAGGCGCCGGACCCGCGCTATTTTGAAGAGGCGATCTTCATCGTGAAAGAGGATGTTAGCTTGACAGGTGTAGACGCTGCCCAAGTGCTCAAAGAGGCGGAGACGGTTGCGGCACGATTTGTAAAGACAGGTGGCAAGCTAGGACGACTATGGCGCGTACCCCCGCCGATTTACGCCCTCGCCGGGGCCTCGGCTTCTGCTTTGCTCTTCTTTTTTCTTTGATCATAGGAAAAGGCTTGAAACACGATTGTTTCAAGCCTTTTCCTCATTTTCTATGAGTTCTAAGATTATGTCCTTTGCCCTCTGCCCAAAAAAGAAGAAAACACCCACCGCCTGCGGGCGGCACCCTCTTTTGCGAAAGAGGGTCTGGTTTTGGCTGCCTTTCCCTTGTGTTACAAGAACTTTACCCTCTTTCGCAAAAGAGGGTGGCACGCGCAGCGTGACGGGTGTTTTCCCATGCGGATATATCCAACCTTTCTTGACACTCTGAGAACAAGACCGCTCCTTTCCCACTCCCAAACACAAGGGAGTAGGCGAAGCGGTAGCTCGTAGGGGCGGGGTTATCCCGCCCGCATGTCCCTGAAAGTGTGCCACGGGCGGGATGACCCCGCCCCTACAAAAAGTGCGCAGTTTTTTCCACTTAGCGATCACTCCCCGGCTTGTGCCGATTGCCGGACTGCTTTTTCTGATTTCGACCCTCACCGTCCAATGCGTCGTCTGCCATGGTGGAATCGCCTTTCGCTTTCTCTCGGCGGACATGCTTGGGGTCGAGTTGGCTGTCTTTCGGCATATTGCGTCCTCCTGTCTGTACTAAGATAAGAGTAGTATGACGCAAAGGGCTGCCCTTTAGCCATCAAAAAACAAAACCGCTTGAAACTGTGAAATTTCAAGCGGTTTGACTGTTTGCTTGTCCTAGTTGCGTTCAGGCAGCAGAGAAAATGCAATATTGTTTGCATGATCTCCGGTTCGCTCTAAGTCAATGAGCATATCGGTGAAAATAATACCGCTTTTGGGGTCGCACCGTTCGGCTTTTAGGCGGCTGAGATGATTTTTGGAAAAGGCTGCACACAGCATGTCCACTTTTTCTTCTAAGGAACCGATTTGCGGCAAGGAAGTCTCGTCTTGCTGTTCGTAGACATCTAATGCTTGCCTTGCAAGATTTATGGTTGCCTCGCCCAACTGCTTTAGTTCTTGCACTGCGGCTTCAGAGAGTTTCATGATGCTTTCTTTATCAACCAAGACATATTCCGCAATGTTCTCTGCATGGTCTCCGATGCGTTCCATGTCAGACAAGGTACGGAACATAGCACCGATTTTCTCAGCCTCGGTGTTGGATAAGCGCATATTATTGATCCAAACCAGTTTCGAGGCGATGCTGTGGTTGAGGTAGTTGATGATGTCCTCATTTTCAATGGTCTTTGTTGCCTTGTCCACATCTTTTTCAAAAAAGGCCTCTAAAGCCAAAGCCAGACTGTCGTTTGCGATTTTCCCCATGCGGCAGAGCTCAAGGTGGGCATTAAAGACCGCAACGGAGGGAGCTTGCATCATTTTCGGATCGAGATACATCAGCTTTTTCTCATAAGCCGTCGTATCTCCGCCGGCTTTATACGGCACAAGCCTTTGCATGAGGAGAGCCGCCTGCTTCACAAAGGGGAGGAACAGCGCCATGGTGGCAATATTATATAGTGTATGGAACATGGCAACCTGTCGCCCGGGTTCATCCCAAGTTGCTTGGAACCAGCTCAAAATACCTGGGAATAGGACAATCAATGTGCCAAATACAACACTGCCAATAATATCGAAAGAGATATGGAACAGGGCTGCACGCTTGCTGTCCCGGTTTGCCGGAATGGATGCAATCACCGTGGTGATGCTCGTGCCTATATTTGTACCCAATATAATAAAGGCAGAGGTTTCAAAGGAAATCGGGACATTGTTCAGATGCATACCAACCAAAATCATTGTTGTCGCTGTTGAGCTTTGCACCACAGCCGTGAACACAAAACCTGCAAGCAAGGCCAAAATCGGATTTTCAAAGGTTCCTATGATGGATCTAAATGCCGGATCATATGCAAACGCCCGCAGGGGTGCACTCAGAACGGAAATACCAAAGAAGAGCATCCCAAACCCAAATATAATTTGACCGAT
>Ga0123355_10008991_pt1 | contig 15141 bp, 16 predicted proteins | sample TergutEmb28metaG_3_FD_89872 | JGI IMG/M metagenome (GOLD analysis project Ga0123355, IMG submission 89872) | Embiratermes neotenicus P1 segment gut microbial communities from Petit-Saut dam, French Guiana - Emb289 P1 | ecosystem: Host-associated > Arthropoda: Insects > Digestive system > Gut ...
CAATTATAAAATTTTCTCCTAGCTTAATTGAATTTATAGTGTTTACCCCAGTAAACATCTCTTCCATATTTATCGTATTACTTGTGTCCCACCCGGATAAATCAAGGTTTGTAAAGGCAGTACGTAAAAACATTCTATTCATAATTGTTACATTGCTAACATCCCAGTTAGAAACATCACCGATATTACTCAAGCTGTTTGCATCACTAAACATACTACCCATAGTTGTAACATTACCTGTATTCCAATTCGAGAGGTCAATACTCGTTAGGCTACTTGTTCCATTAAACACACTAGACATATTAGTCACACTACTTGTATTCCAATTTGACACATCAAGACTTGTCAGGCTACTTGCTCCAGCAAATAATAGTCGCATATCAACCACATTTCCAGTATCCCAATTTGACACATCAAGGCTTGTTAGACTAACATTGCGAAACATATTATTTATATTGGTTACATTGCTAGTATCCCAAGTAGATACATTAAGATTTGTTAGGCTGGTTGCATAAAAGAACATTCCTCCCATGTTGGTCACATTACTTGTGTTCCAAGTAGATAAATCCAGACTTTTTAGATTGCTTGTATTCACAAACATCTCGGACATATTTATCACATTTTCTGTGTTAAGGTTATCTAATCCTTCTATGGAAGTTACGTTGTTTAAATTGGCAAATAAACCTCGTATGCTTGTTCCTCCCATTACTGGTTCATGAAAAATAATTTCTTTAATATAGTCATTATAGTTAATCCATGGACTATTTGCAGTAGTCCACTGAATATTTCCTCCAATCATCTCTAATATGCCATCATTATATAATCTCCATGGTAAATTGCTATTGTTAGCAGTAACGATGCCATAAGAAACCACATAACGTCCTAACTCCCCTATTGTAAATTCTCTGTCTACAACATTTTCCCAAATAGGGTTTGGATTATTTCTAAATTGCATTGCCTCAGTTCTTATTTCAAATGATAAATTAATTTGCTGATATTCATTTCCAGCTTCTGGTCTAAAGAATAGAAAATATCCTCTAGTTATTGGACCACAGGCTACATTTTCTCCTGTTTCTACTTCGCGGACTCCATCGATACCTGTTCCACCATTTATTATTAAATGGGGACTTTCAAATACAAATCCTGTATTTGTTGCTATTGTGAGCAAATAGTCTTCTGCATCATTATTTCTTATTTGATCTATAGTTGCATCTAATGAATATAATTCAAACATTCCTCCTGTGGTTGGCTGCTCATCTGCATGGTTAGTGCCTATAATGAAATTCACTCTATCTCTTAACCATGCACTTTTATTGCCTTCGTTCCATACATCAAAATTTATTTCTATTATATCTCCTGGATTTAAGTTGAGAATTTGTCCATCAATAATTGGATAGTAATATTCACCTGTACTTCTCGTAAAATGTTGTCTTCCCGTTACTGTAGCATTAATGTCTAAAGTTCCTGTTCTACCTGTTAATAATCCTGCTACAAAGTCTGAAAAAAATGCAAACGAAGCACCTAAAATAATAAACATGGAAATAAAAAGCAACAAAACCGCTACTTTATTTTTATTCTCTTTCTTCCTAACCGCTCTTCTTCCCATCACTTAAATTCTCCATTACTATAGTATCATAATTGTTAGCAAAATGAAATAATTTTGCTTTCCTCTATCTACTTGATAAATACTATTTATAAAATAACATAAAAGATCACTCTTATCTAATTGTTTTTAGTCATAAAACAATCAGCATCTATGCCATTATCTTTCATGTAGTTTGTTCCCCAAGACTTCATTTCATTCAAAATTGGTTTTATGCTCTTTCCTAAAGTAGAAAGTTGATATTCAACCTTTGGTGGAACGACAGCATAGACTGTCCTAATAACAAGTCCATCATCCTCTAATTCTCGCAGTTGTTGTGTCAACATTTTTTGTGTGGCTTGTGGGATGAGTTTGCGAAGTTCTCCAAATCTCTTAATTCCATAAGTCAAGTGCCAAAGGATTAAAACCTTGTATTTTCCGCCTATCATACTTAGAGTTGCCACTACTGGGCAGTTAGTTTTGGTACAATCAGAACTCATAATTTCCTCCATAGTTACTTTTTAGACACTATACCACATTAAAGTGCGTTATTGCAATAAAGTTTGTGTCACAGTATAACTATATTGTAAGGAACAATTTTAAAAAAGTAGATAGGAGGTGAAGGAAATGATAGCAGATGGAAGTTGCACAAATCCTCATTGTAAGTGTCCTAATTGTAAATGTAATCCGTGCTTATGCGAACCAAACAAGCCATGCTCTTGTGGTTGTGACTGTCATAAGTAAATTATAGGTAATTATTTATAGACTTATACTAGCTGAATACATATATATTTCTTCTGATATAGAAGAAACAAAAATTGTACGAAGCAGGGAGTTGGTAGTATCAAGCTGATTCCTTGCTTTTTAATGTGGGCAAGGGAATTTTTTGACGTGTGAAATTGGTGTTTTGCTGTTTTAGGCAGAGAAAATAATAATAGGAAGATGAAAATGAAATAGCTAGCAAAACGCGCTAAAGCTATTATGCCTAGTAAAAATATGAACTGAGATGGGAAAGAAAACAAACTTGTAATGAAAAAGTAATAATAGAGGAGCAAAATTCAGAAGTGAGTGTCCCTAAGAGGGAAAGGACGAAGACGTTGTGATGCAACGGAATGGCTAAAATTACCGCTTTACATGGATTATAGAAAATAGTATGATGAAAATGGATGATATCCCAAAGTTATGTAGAGTGGGAGAATATGCCAAGGTATTTCGCAAAGGAGAAGATATGAAAATATATGTGAAGAGGAAAATGATAAAGAAGGCTATAGTTTTGGCTATAATACTTACAATGCTTGCGCCAATAATGCCAAAAAAGGATGTAATTGCAATATGGTATGGGGAAGAGAGCAATAGCATTTCTGAAGAAAATAGCTATGTAGAAAATTATGATGACCAAGAAGAGATATGTGAAGAAGTTTTTTTGGGGATAGATGAAAAGCATGATGAAGATTATACAGAAGAGTGCACCTTGGAACAAGGTGTAGTGAATTGTGTTGTAGAAAAAAGTTATGAAGAAGCAATAGGCGCTCGGGGGATATATACCAATCATGCCATTTAATAACATAGCACCTTTAGATAGAACGGTAATAAGTAGTGGAGTAATAGGGACAGTGCCATGGGAATTAGACAATCAAAGAACATTATGGTTTGGTGCAGGAACATTTCCTACAACGAATTTCAATACAGCATGGAGACCTGAAGCCACAGGAGTACAAACAATAGTATTTACGGATGATGTTAATACTGGGAATAGATTGATGTTGTTTTATAGTTTGCAGGGACTAGAGGAAATAGAAAATATAGGGAAGTTAAATATTAGTAATATAACAACTATGGAGCATATGTTTAATGGCGCAAGAAGTTTAACGTATATAGATGTATCGAATTGGGATGTGGGCAGTGTAACAAACATGCAAAGTATGTTTAGTGGTACAAGTGGTTTGATGGATTTAGATGTGTCAAATTGGAATGTAAGCAGTGTAACAAATATGTCGAACATGTTTTGGAATGCAAGTTCATTAACAGAATTAGATGTATCGAATTGGGACGTGGGCAGTGTAACAAATATGCAAAGTATGTTTAACCTAGCAAGAAGTTTAACGTATTTAGATGTGTCAAATTGGGATGTGAGTAATGTAATAACTATGCAAAGGATGTTTACGACTACAAGCAGTTTACCATATTTAGATGTATCAAATTGGGATGTGAGCAGCGTAACAAATATGCAAGGTATGTTCTTTGGTGCAAGTAGGTTACCATATTTAGATGTGTCAAATTGGGATGTGAGCAGCGTAACAGATATGCGAGATATGTTTGCGAGCACAAGTAGGTTAACGTATTTAGATGTGTCAAATTGGGATGTGAGCAGTGTAACAACTATGCGAGATATGTTTTTTGGTGCAAGGAATTTAACGTATTTAGATGTGTCAAATTGGGATGTGAGTAGTGTAACAACTATGCAACAAATGTTTAGAGGGACAGGAAGCGAGGCTGGAGTTTTAACGTATTTGGATGTATCGAATTGGAATGTGAGTAGTGTAACAACTATGGAGCAAATGTTTGAAGGCGCAAATAGTTTGATGTATTTAGATGTATCGAATTGGGATGTGAGTAGTGTAACAACTATGCAAGGTATGTTTGCGAATGCAAGTATGTTACCGTATTTAGATGTATTAAATTGGGATGTGAGTAGTGTAACAACTATGCAAAATATGTTCCATAGTGCAAGAAGTTTAACGTATTTAGACGTATCGAACTGGGATGTGAGTAACGTAACATCTATGGGACAGATGTTTTTTGGTGTAAACAATTTACCGTATTTAGATGTATCAAATTGGGATGTAAGTAGTGTAACAAATATGCAAGGTATGTTTAATGGTGCAAGCAGTTTAACGTATTTAGATGTATCGAACTGGGATGTAAGTACTGTAATAACTATGCAAGGTATGTTTAATGGTGCAAGCAGTTTAACCGATTTAGATGTATCGAACTGGGATGTGAGTAATGTAAGAAATATGCAAAGCATGTTTAGTGGTGCAAGCAGTTTAACATATTTAAACCTGTGGAATTGGGAGACAATCCAATTAACAAATCAAGTGCCAAATATAGCTATGCAGAGCATGCTTCAAGGAACATTTTCTTTAAAAAAATTAGTATTAGGTCCAGATTTTCACTTTACAGGAGTAGGAGTGGGACTTCCAGCTGTGCCAAATAACAATTACTATACGGGGTTTTGGCAAAGTGTAGGGACAGGGACAGCTAGCAATCCAAATGGGGAATTTGTTCTAACATCACAAGAGCTGATGAGAACATTTAATGGACTAACAATGGCAGAGACCTTTGTATGGCAACCACGTAGACGGAAGTCTTGACATATATTTAAGAAAATTGAATGCAGAAGGAGAACGAATAGTAAGTGATAGTGCCGAGTTTTATGTAAAACAATTAGTATGGGAGGATTTAGAACTTTCTGAAATTTCTATGGGTGTACATGAAACTACATCGATAGGCACAATAGTTTTAGAAGATATTAAAATAGAAAGAGACCAATTGCTTATATTTCGTATAGAGGAAATAAGAGCGCCAGAAGGATATATGAGAGTAACGGAACCATTTTATCTAAAAATAGATACGGTGTTGGAAAACAGAGAGTTTATTATTGTGGAAACTCGCATAGGAAGAATGGAAAATGGCGAATTTATAGAAAACAGCAGAGAGGGAATAAGTGCATCTATAGAAGAGCGCCTAGAACCTATACCTTGTGGTAGCGAACAGAGTATACTATGTTTTATGTGTTGGGGGAATCCTTGTTGGTGCTCAATGGCTTGGTATATGTGTTTCAATTGTGGATTTGGTGCTTCCGAGTGTATATGTAATTATTATGTATGTGAATGTGGCGAAGTAGTACAATTTGTTCAAGTAGATGTAGAGAATAGAACGATAGAAGAGCTGTTATTCAACCTGGCCCTCCGAACCTTTATTGCTGGAGTAGAAACAAACGGGACCGTAAAAGAATTGGATAGAGCACCGATTGTATCAATGCCACAAATATTTGAAGGAATGTTAACATATAGTTTTCCAATAAACAAAGCAGACAATCCAGTACAGATGGGAAGTGGAAGTATAATGACACAAACAATAAGAATCTTTAATGAGGGAACAATAGCAGGATATGTAAGAGAAATAAGAAACGATATCCCAGTAGGATTAGAGTTCTTACCAATGCATAGTACAAATCTAAACTATGAATGGGTAATGCATGATATAAGCGGACAAGTAACTACAGACGTATCAGAAGCAGTAGAAATAAGAACAAGATACTTAGAAAGCAATCAAATAGAGGCATTTGATCCAGACTTAGGAGTGATAGTAGGAAATCCAGATTATAGAGATATCCAAGTAGCATTTAAAGTAACAGACCAAGGAGGAACAGGAAGCATCATAGTAAGTAGATCAGAGATAATAGATGCAGAAGCATTTGGAGGAGGAACAATAGGATACATTAACTTACTAGAAGAAGAGCAAGACACAGAATATATGTATGTACTGGCTAGAAATAATGGTGGCAATAATAACAATGTAAACAATAACGACGACGATGGACTTGTAAAAGGAGTGTATACGTCTGGTCAAGGAACAGGGAATGCAGTAAATACAGTTGATGATACTAATGTACTAAGATATGTAGGAATACTGAGTATAGCTGTATTGATTACGATAATGGTTCTACTTAATAAGAAGTTTAGATAGTTAGATATCTTTGAATAGAAAGATGAGAAAAGATGCGATGTATTGATCGCATCTTTTTGTGTGATTAAACTAACTTTATTCCATTTTCATTAATAATCTCTAATGTTTTGATAGCATTTATGATCTAACTACTTCATTTTCCAAAACTAAAATTTTAATGCAAATATGAATTGACTATCTATTACTTCTTCTTAAATAGGCCTTTTTGGAAATTTTTCATTTTACTTGCATATTTATTGTTAGTTAAGTATCCTGCAAAAAAGCAAGCGAACCCCATGCCTACTAAGAGACCTTTTATAAATTCTTGAATGTCATAATTTAAACTTGAATAATCGAGAATTCCAAATTGATTTTCTAGTACAACTAGTACATAAAACACCAAACCTCCACCAAACCAATTATTAAAATTTCTTCTTTTTTTCTGACTATCTGATATTGTAGAATTCACAACACCTTCAACAACTGCATTAACTTTTCCCAAATCTTCTTTAGGAATTCTTTCGCCCTTAACCAATTCAGATATTTCTACTCCTAAAATAATTGACAATGGTTCTAAAAAGGCAATGTCTGGCAGACATCTACCATTTTCCCACTTACTAATAGCCCTATCTGTTATATTTAATCTATTAGCTAATTCTTGTTGAGTCATTCCTTTTTCTTTTCGAACCTCTCTAATAAAAACACCTAATTTTTGTTGGTCCATAACAAATCACCTCTTTAAGGTTAATTATACAGGAAAATAATATAATATTGTCCATACCATTGGTTGAGTTTTACTTTTCCTTAATCTTTTCTATAACTTACTAGTTTATTAATATTTCTGCATAATTTTCTATTATTTGTTTATATTTTGAATACCAACAATCAAATACATTTTCCGCCCACTCTTTTACTGCTTTTTCGTGTTCTTCTTTGTTTGTAGCCTTTAATACATCTGTAACCGTTATTTCCCCATTAGGAACAGGAGGCTCTAACCATTCAAAATTATGTTCTTTTTTTAATATTTCCCCAATCATTTTAGTTGCTTCTTTACCATTTAGCTTTTTTATGAAAATAGCATACAGGCTAATTAGATGTATGTTTACTGATTGTATTGATTGTCTACTTGGCTGTCCTGGATGTTGAATTGCATATGTATCAACTGTAAGCCTATGGATATGTTCAAGGTATTCATATTCGCCATATTCTTTTGCTAAAACTTCGCCATATAAATTCCAACACCCTTGTATGGCACCAATATATTTATGTGGTTGTCCTTCAATATTCTCTACCAACGCATTACAACCATAACAGTTTATTATTTCCTTATTCAACTTCTTATCTCCCATATAAATTACTATTTATAGAATTATATCATACTAAAAAATTAAATAAATACATACAAATTTTTTAATGTAAATTTTAATGCAATTATTTAAGACCTTAGAAAAATTTTGATGTATCTAAAAATTAAAAAACCTTATTTGTCAACACTTTCAGCGATTTTCGAAGTGATTTCAAAAAAAGAAAAATGGTCTGGAGCAAAACTGCAAAACAAAAGAGAGAGTAAGTCTTTAGCGATTTACTCTCTCTTGGTAATGGTCGGGGTGACACGATTTGAACGTGCGACCTCATGGTCCCAAACCACGCGCGCTACCAACTGCGCCACACCCCGAAATGTAGTATTTGTCTCTAAATCTTACTTATCAGTCTTTTGCAACACATTTTAGTGGCGTGCCTGGAGGGATTCGAACCCCCGGTCTCAAGGTTCGTAGCCTTGCACTTTATCCAACTAAGCTACAGGCACATACAAATATTATTATGCAAAGTAATATGGACACAGTACTCCTCTACAAAGAAAAACAAATTTGTATTTAAAGATTTGGCGAACCAGAGACGATTCGAACGTCCGACCCACGGCTTAGAAGGCCGTTGCTCTATCCAGCTGAGCTACTGGTTCATTTTTACTACGAATGATATAATAGCATACTTTATATGATAAGTCAATAAATTTATAATCAATCTTTTTGAATATTTTCGCATTTAAAAAGATTGAAAAAGAAGAGTTAAACTGATATAAATAGTATATGCTGTAAAGATAAAAGGTGTAAGATATGAAATATTATATGTTTAATGGCCTTCGGGATGAACAAAGAGAAAAAGCCTAAGAGCGAAGAAGGAAAGAAAAGACCTAAAATCAAAATAGATAAAAAGAAAGCGATCAGAATTGCTATTATTGTTTCTGTTATTTTATTAATAATGACATTGCTTTTTGTGTATACAAACAATGAAAATTTTAGAAGCTGGGTAGATACTCATATATTTAGAAGAGAAGTACATGAAGGCACATTGCCATACATAAATATAGGAAGGAATACCCACATCTACGCATATAATGGAAGTATTATTACATTAGAACAAAATACTTTAAGATCTTTTAACAGAGTGGCAAATGAAGAATTTTCACTAGGAGTGAGAATATTAAGTCCTATATTTGAATCTAGTGGTAGATATTTGGTTGTAGCAGAAGCGGGCGGAAGTCGCGTATATCTAATCTCTGGAAGAAATATAATATGGCAAAAAGAATTAGAAGGAGAAATTGATAGTGTTGCAGTAAATAGAAATGGATATGTTGCTGTAGCTCTAGCAGATCCTAGTTATAGGAAGATAATAGAGACATTTAATAGAAGTGGGACGGAATTGTTTAGAAAATTTATAGCAACATCTACACTTGTGGATATGGATATATCAAATGACAATAGATACCTCGCAATAGCCGAACTAGATCTTTCAGGAATTATAATGCAATCAAGCATTAGAATAATATCTATAGAGAGTGCGAGAGCGGATGGCATAGGAGCAGAAGTATTTGCTCATACGGCATCTCCAGGAGATATAATAATAAGTATAAATTATAGCAATAGAAATCATTTAATATGTAGATATGGTTCACACGTAGAAAGCATTAGGAATAATAGTACAAGAGAACAGCTTGTCAGCTTTTCTGGAGGAGGAGTGCTTTTCGTAGATTCCAACCTAAATACTCATATTGCAAAAGTTGAAAGAGAAGATACAGAAACATTTAGCAGTGACACGATACTAAGATTAATTGATAATAATGATCCGAACAGAGGAAATAGTGTGACTATTGCACGGAATACCAAGAAGCATATATACATATGGAAATATGACGGGGATAAATCTTGGGACGGAAGTTTTGTTTTTAAATACTAACGGATGGATGGTAAGAAGATATAGGGCGACTCAAGAAGTACGTGGGGTTGTGATGTGTGACAATATAGTTGGAATAATACATAGAAACAAATTAGAAATAATTCCGCTATAATCAGAATTACAAACAATTATAGAGAGGAGATACTATGGGTATATTTGTAGATATAACAATACTAGGAATAATTGCACTATGCACATTTATTGGGTACAAAAGAGGCCTAATAAAAGCTTCTATAAGAATCCTTTCGTTTTTCATAGCAATCATAGTAGCACTTCTTTTATATAGACCTGTAGCGGGAATAATAATAGAACATACAAATTTGGGAAATAGTATTCAAAGTGGAATTGCAGAGAGCATCTTGCCAGAAGGAGTGGATCCTGATGATGAAGTTGAAGTAGATGAGAGCCTCCTAGGAGTGATTGGAGACGGACTAGACAATGTGGCTCAAACCACAGTGAATAATATATCGGAAGTTCTTGCTATACAAATTATAGAATTAGGTGTCTTGCTTGTCATATTTGTGACTGTAAAGATTGGACTTAGGTTCGTAACAGCACTTACAGACTTCATTACCAAAATACCAATACTGAAGCAATTCAATGAGGTCGGAGGAATTATTTATGGATTAGTACAAGGGGTCTTGACGGTATACACAATACTTGCAGTGATATTTCTATTATCACCAATAATAGATGAGTCCTTTACAAACATCGTTACAGGATCTATATTAGGAGGATTCTTATACAATAACAACATATTTATAATGTTCTTGTTTTAAAAAAACAAAAGGGACTTCAGTGTGAAGTCCTTTTATCATATCAAAATACAATTGGAAAAATATGGTTGATAATCAAAGATGCTTCTGCTATACTCTTAATAGTTCAAATGTCTTTGCCTGATATCGTTCGATTGAGGCTTTCCCTTTTTCCTATAAAATTTAAAGATTAACCAAACAGAAAAGATGATTGCAATTATTGCTAAGACAATAGTCCATGCTGGTGACGAGACATCGGTGTCTGCAACTAAGTTGAAGGTATAAGTGTTACCATCTATGTGATATATTGCGAGACCTACAACATCACCTTCTCTAATAGGTAATCTTAAGTCCTCATCAATAATTATTTCCGGCGGAAATCTATCTAAAGCCGCGGATCTGTTTATCAAAACATATGCATCTTCTTCTAAAGCCATATTTAACGTTCGAGAAGTCAGAGTTCCCATTCTTGCCCTGTAAGTATAGAGAACTTCTCCTTCATTTCCTAATCTTCTATGCATATAATTTTCAAACCCATAATCAAAAAGAGACATCGTGTCTAGAAATCTTTGATCACGTTCGGCTGGTCTACGTTCAGTACCCATCACAACTGTAATTATCTCAAAATTATTTCTAGTAGCTGAAGCAAGTAAAGTTTGACCTGCAGGTGTTGTAAAACCAGTTTTTATTCCAGTGGCATAGGGATGAAAATAGTTTCGGGTTTCGCGATCTGGTAATAACAGTGCATTAGTATTTGTAAACAATCTATAATCTTCATCGTATTTGTTGGTGGGTGGTAGTACAAAGGAAGTTCTACTAACGATTTCTCTAAACACATGGTTTTGCATGGCGTATTTACCCATTAATGCTAAATCATATGCTGTTGAATATTGATTGGGCTCGTGTGAACCACTTGGGTTAACAAAATTACTGTTTCTCATTCCTATTTCTTGTGCCTTTTCATTCATTAATTCAGCGAAGGCTTGAATGTTCCCAGATACATGTTCAGCAAGTGCATATGATGCATCGTTAGCAGAAGTAAGCATGCTCATATTGAGTAGCTGATAAACCGTTAGTTCTTCGCCTACTTGCAAATCGGCTGTAGAATGAAGATGTCTTACATGAGAAATTGCGCTAGAACTAATAGTGACCACATCATTTAAATTAGCGTTTTCTAACACAACAATAGTAGTCATTGCTTTTGTGATGCTAGCGGGATATCTTCTTTCTAACATGTTTCTTTCATAAAGTACTCTGCCAGTTCTAGAATCAAGAAGTACTACTGCAGGAGACTGTACTCCAGAAGGACCAGGGTCATTAGCGACAACTAAATTAGGCAGTAGACATATGAATATGACTAATATAATTAAAGTTACAATAAATTTTTGATACAATCGGAAGTTCATCTCTTAAAAATCACCCCTTAAACTTAATTTTAATATATCTCAAGATTACATAAAAAACAAGAGCTTATTAATATAACGAACTACGTTCGTTGAAACGCTTACCTGAATAATACACAAGTGATAGCGTTATAAGCAAGAAAGGAGTAAGACATGGAAAGTCTAAGTAGAAATCAAAAAATCGTATTGATAGCAATTGCCACATGCATGTTATTAGTCATTGGATACTATATTATGCAAAGAACACGGGAATAATGACATGCTAATAATGGATTTCGCGGTACAAGAAACAGAAGAGCTCGAATTTAGAGAAGAAGAAAGAAATGTAATAGTACATGTAACTGGAGAAGTTAGATATTCAGGAATTATTAATCTAACTGAAGGAGAGAGAATTGCAGATGCCATAGAAAGAGCTGGTGGAACAACAAGCAATGCTGACTTATCAAGGGTAAATCTAGCATATATGTTATCTGATGGACAAAGGCTATACATCCCGAATGTGGATACTGATGAAGAATACCAAAACGAGATACTTACAGATATAAATGGAGAGGATATAGTAGTTGGTGGAAATAATGAAAGAGGGGCACTAATTAATATTAATCGAGCTACTCAAACAGAATTAGAAACTTTAACAGGAGTAGGTCCTTCAACTGCGTTAAGAATTATAGAGCATAGAAGAACAAATGGAAATTTTAGAAGAATCGAGGATATTAAAGAGGTATCAGGAATAGGAGAGGCTAGGTTTGAGGCCATAAAAAACAACATTACGATCTAGAATGTCGAATAAGAGAATACGATAATTGAATTGCAGATCTTCCTTTTGGAAATACTTCCTAATAAGAAGTTACGGTAGCTGTTCGAACGAATGTGAGTAGCAGATATCTTACGTAGAAAAGCAGTAAGCTTTTCTACGCATTGTTAGGAGGATTTTTTATGAATAATAAAGTAGAGATATGTGGTGTGAATACCTCTAAATTACCGGTGCTAACGAATAAAGAGAAACAAGCGTTGTTCGTTAGGATAAATGCAGGAGACTTAAGTGCGAGAGAAGAACTTGCAAATGGAAACTTAAGATTAGTTCTAAGTGTAATACAAAGATTTACAGGTAGAGGAGAGAATATAGATGATTTATTTCAAGTAGGTTGTGTGGGATTGATTAAAGCTATAGATAACTTTGATACTACATTGAATGTGCAATTTTCTACTTATGCAGTTCCTATGATAATAGGGGAAATACGCAGATATTTAAGGGATAACAATCCTATAAGAGTAAGTAGATCTGTAAGAGATTTGGCATATAAAGCTTTACAAGCCAAAGAAAAGCTTACGAGGCAAAATGCAAAAGAACCAACTATTGAAGAAATAGCCAAAGAGATAGAAATGCCGAAAGAAGACATTGTTATGAGCTTAGAGGCTATCCAAGACCCAATGTCTCTCCAAGAGCCGGTATATAGTGAGGGAAGCGAAAGCATATATATAATGGACCAGGTTAGAGACCCCAAAAACACGGATGAAAAGTGGGCAGAAAATATAACTATTTCAGAAGCAATGAAGAAATTAAGCTCAAGAGAAAAAAGTATAATTTCAAAAAGATTTTTTGATGGAAGAACACAAATGGAAGTTGCAGAAGAGATCGGAATTTCACAAGCACAAGTTTCAAGACTAGAAAAAAGTGCAATAAGCAGAATAAAGAAGTTATACAAGTAAAAGCTTAATTATAGTAATGAGATGAAAATTAAATTTCTACTAATATAATGTCTTCTCCAATGCATTTTATGTTTTGCCACGGAATAACAATATCATTTGCGCTGGAGAAGATATTAAGCAATTTCAAACTTCCAGGAACTATTATGGAAGTGATGACTCCGCTTTCTAAATCTGCAGTGACATCTTGGACAAAACCTAATCGTTTGCCATCTTTTATGCTAATAACTTCCTTGCGTTTAAAATCTAATCCTTTGCCTGACATAGCCCCACCTCATATGTAAATATATTCATATATGAAGGAGTATATTCGGAAGTAAGAAATCTAAAAAACGTGTAGAATATTTGATATTGTAATTAATTAATATGTACTATATAATAGGAAAAAGAAAAAGCGGGGTAGGTAATATGGAGTTTATAGCGAATGAAGGCAAAAATATAGAAATAGAAGCAAATAATAAAATATATTTGAGACATGCTATTAAAACTAGATTCATAAAGCAAGGTGAAAGCTATGTTGATGTATTTAAAGAATATGCACTTCCTATATATAAAGAAGGAGACATTATATCTGCTAGTGAAAAGATCATAGCTCTATGTCAAAACAGAATAGTGAAAAGAGAAGACATTAAAATAGGATTCTGGGCTAAGTTCTTATCTAAGTTTGCTTCAAAGCCAGACACAGGTGTAGGAGTAGGCGAAACTATTAAAATGCAATATGCAATAGATGAAGTAGGATTGCTTAAGGTCTTGTGGGCGAGTTTTGCAAGTGCAGTAACAAAACTATTTGGAAAAAGAGGAGTGTTTTACAAAATAGTAGGACCAGAAGTAAGTGGATTAGATGGATTCTATGCTAATGTTTGGGAAGAATATGGTGACATAGGAATAAAGATACCAGAAAATCCGAATGGAGTATGTGACGAAATAAAAGAAGCTTTAGGAATCTCTTGTATGATAGTTGATGCCAATGACCTAGGATGTGAAATACTTGGATATTCTTCAGACATAGAATTTGAGACAGAAGAACTAATAGGAATGATAAAAGACAACCCGGCAGGACAAGGGCATGAACAAACACCTCTTATATTAATAAGAGAGAAAGAGTAATAATTATATAAAGGAATATAAGCGATGACTATTAGTCATCGCTATTTTGTAGTATTTACTAAACATTACCTGTTGATTAAAGATATAAAAAATGTTACCATAAAAAAAGTAACGGATAGGGAATCAAATGTATATACTATTAAAGTGTGAAATGACAAAAAGAGATTTCTTAAGAGCAGAGTCAAGAAAAAGAAAAAGAAGCAATTATGAAGCAAACAAAAATTTCCTGTTGACAGGAAACATAAATCATGTTACAATAATAAAAGTGAGACGCAAAAAAAGCAGTCTCAAACTATCAATAGAATATGAAGACATATTTTACGCATGCTTTAATGTGAATAAAATTAGTAATATTTCTGAACATCTTCAATAGTATTAAAAAGCTGAAAAATTACTAGTTTTTTTGTGCGAAAAAATATTTAAAAATATTTTGAAAAAGTGTTGACATTTGAAATTGGTAGTAGTATAATAACTCTTGCACTCCAAAAAAAAGGGTTGCAAAAGCACATTGAAAAATAAACAATAAATTCCTTTAAAGAGTTTCAGGTTCTAAGGAATCTGTACTTTAAAAAAACCAATAAGAAAAGAGATGGAGAAAGCCATTTAAAAAAACAAATGAAGA
>Ga0123355_10008992_pt1 | contig 15140 bp, 6 predicted proteins | sample TergutEmb28metaG_3_FD_89872 | JGI IMG/M metagenome (GOLD analysis project Ga0123355, IMG submission 89872) | Embiratermes neotenicus P1 segment gut microbial communities from Petit-Saut dam, French Guiana - Emb289 P1 | ecosystem: Host-associated > Arthropoda: Insects > Digestive system > Gut ...
ATGCACAAAAGTTTTGTTTTACAATAAGTTTATTTCATGCCACTACATGTTTCGAGCACATGTGCTCATCATCAGGAGGTCAAAATTGCATTACACAGCCTCTGGTATCATCACAGCTGTAGGTGGCCGTCCCGTGCACAGGTTGAGAGAAGAGTCCTCTCTCAGCCTGTGCACGGGACGGCCACCTACAGGTGTGATGAAACCAGATGCTCTATAATACAATTTTGACCTCCTGATGATGAGCACATGTGCTCATCATCAGGAGGTCAAAATTGCATTACACAGCCTCTGGTATCATCACACCTATAGGTGGCCGTCTCGTGCACAGGTTGAGAGAGGACGTGAGTAAGCGCTGTTAGAAACCTCACTTCAGCAGTGTTACAACAAATATGTCACCTTGCGTGACTATTAGTGAACTCTTCAAAGAGTTACATCTGAGTATTTTCAAACTTTACATTTTACGTAAACGTATATTTTGAAGCCAGTAATATGAATTTAAAGTAAATCACTTCGTCTCTTGTATATGAAATACGCTAAAATGACTGATGTGTTAAGGTCTTCCTTCTTGATGTTTTGATGACAAACTGGCAACTCTGTGTTGATAATGTAAATAATTTCTTTAAAGCAGTAATATCAACTTAAGGTGAATTATTTCTTCGCTTTCTAAAACATTTGCTAAAATGCTTGGTGTGTAAACACTTTAGATCTTGTCATGCTAACAAACGCAATGAACGGTATTTTTTTTTGTACCTGATTTATTGTACAATGAAGCGATATGGCACCACAGTCCATTACTTTAAGCTAATATAATGGAATGTGGCAACAACGCAGCACATATTATAGGAAAACAACTTAACACAGTGGTTTAATACAGACTGCGATCAGGTACAAGAGAGAACCTCCATTCCCAGAACTCATCAACACGACAAGAGTGAAGACAGTTTGCACATAAATTGTTTTATTTAATTTTTAACAAGTGACAAAGTGATCCATCATTTGTTGCAGTTGCTGGCTGTAAAACACTTATTAGACGTAAAGATTTAAAATTACAGTAAGCCTCTACATAAATATTTAAAGTTACAGTATATGTCTACATAATCACAGACTTGTTAACTTGTAGGGATAGGATAACAATTTTCAGTTTAAAACCTGGGAAGCAAGTTTTGTTAAAGTCTTAATGTTAGGTATGCGGTAAGGACGCACAAAGATTTCCCTGGATGCGGATAAACTACATTCCAAAACATCATTCCTAAATAGTTTGTTTGAAACTCTGAACTCTATTTCCCTGTTATAAACGGCAGTTAGTTTTCCACGTCAGCCACAGCAGGCAAGTTAACCCACAAATAAGCAGAAGTACAAAACATTTGGGACGAATAACAGTACAAAGTAATACTACTGTGATGCCAGCAACAAAACAAAGCAGAAAATCATAATGTACAACAAATACGAATAGGTTCACTTGAATGCTGGCGCTCTTTTTCCTATTAAAAGTGGCGTTGTAGAGAGAAAAGTTTTTAATTAGAAAAGAATGAGATGGCTGACGAAGTGCAGACGTTAAGCCTTACGGCTGCAGTGCCCCTTAAGAATGATGACTGGCTGGTACGTACGAATTGACGTACGAAGAGACAAAACATTGAATTTCTGAGGCAAGTAATCAGCATAGGACTTAGAAAAATGGCTTCGTGTTCGAAAAACATTCCCTTCGGTCTTTCAAAACCTCATTCAAATTAACAATTTTATTCTACTTTCTCAGAACCATTGCATAATTTAACACTAATTCAACACCGGTTCATGTTTGTATAATAACAGCAGTAACAACAGTAATATTTAGTTCTTGTTACAATATCTTCCGTTCAATGACATCCAAACCTCCATCTGCAATGCCAAGTAATATTTCCTCTGAGAATGCAGAAGGGATTTGGACACAATCAACCTGAATCTTTCGCGATCTGGGACAGGCAGACAAAGGCTTGATGTGTAAAAAGCTTTACACGGACGCACTGTCACTTTAAATCAAACATTATACTAAGAGTTTGCGTGTTCGTATTGGAACCAATGTGGATGTTATACTAAGACCAACAGCATCTGCGTAAATCTAGGCTGGATTCAACTGCGGTGTTCTGAGATGGATGTAATACTCTAATTCCGACTATCATTTCTCAGACCTACTAATGATAAAATATTTCGAATTTTGTGCTGGACGCTCCAGCGACAGTGTCACTTACTGCAAGGTGGCACAAAAGTTACTGGACACTCGATGTTTAATAACAGAAAATTTCATCCAATTATACAAAAATACGGCTTCGGTAGTCTAGAGGTAGCGTGCTGGCCTTTAGTGCCCAAGTTTGCGGGTTCAATCCCGGCCGAAGCCGTCGGATTTTTAGGGCGAAAAAATCCTCAGCACGCCTTCTTTCGGAGGGGAAGTAAAGCCGTCGGTCCCATGTCGTAGATTTGGGGCATGAAAAAGATCCCTAAATTTAGTGGAAGTCGGAATTTAGGCAAAATTACTACCGGACATCTTTCTCGCCCACAGTTCCACCTTACGCTGCTAGAATCTCCCGCGTCGTTGCGGACGGAGGCACCTGGCGGCTGAAGTGGGAACGTCTAAAGGCGGGGGAAAGCAATGGCAAACTAACCCCAAGAACTTTCCCAGGATGCAGTGTGCCAGAACCATACCGGTCACATGACTGGGCTCTGGTTCATGCCAAGCCCGACCTTCAAGGCTGAATACGAATGAATGAATACGAAAAGAAGACAGTACTCGTAAGCTTTCCGGAAAGACTCAATGTATTAACGTACAAGGAATGTTTTAAATATTTCATAAAGTCAACAAATAGTAAGAACCGTTACGTCTAGCGTATAAGTGAATTTTGATCCATCATTTACTTCAATATGTCACTCACTGGGCGATCTTAATGCAGGCACCACTACTATGACCTTAAAAACTTCCCTGTAACAATCTGAGCCAGGCGATCTTGTTTCCGTGAGGTAAAACAGTTCGTAACTGTCTAAGTGTGCCCGACTACCGTCGGGCACACTTAGCAACATACCCATACACAACAAGACATGCTGCCACAGAACCAGGATTATATAATGAAAGCAATCAATAACTAGTTTTTAAAAGTGACATTAGCAAGGAAAGTGTAGCTCCCTGAGGATGACCCTTGGATCGAAACATGTCGGAGCAATTTTAGTGTTTTAATGTAAAAAGTGTTATGTATGTGCATCAGTTCGTATACTATTAAATACAGTAAAGACAAATGTTAAGAATTTTAAGGTAATAATATAATTCATTTATGTGCATTTTTTCTTCATTATTTTTTTCATTCCCTTATTTACATGTTTAGTGAAAAGCCCCTTGTTGTTCACTATACGTTAGACACAAAAAAGTTAAATTATAACTTTTATGGTTCTAAATATCAGTTGGAAAGGACTAAAATTCTTATCTGATATTAGCAAGCATTCAGATGTACATTTCGTCTATCTGTTTAATCTTCACGAACGGTCAATTGCATGAAACAATGTATTTCAAAACGCGTGTTATTGTAGGAACCACTATATGAATTTCGGAGAAATTTGTTATTGTGTCTACAGCAAACCTATTGAGCATATTTAATTTTAATTCAAATTGGAGCCAATAAGCTGTATCTTACAAGGAAGCAAACCAAGAAACTGTATCTGACAAGAAGATAATCTCAGAAATTGCACATTTTTTTCAGGAACCACAAATCATTAAACAAAATTGATAATCATATTTTACACAACATATAGATTTCTGCTGCATCTATAATTTTTTGTTTGAAAAGCTTTAAACTGTGATGATTGCTTCATGAATTAAACCTGCTGTGATGTCTGTCTGTCTGTTACATAATATTAGGCCATTCCTGTAAAGTGATTAACTTCACAACAACAGATTTGTTAGTTGCGTTGTTAAACAAACACATGTACAGTTTATTTACGTAAAATCTTAAGAATTCTTGGCCCTTGCAGAACATGACTAGTATATGATAGCGTACGTATTCCGCTCGTTTGTACTGCAGATGCAAGGCGTCTGTGAATGTGTGTGGTGTTAGACAGGGCATGCATTCCGCTTGTTTGTATTGGTGATGCAAGGTGTCTGTCAATATGCAAAGTTCCTCTTTAAAATGTATATTTTAACAGTTTATTCGAAAGGATATTCCTGTGAAGGAACAAGAAACTTCCGGTTTAATTTCCGGTCGATCTTTCCGAGGTGCACAAGGTTATTTGTCTACACGTTCTCCGGCGCCTACCGTAACTGAGTTATGTGACTTTTACTTACGGGAGAATCCCGGCACCATCAATTTAATGATGCAACAATATCTGCTCTTATTTCCTGCATCGTCTATTGTGCTCTCGCTGACGTAAAATATCAATAGATATTGTTCGACCTAACTGAGGAACCAAGGGTAACTGCTAACATAAACGAAGGTGGTCTTTACCATACAGTCTACAGCCAAAGGTTTCAGTCTAACTGGGTATGGAATCGAGAAGGAGTTGTTTCTATGTTTGGAAAATGAAAATCGCACTGTCCTATTTACAAACTATATTACATTAAATACAGTAATCCCTTCTCAAAACGATCAGGGCCAAAAACAGTTACCGATAACCAAAAACACACCTACTGCAGGTTACAGTATCTTTGGTACGTCATTTCCAGATATTACTACACTACGACTGTGGGCCGGGTAAAGGTAAAGGTAAAGCAGTCCCGTTACAGGTCCGGAGGTGCCCAGAGTGTTCCAGGAAATTAAGGTTCCCAGATTTCATGACAACGGCACAGGATGGTGGTAAGGTTGTCAGCCTTACGCACCTGTGGGCCGGGTAGCTCAGTCGTTATCGCGACTGACTACGGGCTGGACGGTACGGGATTGAATCCCGGTGGGGACGAGATTTTCTACCCGTCCAGACCCGCCCTGGGGCCCACCCAGCCTCCTGTAAAATGGGTACCGAGTCTTTTCCGGGGGTAAAGTGCGGCCGGGACATGCTGCTAGCCACTCACCCCCTTCTAATACCGAGGTCATGGAAGACTAGATCTATACCTCTGCCCAAACTCTAGGCCACACCGGGTCTGTAACGAGATCACATTATCTTTTTTACTGTACTATGACTAGTGACACACCATCCCTTGGCCCTCCGAGCGTAACAATGTGTCTCCTCACATTGTAATCCTATGGGCATGCATCAATTTTTGTGCTCTTCAGTTTTTAATTACCGAAATGCATGAAATCACTGCGGCCCAGTTTAGACTGGTACATCGGTGAATGTGTTCTGTATACACTAACAGTTGTTTCCATGTCTTAGAACACTGCTAACATAAGCTTTTCACAACTTGTCGGCCTGGTTACGGTAAGTTATAATCCGGCAGGGCTGACACAACCACATTGTCTGTAAAGGTTAATTTCATCTGAAATACGTTATGGCGATTGTTCAAGTGCAGCCCGTTTAACATGACGTCGCATGTTGGACGACCTGTCAATGACACATTAGAAAGCATGTGGAAGAAAGCTGTAATGAATGTTTTTGAGTTAAAATCTCTGTGTTTGGTTGCAGAAACGGAGAAAACTGCGTAAACGCCTGTCAAAACTTACGGTATAAGCGTCAAGATTTGAACTCGGAAGTGTCCAGACAGGAAGGGGTACTTTATGCACTTGACCACGACGCATCGGATTTACGAAAAGAGCGCACCAAATGGAAATTTTGTGTCTCTGATCGTCCGTAAGCCTTTTCAAAATTGATTTAGAATTTGAATAAAAAAAAGTGAAACTGAATATTTTGGAGCCAATTCCAATACACTAATTTTCGAGATCCGGATTCCGGACGTTAGGGAGGAATACATATAAGAGTAACTTGAAGTACTGGTCCAAGATTTTTCCAATCACTTGAAGTAAAGTACTTACAAAACCAGCTTAGGTGAATTTCTACAGTAAACCAACTAGATGCACCAATGTATCATTTATTTTATTTTGGAATGGCACTGTACATGTTTCGGACGGTCTTTCCGTCCATCATCAGGAGTTCAAGACTGTAAATACAGCAACAGGCATTTATCAAACAGATTCTGCTGTCTGTTTGCTACTGCTAGCAAGCAGACAGCAGTATCTGTTTGACAAATGCCTTTTGCTGTATGTACAGTCTGGAACTCCTGACGATGGACGGAAAGACCGTCCGAAACATGTACAGTGTCATTCCAAAATAAAATAAATTTGATACATTGGTACAACTATTTGGTTTCACTAATATTTCGGAAGGTCGCTGTTTCGATCCCAGTTGGTGTCATTGGAATTTTTCATTGACATAAAATCCTTCCAATCGCACTATGGCCCTTGGGTCGACTCGGTCTCTAACAGAAATGAGTACCAGGAGTATTCCCATCGTATAAAGGCGGCTGGTGCGTAAGGATGACAACCCTAGAACCATCTTGTGCCGTTGTCATGAAATCTGGGAACCTTAACTTCCCGGAATCCTCTGGGCCACTCAAGGCCTGTAACGAGACTGTTAAAAATAAAAATATAGAAATAATATTAAGATGCACGGCCCTATGAACGTCACGCTTAAGTGAACTACGTTCTAACGATGATTTCTCAAACTACAGTACGCGTGCCAGTACTGGCAGGAGGCCAGAATAAAAAGCTGAAATATAAAAAAGGATAAAACCCTAAACAAATCAAAATAAGTCACTTATACGTAAGTGTTAACACACGGCATTGCTTACCTCACGTAAATCAACTCCGCTGTCAGCCAGTCTTTACGATTTCAGGTTTTTTTTTAAAATAAAAAAAAAACAGAATATTGGTGGCACATTGTTAACATTTTATTTAGTGGTACGCCAGCGAAAATTTTCAGAACCCCTGCTCTAGACTTGTAAATTCTATGTACCTTTTGTAAAGAAAAAACAGCTTGTCACTGATGATAATCTCACGATACTTTAACCTGTACAGCCTCTTCAATTGTGAAATATCGCTAAATATCAGTCACAAGAGTGCTGTTAATGAAGAAGTAACTACAGTAGTCACTAGTAAGCTGTAGCCGAATATTTTTGATATAGTTGTTTATTAGGACTGCTGGCGTCATTTACGGACGGTTCATGGCCGTGCGTTGTAGGTTCATCTGTCAACGTACATTCATAAGCGTTGGTGATAGGTAGGAGGGGAGAGATTTAAACGCCGAAAGGGTTAGGAGCTGACAACGGACGCTAGCAGTCCAGTAAGGAAGTCAGTCGCGTAAGAGTGTGGTGTAAGTGGGAGTACAGAGAAGTTACTGTGTCAGTTTCCTAGAAATGATCTAGTTGTTTTACTGGATATAGCGCTCCATTATATTATATCAACAATAAATTGAGTAAATAAAACAACAAGTAAAAATAAATAATTAAAAATATATGTTTCGGTGAACAACAACCGTTCCCCGAAAGAGGATCACCTACCAGACTGAGCCAGTCGGGACAACAAAGTTACGAAGGGTGATCATGTAGAAAGCATAACGAAAGGCATTACAACTTAGTTTGATACCGTGGACCTCAAGGTAAAGAATTCTTCATATTTTCATTTGAAATTACGAACACAGCTATTAACCCTTTCAACGCCGAATTAAATCCCATCTGCCATCTGCTGGCATTATTAAGAGCTCGCCATATTCTCCACGTTAGCATGATAAGAGTTAAAGAAACTGGGCAGGGAGTGTAAAGTGGATACACCTGCTGGAAGATAAGTCGCAGTAGCACACCACAGAACGCTATCCATTTCTTGAATCCAAATATTTCGAAGAATTTCTTGAGCAGGTTAGCTCGACTGTTCACTGTTGTCTTAACGATAACTTGGCCGATGCACGTTAACCCTTTAAATGCTGAATTAAATCCCATCTGCCATCTGCTGGCATTATTAGAATCTCACCATATTCTCCACGTTAGCGGGTTAAGGGTTAACCTCTTCTGTAACAGTGTCAAGCCTTCAAACAACTACGAACTGCATGTGACAGAAGGTTCTATGGATGCACTTCGCACGAACTAGACATACTGTTTGATAATGACAATTAATCACAGCTCCACAACAAGCCCGGATGCCTTGTATTATTGACTGCTCTTGTCATGGCCTACTTTAATTGCGCGCAAGAGGCATAACTCTACGTGCAGCATACAACAGTCTTGTTGACACGGCGCGTATACGCCATTCGTTATTCCATTAACAGGAGTTGGGAGACTTACCGAACTGTAAACATTAACACTGAGCCACTCAGCTTGTATGAAAGATCATACTGAACTGCCTAATCGCAAAACAAAATCCTCTTTTAACCTTTTATAGACCAACGTGAAGCTAAGTTACAGATGAACATCGAGTTCATAAGTGCAGTTAACATTTCTCGTCTCGGTTACAAAAATCAAACCTATAATTCTGTATAGGAAAATTAACACTGTTTTTTCCTCGAGTCATAGAAAACACGTAACCAAAAATGTGTTGGTATGACCCAGAATTTTTTTAGAGTTAAAACTGATTACACGTAAAGTAACCACTATGATTTAAAGGGTTTCGGTTAATGCGTTGACAGTAGAGAGCAGAACAATTTTTATTCTGTATGTAAACAGTACCCTATAATGTGTGATAACAAAGCTCCATACCTTCCAGAACTTGGCATTAGACAGCAGCTTTTCGATTTAAAAGAATATTGAATTATTTGTATTTATGGTATATCAGCAAAATGTCTGGCCTCTATTTCGCATTTTTCTAAAATAACTAACTTTGAGGCGTATGCCCTTTGTGAGCAGTTAAAAATCGCCCATCCAGTTTAGAAAAACGCCGCCTTGCATGGAACCCAGCAGTTAATTACTATGTTAATTATATCTAATTAGACAAAACAACAGCTTTTTTTAGGATTCTGTCACAGACACCAGTACCACGTTATCCTAAAATTATCTTCAATAGAGAATATTTACCTGTCAAGGACAGAATAAATAAGTGGTTATGAAACAACAGTTGATATTGCATCCTTGACTGCAGCCGAAGAAACCTAGGGACAGTGGACGAATGTGAAGCGAAACTGTGATTTAAATTTTTGTTCGAATCAACAGAAGAACTAACAGTGCAATGTATAATTGGAGCCTGGCCGCATTCAGTTAAATCCTTATTTAAGGTGCATCAATTTATCAATGAATGTGTAAAAGATAAAGCAGTCCTGTTACAGGCCCGGAGGCTCCCAGAGTGTTCCAGGAAGTTAAGGATCCCAGATTTAGTGACAACGGCACAGGATGGTGGTAGGTTGTCAGCCTTAAGCACCGGCCGTTTTTACCCCCAGGAAATATTCCGGGTACTCATTTCTGTTATAGGCTGAGTCAACCCCAGGGCCATAGTGCTATCGGAAAGATTTTGTGTCAATGAAAAATCCACTGATACCAACTGGAATCGAACCAGCGACCTTCCGATTTGTAGCACAGTACCTTAACCACTGTGCTACCGTGGTCCCCCTCAGTGAAGTTGTACCCTATAGAATCACTGCTAGAAGTGAAAACTGTTAACCTTCGGGGCTTGGATATATCTGGAGGACATGTCAAGAGGAAAACGCCGAGTCCACCTTGTAAGGTTCCACCCATTTGTTCAGTTCTTCTAATCATCAATAACACCGCAGGCTGCACTGAACATTGTGAAACGTGGTGCCTAGATGGGAGAAGGAAAGGTCAAAACAGAAGCTATTAGGGATATTTACAAAGTATATCAAGGTTTATTTTACCTCCGAGGGCCAAATATCTCAACCACCGAATGTTGTACCTGGCCAAATTATGACTGGAAAAATGCATTCCTGTCGTTCAGTGCATATTATTAAAGATAGGTCTTGCAAAGAAGGTTGTTTTTATCAAATATACGCTGTAATTTTCAGGGCGCTTCATTATAGTTACAATACACTTTTCTAAAACATGGGTGCCTCGATTTCCATAGCTGCAAATTTACGTATGTACTATGATTAGCATGTGGGCCGGGTAGCTCAATCGGTATAGCGACTGACCATGGGCTGGACAGTCTGGGATCGAATCCCGGTGGTGACGTGATTTTCCGCCCGTCCAGACCGGCCCAAGGGCTCACCCAGCCTCCTGTAAAATGGGTACCGAGTCTTTCCCGGGGGTAAAGTGCGGCCGCGGTGTGCTGCTGACCACTCACCCCCTTCTAGTGCCGCGGTCATGGAAGAGCAGAGCAATGCCTCTACCCACCCTCTGGGCCACACCGGCCTGTAACCGGAAAACTTCACTTAACTATGATTAGCTTGCACCACTATTTGTGTCTGTGCTACTGAGGTCCCGTCTTTCGGGGTTTTTCTTGAACAGACATAGAAACAAGAATTGCACAGTACCACAGTTGTATAAGCTGGAGTTAAGAGATTTTTATCGTCTCCAGATCATCCAGACTGACACTGAAGTGCAGCCAGCCTTCTATTCAACGGAAACCGGCGACGCTTTCTCGTGGGGTTAATCGGTGCTAGTGTACAACTGACCATTCACATCCATCTAGCGTCGAGGTTAAGAATGAGTCGAGGTATATTTCATTTTCTCCCCTAAGCCAGCCTGGCCTGCACTGATAAACTATACCGTGCAGCTCTACAAGGGTGTCTGGGATTACGAAATAATGCTGGGAAGGCAAGCAGCTAGTTTGAATAAAATTCTGTAACATTGCAAACTTAAAGCAGGCTAGGTTTCGGGCGTCCATCTCGCCTATCATCAGGGGTACATAAAATTGTAGTTGCAGCCTCTGGTACAGATCATACTGGTGTGGGACCGACGGTCTACCAGTTCTTATTTGGTCACGTTTGAAGAAGCTTGCTTCCCAGATAGTATGATCCGTACCAGAGGCTGCAACTATGTACTCCTGATGATGGGCGCGATGGACACCCGAAACATGTAGAGTAATTTATCAGTAAATAAATATCTGCTTACTGTTGCATCTCGTTGGATTTCTTCTACCTAGAATTACGAAACACGGAACCACGAATATAAAATTTAAAGCAGATTGTTTTATTTAAAGCGAAGTTTTGGACATTTACTCTAATATATATGGTGCGGAGAGACCTGCACTTACGGAACAGTAAAATTAGCTACAAATTATATTTAAATTGAAACATCAATATGTATACTGCGTTAGTTTAGTACATGAACAGCTTCTGCTAGCTCCCATGAAAACAAGCTTTGAAAGCAAAGTTAATTACATTCGAAATCTGGAGCACTGGAAGATCATACCATGGTTGCATTATATTTGTGTGTTTGCGATGCAGATGAAGTTCGATGCAGTAATTACATTTTCCACCAGTAGAAAAAGGGGGAGTGATAACACTGCCGCAGCGATGTCGGTCAAGTCCACTCTTATGCTAGGGTAAGCGACAAAATAAAAATTCTAATGACACTACTTTGTCATGCGTCACGTGACCTCAACGGTATCATGAGCTATTCAACACGGGAACGCATGGCTGACATGTGTAACAGGCTTCTTAGTAAGATACAGTATACAACAAGCGTAAGTGTTTGATCTGATTGTAGTTTACACGCATGTGTAGAACGAAAGAAATATGAGTTCTTTTTTGATTCAAAGAAATAAGGACCTGACTTTACAAAAGGGGAATTCGCGCGTTTTATTCCATTTGTCTCTTTCTTTGTAGCCCCTCTAAAGACTTGGTATTCCACCGGTATATTTTATACGACAAAGAAATGTGTCTCAAAATATATATTTATATACACTTATATATATTTATACTTACGTATACACACATGCAAGACAAAGATATGTATGACGCTCATAAATGGGTAGAATATTAGGACATACGTCTATAATCAATGACAGTTTCTAAGCTTCAGAAGTCAACATATAATCCGAGGAACGTTGAATTAGGAGAGATGCGGACATTTTGCAGATCTGTTTGACCAGACTAATCTAATAAGCCACAAAAAATCTTAGTCGCAGTAGCCATTAGTTGGATCGAGGGTCGACGCCAGAACGCCTGGACTACGAAGTTGGAGTGCAAACAGCAACACTGCGACGTTCAGTGGAAATTACGTTAACACAAGCCAAGTTTGTTCCGTCAGACTTAAGAGGCTGTTTGCTGACAATACATCCTCTCTGCATACATGGCGAGTGCTTCAAGTGGCCCGAGAGAAATTCAGCACACGTACTCTTTGTGTGATGGTAGCGTGTCCTGGAAACTACTGCCTGGAGAGACCGCGTGTGTGGCGTCTACTTTTAACAAGTTAATAACATGTCCTCCTACACACACGCGCGCGCGCGCACACACACACACACACTGCGACAAGTTAATAACCACCGGCCTGTACTCAGGTTGTGTAAATAAACTATGAACAGCGGTAACTATACGTGTTTGCCCGAAGACTGAGGACCGCAAGCCCAACCCTACCCCTAGGAGTGGTGATGGTATAGTGCATGTTGTTCTTGGTCAAGGAGTTTTAACTCATTGTTAACTTTTAACCACGTAGGCCTATAAGAGAGTAAAGCATGGAATGGTAATTTATATTTGCTTTGAAATCTTTATTCTTATTTGAGTGTCACTGCTAGCTCATAGTGATGGTGTTAAAATGTGTTAGTGTGCGTCAAGGCATTTTAAGTCAAATTCCTTCACTACGAACACTGCAGGAAAGCAGCAATAAATGAAGCGATATTTATGTTCGACAACACTCTTTGCTCATTTTACGGCGCACATGTTTGTAATTCTGACATTAAACCTTTCTCATATTAAATCTACTATTGGTTAAGAAATTTAACTTACATTTATTCGTCTTCACCGGATTTCGTTTAAACGCGAATTTAACTACTCCCATGGCAAGAGAGCTTGAGAATCTAATCGTCACTCAGCTAGTCAATAACATTCCCTCGTTTCGTGGTTACAGAAGGATAATTACCATGTTTACAAGATCAAACCACTGGTCCCTATTCTGTGCCACTTCAATGCTGTCCGTCTGAATTGCGACTGGCAAGATAACAAAGAGCTGGCACTTCCAACTGGCCCTAACGTAAAAGAGAAAACTCTCATACCAGTAACAAAGAATACTTGAATTGAGGTTGCAAGTTTTTGGTTGGGTACACTGAAGTTTCTGAAGCAGCTCTAAAATGTCTGAAGCCAATTACCTCTACAAAGTTCCGCGAAGGTCTTTCGCTCTTTAAACCAAGACAAATGAACATATGAAAATTAATGAAGTGCAGAATGTGAAATTTTGAAATTTGGTGTAACTGCTTCAGGTGTAGACACTCTTCGAAAATACAAGCAAGGCCATCCAAGTCACTGAAATTCCTACACGTTAATTAATAAGTGTAATATGTTCGATATCAATCCTAGTGGCCATGCGGTCTAAATCGTGGGTTTGCAGCCGCTCGCCTGTTGGGATTTCGAGTCCGAATCCAGTTGGGTGTATTGATGCCCGTCTCTTGTGTTTAGTGTTGTCAAGTAGAGGTCTCTCCGACGAGTCGATCACCTGTCCAGAGGAGTCCTAAAGGGTGTGATGTGTCTGAGTATGGTCGAGGAACCTCACAGAGGAGTCATACCGAGTGTGGTGTGTCTGAGTGTGATCGAGGAACTTCACAGAGGAGTCATACCGAGTGTGGTGTGCCTGAGTATGATCGAGGAAACTCACAAAGGAATCATACCGAGTGTGGTGTGTCTACGCGTTACTACGGTTACCTCATGCTTTCACGATCAACAGAAATAACTCGGAGGTAACGAAAGTGAAATTCTATTATCAGGTTTCCTTCCCAAATTTGGATTTCGTCTTTCACTTCATATCCTACAAAACACCGTTCTTAGATGTTTCTCGCAGGTTCACTCATGCTCATCGTGTATTCTGGAATATCTAAATCAAAATGTAAAAAGGTAAATCAGTCCCATTGCAGACCCAAGGTGCCCAGAGTGTTTCAAGAAGTTAAGGTTCCCAGATTACGTGACACTGGCCCAGGATGGTGGTAAGGTTGTCAGCCTTACGCACCGGCCGCTTTTTACCCCCAAGAAATACTCCTGCTACTCATTTCTGTTAGAGGCTAAATAAAAATGTACTGTACAAAATTATGACCTTTTACTACCGAGTCTCTGGCCTAAACTCAAAGTTTCACACCGTCGCCACGTTTATGATTGTTGGTTTACAACAATATTTTATACACGATGGACGAGTACACTTTGATCTGTCTTCCTGGTGTATATAATGTGCTTCCCGCCAGTAGTTCCGTGTCGTAACCCAACTTGAGGACACTAGAATTTTCGCGCTCCCGTCGTGACACCATTTCAGGTTCAGCAAGAAAACTGTCTTAAAATATGCAGCATATTTTTTCAAGTTCCAAAAGCATACATCTTTCAGTACACTAAACTACATTATGTTTGTGTCGCTCCCATCTCAGAAGTTCGCTCCTCCGCTATGTTGTTATAACTGACGAAAATGAAACTTTGTACTGGCTTTCAATGGCATAATATTTATTACAGGGTTCGTGAAAATCGGTCACCTGCTTCAAGGTTTAAATGTGAGACAGACAGGAAACTGGTCTCAAGAGTCCATACTTCTTTAATTGATCAAGGAAAATAATCCTTTTTTTCGCGTTGATGTGTCTGGTTCTGCTTATTTATGTAGATACTAATATAAGCAAATATTGCATATAGTTAATAAACAGGCACGGCACAAGACAATTTTACTGAAGTCTCTTAACTTGGATGTACTGATGGTTCCTCTCAGAGGGCGCCAGCAGCTTTTCTAGAGGAAGGTTGTTTCTTTATTACAGGGATGAATCTTTGAAGTGAGGGTCTATTAAGGACCGTGTGTTGGGTCCTCGATGTCGTAAAGTGTAGGGCTTGCTACACAGGACTTCGATCTAAACAAACCCCACCCCCTTCCACACGTCTCATTTTCTCAACGTCTTGCTTGCAGGAACTCTCCTGGCGACATTTTATGAGCTAGGTGTGCGTCCTGGCAACATCAAATTGCATATATCCAGAAATCCAGTAGTAGCTGTTCTTGCTCCGCCGCCTCCACCGCAACCGCCGTCGCCACCACCACCACCACCACCACCACCACCACCACCACCACCACACAATAATAATAATAATAATAATAATAATAATATGATTTAAAAAGAAGCCGAGAAGATTCTAAAATATAGACTTTA
>Ga0123355_10008993_pt1 | contig 15140 bp, 7 predicted proteins | sample TergutEmb28metaG_3_FD_89872 | JGI IMG/M metagenome (GOLD analysis project Ga0123355, IMG submission 89872) | Embiratermes neotenicus P1 segment gut microbial communities from Petit-Saut dam, French Guiana - Emb289 P1 | ecosystem: Host-associated > Arthropoda: Insects > Digestive system > Gut ...
AAAGCGTACAAGGATACTTCATAATTAAAAGAGACCTAAGGATATTTAAGGAACTGTATCATTGTTTTTCAAAATATTTAAAAATACATTATGTGGTCCATGACCGTGCATTAAAGAATGTTTTATACTCACATAACAAATCAAAACACGCACATTTACGAATATGTTCGGTCTTGTATTATTATTATTATTATTATTCTTCGCCAACGTGTTACGGTCACTCCTGTGACCGAAACACGTTGGCGAATAATAATAATAATAATAATAATAATAATAATACGTGCTTGACATATTTAATAAATGTGCATTTGTTGGTTTGTTATAGAAGTACAAAACATTTTAAAAATACAGTTTAATGTAAAACATGAGGATGTTCAACCTCACGGTACACAGAGTTTCTGCATACATTTTCGTGTTCTTGTAGATGGCCTGTTGATGACCCACACTCAGGGCCGAAACTAGTCGGCAAGTAACCACTGTAAAGCAATACGGTGTGTGTGATTGTGAATGCTAATATGTACTTGTGACTGATACACCAACGGGAATGTTTCAAATAAAGATTGACACGTCTCAGCCTTGGAGTCTTCGTAAAGTTATCAGTGCCGTTTGCGAAGCACACAGCACGATATTCCGTTATGTCACGGATATGTTTTTGTAGACAACACTAAATCAGCATTTTTTAAACCCGTCCTTTATGTCTCAGAATAGCTTCCCTTTTGTGCTGTATTCATAATCAGTATCTTGCTGACTCCATCGTGTTCACACCTCGTCTTTTAACCTTCACACTTCTACTCTGTGCCTTAACAGCAACAACCAATGTGTGATCTTCAACTGTCATTTATGGGTTTAATTTAGTTCGCAGAATTTATCCCTCACCCCAGCTGGTGTATGATAACGGGTAACTGATGCGTTGCACTGACGGGTATTAAACTAGTTACAAAGTAAGTAAACGTTTATCTGAATCTTTTATGCTTGGTTATGATCTTTCTTATTGCACACTGGGGTTCTTCTGGTTAGACTGTAAGCAGTGACACGTAAAAGACGTTAACCTCGTTCCACGGGTCTACTGCCAGCAGAGATAAAACAGAGTAACTAGTAAATTTTTACTTATTAAAAATGTAGCCGTCCGATCAAAATTACGGGTCAACATGGACAATTATTAATTGAGAGATTTTTGTAAAATGAAAATAAAGTATAATTAACTGGATATACGACAAAAATCAATGACGGCAGTTACTTGTCTGGAGATACATTCGTTTTATCACTTCGATTGAAGGAAGCCAGCTGTACAACTAATTTAAGAGTCCATAATCAGGTTTTCATGACGCGATGAGACCTTCCTGACATAACAAACTCCTCTGACCTAGAAAGGGTCAAGACATCCCAGCCTGTCCCGTAAGTTATGACAGCCACTAATCTGTTAATGTATCATATTACTGTTTAACAGCTTTTTATTAAAACAAATCAGTTCACTAATGTATTGAAACTTCGTAACCCAGAGGCGAGGAGAAATGCACCTTCAAGGCCACCGCAAATACAATAACATGCCAGTGCTGACAAAGGGTCAGTCTCTCTCATCACTAACAACTGTGGGCAACGTATAAAGAAAACGGAATGTACTTTAGTTGGCCACCACATCCATTACACACTTGACACCTGGTATTTTAGATCAGAAGAAAATGATTATATTGAACAGCGTTCCTTGACTGAGGGTCATCATAGGCCTACTGGAAGTTGCAATTTCCATCGTCCACGTTTTCTTAATTTCTGTTGGGCTCAAATATGGAACACTTCGGACATAAATTAGCATGCCAATCCGAAATGTTAGTATTCAAAGGGCGCGATTTACTTTTGGTGGCTGTTAGAACCAAGGGGGGGGAAATCAGCCTCTCGTATTATGGGCGTTGGGTTTTTAAGCTGTTACTCTAAAATTTTGGTGATTTTCCTACCCCTGAACTGATATTTTACAATTTTGTGAGACAAAATCAGAGACTACCCTTCATCTTCTTGAATCTGATGATGTGATTTTCTAACAACTGCTAAACAGTGCAAATGAGAAACAGATTCACAAAACGGAAACGAGAAACATTCTAACGAGATCTGATTATGGTGGACGTATTACACTTGCGTTCAGCTCGGTCTACGAGATGGTGGATGAAACTCAGAAACCAAGAAATCCAAAGACAGGCATTCTAGCGAACAGTTCCATATTCCGTTAGAAGGGAACTGGCAACGAATTCGCCAGCAGCAGGCAGAATTCCCTACTCGTGTATATCAAATACCCTTTTGAACTGAAGGTAATCTGAAGAGAGGCAGCCTGGCGTTGTAACGAATCAGACAATTAGTCGAAACTACAAACATTATTTACGTCTTAAAGTTCACTGTAATCGTGGGGTGCGAACCTTCAATAAACTCAGCAACTAAACAGTTTTTACCAGTCAATTTTCGAAACTCCTTGAGCATTTAAAACATTCCTACCAAAATGTTAGTTGAAACCGAATGGGCGCGACGAACTTAGCGCTTCCACACAGTTGACAACGTGAAGCGCTGTTGCATTATTTCTAGGTCCGACATACAATGGAACAGACCTACATAAATGTAACAGCTTAAAAAATGCTGAAAACTTCATACAGGCATTCAAATCTCTGAGGGCGCTTTCGCCAAATATTTCTTTGAAACGCAACAAACCGTCGGCCTTGACTCCCCAGTGTTTGTACATCTTCAGAACAGCGTTTCCTGTAGGCAAGTAGGAAACGCTGAGAATATTGATCTAAGGAGTCTGTGGCATCCTTTGATAAAAGCTGTTGGTCCCAGTGATTTTCTTAAGTCGGGATGCAGGTACGGTTTGATTTGTCGTTACTAAGATCCGGTCACATGAAAGTGATTTCACAACAGCACGGCTCAACCGAAGCACAAAGTCCGCCATTACGTTTGTTGCTGGGTATTCTGATTTGTAAGTGGACATGACTGAACAAGATGCAAGCAGAAACATAAACAAACAATAACGTTCATAAAATTAAACAGTAAACCAAATTATGATTAATATAATATTATTCCACAAAGGCAATGTATCAACAACTCCAGTATAAATAAATAAACAAATTACCGACTATAGTTACAGGTCACTGGCGATATCTGCATGTTTCTGCTAGAACTAAGGCTGCCCAAACATAGAACTCGTCTCTTTGTCGTAGATTTAATTATTAAATATAGCAATTATAGGTATGTGCTACCAAGTTATGTAGGCCTAAATATAAACTCTGATATATGCAAAGCATTCAGGATAAATGGCTGGCATTTGAGGAATAGTTTAGAAAAACTGATTTAAAGAGTGCAATAGTAATAGTAGCAGGAGCACCAGCGAAATATGGAACAATAGTCTCTACCATGCGAGAAGGAAGTCACTTTGTAAAAAGTGTGAAATATATGCCAGTTGTTACATATGAAGAAGGTCGTGACTGACAAGGAAAGGGTCATGGTGAAGATAGCGGCGCAGAACTATGAATCTGTTGCAATACATCCCAACTGTTAACAAACCAGAACTTGAAGACTCAAGTCTTCTGACATGTTACGTCGTGTTGTTTGGTATACGGATACCGATTTTGCAGAGCGCATAGCCTCTGTGTTCAGGGTCAAACAATCCAGTGCTCTTGGACTGCATGACCACAGATACTCCCTCCATAATGTCGGTAACTATTTACCACTCGATAGGTGTAATACCGCTGTGACAGACTTAGAGCTCGAAAATCTGAAATTACCGATTGGTCAGTGGAATCGTTGACAAAGAGTGGAATGTGCAGACGGTTCATTTTCACTCGAGCCATGAGTTGGTAGTGAATTACAATATACGAATGAAAGCGAGCAAATCAGTTTTTTGTTTACTGCGTGGGGCTGCCTATAAACTTCATCCCAGTGTGTGATACTTCGGTACAGAATTGATCTAGAAGTATGGGTACTATTAGAGTCTAACAGTCTTGTTCTTATAATGCAGGTAGCAAGCAATGCGCACTGTGAATATTTAAATGATTTTGTTTAGGAAAAACTCTTAGAACAGCGTAGAAGACCAAGATGGTTACGGTGGGCGGGGGAGTATGAAAATGAATGTGGATTTTGTAAAGGGGCCGGCATACGATGGCTGTGACGTGTCGTAATCCGCCCCTACAAATGTGACTTCAAGTGAAGAAACGAAATGTGATCGAAACAGTGACACGGTTCATTAATGACACGCGGAGGATATGGGGCTTTGAATCCTTGGGGAATTCTGCAGAAGCAAGAAAGGACACGTCCCCCTGGTGACACACATCGCCCTTGCCACCACTGTGACAGTGAGTGGAAAGACAAACTAGTTCCCGGAATAGGTTCACTGCTCAGGTGTACTTCATACAAGTACACACTACGTATTTCGCAATGGCGAGTCAAAGGGTGTACCACTATTAACAGTTTACCTACATACTTTATCGTGTTCCTGAGCAGGGCAGCATAACGTATATTCTCCACGTGGTTTTTAAGAATTTGCACACCTGTGATGTGGCAATAGTAGAATATTTATTGCCGATAAACTACTGTTTTTGTAAAGCTAAGGACAACAGCAAACAAAAAGAATTACAACAGTTTTGAAAATTTCTTACTTTTTCTTTAAAAGTACACAGTATAGAATATTTCAAAGTAAAGCTGAAGGGTTTTAAATGAAGACTATTTATATAGTTACACCAGTTTATGTACAGTAAGCCATGTTTAAAGAAGTTACAAAATCGTTTCAGCTTCATGTTATGTAAGGATTGTATCTAATATTGATAAATATAAAATTTAACAGAAACTCATTCACTACATTTTCGCAGATTAAGCGAACAGACAGCTATGCGTTCGTTTGCTGAATTTGCGTGAGGAAACAAAACGTTGCCCCTTTGTCACTATTCTATAAAAGAATATTAGGGTTGCAAGCCTAAAGCTGCCTTGCCTTAATGAAGGAAAGTGGTTGCTCACATACTTTGGCCGGGATAGTGAGCTGGGTGAACCCCGGTACTGTTCTAGACCGTTTAAATTATGACACACAATACGTTTATTAGTTTACAACATGTTTCTACTCTAAATACCATTTCATTGTCAAAGGCTAATCCTCACATTTTTACTGACGATACACGATCCCGGTGGTCATGGATCTAAGGCGTACTGTAGCCTCTCAATTGCTGGGATCGAGGGTTCGAATCCTGCTGAGGGCATGGATCGTGTCTTGTTTTTATTGTGTAGGTAATGGTCTCTGCGACAAGCTAAGTTGTACCTGCGCCTATCATAAGGTGTATAAGGAATGAAATTAAAGCTCCACGAAGTCACTAACCTTTCTTTAAAACTAAACTGAACAGTCAGTTTCACGTTCTGGCCTCATTTATCCTGTCATTTTTTGACAGCACTCTAGAACCAGTGTGGACGTGATGGTGAAGTGAAGAAAAGGAACCTACATTGGAGGAGGTAGCCCTAGCCTGATTAAGCTACCATGGCTCTTGATCTCAGATAAATGTAAGCACCTGAAAGAAGTCTATAGCGATGGTGGAAAAGAATGGAGCATTAAAATATTGGACTTTGTACAGCTTCTATCTTACTGTTACAGTTTTATTCTGACATTAAATTTGGTCACTTATGTCAGTCAGTCATAGGCAGTGCTTGTCCAGGGAGGGAATGGAACTTGCATCTTACTATGCAGCTGTCTTACTTTCTGTTATGAGGAGTACCTTCCACTTGGCATTGACTTCATTAGTTAAAATTTACTTTTGTATAGATTTTGATTAATATGCAAGCTCTAGGAGAACCTCTGATTATCAGTTCAATCAGGGCTGTCACCTTCTATTGCTCAAGCTCTACCACTTACCCCCCAAAATACCAGAAGTTTTTTGTTTATATTGTACAGTTTGAGGTATTTTAAATAGTGTAACTCTGTGAGAAATGCAGAATGTCTTTGTACAATATAATAAAAATGAGCAGAAAAAGAAACTACTACATGCAAATACCCTGTGTTATTTGCATATTAATGAGTTATTTGGGAGAAAGTTGATGAAAAGTGCTTATTTCATTGTGACTTTTATAGTCAGTCATAAGCATTCCATGTTTTAACATTATCTATTATGGAATCAGGGCATACAAGCAAATAAACAGTGGATGATAATTTAACAATCAAATGTTCCTTTCTGAGGTAGGCCAAACAAAAATGGTAGAATTTTGTACGTTCAAGTTTTTTTTTTTAATTTAATTTTCTGTGTTGAATATGGGAGTTATCTGGTGGTTTATTATCTTTGTGTGAATGTTCATCACCTGATGTCTGGTACAAAGTAAATTAACGTTTCTTACTTCCAGTAACTGCAGGTAAGACAAGAGTTTGGACGTGTATTTTAGAACAACAGAACACTAATGTGCACATTGTAATGCACCTTTCCACTCTTGGTCCTTCCATCCACACTCTGCCTATAACAAAATCTGTAGTCATCACAATACATAACTACAGGGACAGGGTAACTGACAGTGTACTGAGCTCAGCTGGTGTTTGAATAACTGTCATTGTATTATTTGGCTCCCATGTGGTTTCTTCCAAACCTCTGCCTAGCCAACATGCAGATATCAAGCCTGGTGTCTGTGAAACGTCATGTAGCAGTATGTGGCTTAATGCAATAAACAGTCACAACAACATGTGCTTACCCCACTCACGTAACATGTTCCTGGCACAATTGCCACACTGACTGAATTAAAAAATTCTATATTAAATATTACAAACTCACAGCGCAATCTTGTATTTTAAATATAATACAGACATTGTGGACTAGTTCCAATATCTACAGATCTGCATTCTCTCTTAACAAAATAAAATAAGTATTTTATATTTTTATTGTGCTTTCACATATTCCAAACTTTCATGAACTTCAACTCTATATATCTACAATATGAACGTGTTTAAAACAAACAAAACACAACAGTCTGGCCATTTTGGCACTTAAGACATGGCTAGTCATGCTACGTCTCAGTCTATTTAATACAGGCTTGCTGGGCTCTTGTGACAGCCTAATACTCAGGGAAAATTAAGAATACAAAAACATCAACTGATAGGCTATATGCAGAACAGATTCAATAAAAGATTCAGCAGTACAACTTTTCAAACACATTGAGTTAACAAACATAGAAAGGAACATTTCTCATTGCTTCTCTATTTTTTTCTTGTTTGTTTTAATGGAATGTTCTCTTTGTAACAGCTGTCGGATATGTTCAATTTATTGTACAACTAAGGTGACGAAACTTGAACAAGCTTCTCAGTATACAGGCAGTTGAAATGGCACACAGGTGAAGAGTTCACACAAAGCCTTACTTTACTTGATCCAGTTAAATTCTAAAAAATCACAGCGTCAGAAGTTTCCTGAGATAAAAAACAAACGCCACGATCTTACTATGTTAATACAGAACTCAATCGTGTTGTTGTTAACAAGAGATACAATCTGTTTCTTACATCAGTCCGCTCAGGTGATGGTGAGACGGCGTGGACAAGGCACGATAACATTACTCCCCGTTCACCATCACTGTCGTCCACTGCCAAGGGCTGGTGTAGGGCGTCTTCTGACTTGCAACAACAGAAACCAAAAGTTAATGTTGCCCTCTCATTGTGCCATCTGAAGCCACCACACAAAATTGCCGGACTGGGAGAAATTTCAGATTTGGATACAAACTTCATTAACTGCTTGTGTTTAAGGGAGCAGAAGTAGAAAGTGTAGGCAGTTGTGAGAAGAGGAACTGCCACCACCATAACCGAAGTGAGAGGATTGTGTGCCTGCTTGGACTGCAGCTGTACACTGCAGATATGTGTAAGTGGACACACACAATGCAGAAAGCCAAAAGTAACAAAGAATTAGTTTGTCGTCTGTTCCATCATGTCTGAAATTTGACAAGGTAACTATTTCACCTGATCTGTTGTTACACCCTACTGTGATACATATTTTTAATAAAATCTGAAATATGTTGTGTGTGGACAAGCCACTGAAATATGCAAGACCATACGAAGTTAGATGGGAATGAGGACTGGGAGACTTGCCATGGACAAATGCAGAGACAGGGAAGGCTATTTAAATGCAAATAAACTTCACCTCAAAAGAAGACAGAGAAAGTAACAAAGACCAATGATACAAATAATAAAAAGATAAATATTCTACATAAAAGTGTCACATCTCACTCTACGTCACACAAGACAGGAAGTGTGTACAATTCTGATTAGTCAAGCATCAAGACTGGAAGAGCACAAGCAGGCTTGATTAACACATAAGAAAAATGTAAACTCCCTTTGAAAATATTGGCAAGAATTATTTTTCAGCTTGTTATGGTGGCTTCAGAAACAAACAGAAGCAGATGCATACACACACCCAACACTCTACACCAATATGAGACGAGGAACTTTCAAAATCACACCTCAGGCTTCTGTCCGAATTTGCTCAAAAGCTTCAAAACTGGTATAAATCAATGGACTGCCCCTTTCAAGCGTCAGAAAAATATAATAAGTTACAGATTCCAATGCTTTTGGAGGGCTTGACCTCATAACTCTGTATGTTTGAATCTTCAAATAATTTCCCAGCCTGTCTGCTTGTCTGTTATGTAAAGGGGCATGCTGTCTTCAGTTAATTATGGGAATATCCCTGTAGGAAAACTATGTAAACATGCTGCTGACATCTAAGGTTCTTTTGTAATTATGAAAATGCTTAGTATGTAATTAGGTCCCGTATATTAATCATCTCTTTGACTTGGATATTAAGAATTTCATTTAACTTTGCAAATATTAAATATGCTTCTAATCTGCCATCTCTTTTCTGAATGTGAACATGTTAAGTAGTTCCCTTTATTTAAAAAAAATCAATACGATACCAATTCACAAATTGTCTCTAGAATTCTCAGAATATTTTTTTCCGTTTTATAAATATTTGGTAGTTATATAATTACAAATGTGTGAATCTGAACACAGCAGGTTCTTCAGTTTTGAAGTGTTCATTATGCCGCATACTGGTAAATTATTTGTGTAAGTGTAAATACATTTGTTATTTATTTAATATTAAGAATACACAGCACATATCCACAATATATTTGTGCAAACAGAAACATACTTAATACTTCTTTAATTTTGAAAATATTCTATATTCTGCATAAACAGAAACTGTCTGAATGAAAACTTCTTTCTTGTTCCTTTAATTCAAAAATATTCAGTACCTTCGATAAACAGAATCATTTATGGACACTTAAAAACTTTTTTGTCATTACCTTTCAAAACTTTTGTAACTAAAACCATCTGTCTGAATGTAAATATGCCTGGTGTTTCTTCAGTTTTGAAAACATTTTTACACTATGTAATAACAAATAATTTGTATGAATGTAAACATGTATATTGTTTCTTTAATTCTTAAAATAAACAGTATGTTGCAAAATGATAATGTAACTGTATTGCAGCAATCATATACAATCTTTCTGGGTTTTAAGAGTATGTATCTATATGCAGCATAGATACCTGTATGGTAGGTTCACTGTTTGATAAAAGTAGTTGTATGACACACATGGGCTACTTTTGTGAACAGATGTGTAAAAGTTAAAGCATGTTTTCAGAATGCTTATACCTGTGCTAGGTGTAATCGGGGTGTACGTATTGTGAAGATATTCTTTTCAAACTTGTCAATACTATAAAACTGAAACAGTAATCCATTACATTATCCAACCGGGTTTCAGGTGTTGCTAAAATCTGCTTTTGGCAAGACAGTTTGAAACAGGAAGGGAACTTGCCAAGCTTTTCGAGGGCATGCAGGTGGTACTCACCTCCCGAAGAGAGGATGCCAGAGTTGAGGATGTGATGTTTTGTCTGTGGGGCTGATGGACTCCACTTCCTGTTTGAGGAGGCGAGGGGTGATAGCTGGGTCCACGAGATGCTTCTTCACCTTCAGCTTGCCTGTTGTCACTGCCATCTTGTCGCCTGGACGACGACCCGAGAGGTCGATGGGTGCAGGTGGTGATATGCTCTGTGGTATTGGTACTAGCTGTGGCAAATTGCTGGGAGGGTTTCCCAGAGCTGCCAGCAAGTGGCTGTGTTGAGACTGTATAGTTGGTGATAAACATCTCTTAACCGCTACAGACTCTTCTTGCTGCTGCTGTTTGTTAGGATTCGAGAGGAGATTTATAAGGGATTTACAAGTTACTTTAGGTCCCTTGTCACTGTCTGTTGGTGTCTGAGTTTCACTTTTGGGTAGCTTTGGTGGCCCTGAGTTGTTTCTAGCATGTTGTTGCTGTTGCTGCTGGTGGTGACGGGACCTATACTGATTGTACTGATGGTGATGATTGTTTGTGTAGCCATTGGCTGCCAGGTACTCATGAGTGGCATTTGGGGCACGTGACTGGAAACTTGGAGAAATTGGACTAGTGCGGGCTGATGATGAGTTGAATTTCCTCGCTACATGTGGAAACCGTCCATTGGTAGGGCACTGGTGATGGTTCTTGATATAGCTGTTTGTCCCTGAAGTGTTTTTTCCAGATGGCAAGGGGTTGCCGGTGACAGAGACAGCTGACACTGCAGCCTGCATCATAGCTTCATGCCAAGCCAGCAGTGCTTGCTGGAACTCTAGCTGAGTTTTGTAGTCTGTAGATGGCAATGTGAATGGGGCAAGGAATGGATACTGCTGCTGCTGCTGCTGAGCAGTGCCTCCTTGAATCTGTGGGTAGGTGGAAGGAGGAAACACTGCATTCAGCATTGTTAGGAACTCCTGGTTGTTTCCACACGTCATGGCCGCAGTTTCCAGCTGGGACAAGTATGGAATCCAGAACATTTGGTTCAGGGCTGCAGCCAAATCTCCATTCTGCTGCTGCTTGAGCTCTGAGGTGGCAGCTGCACCTGTGGCTTCTTGCTGCTGCTGCTGCTGCTGGTACATCTGATAGTCACACAGACTCATGCATGTTGCCGCATCTTCCTCTGTCCAGTTCTGCAGCAGCCTCTGGAGATGGGTAAGTGATACCACAAGCAAGTCAGGGTCTTGTACAAGACCTGGGTATGCCAGAGCCTCTGGAAACCGCAGTTCTGGCCTTGTTGACAACAGGCGAGGAATCTCTCTTGCTGGACTGGCCACAAGTCTGCGAAGATGGTCCCGAGGGACAAGCAATGGATCAGGGACGGACAATTCTGGGTCAGAGAGGACCTTCTTGAGTTGAGTGAGGGGATCCACTTCCTGATCCAGAGAGAATGGCTCTGACGTCAGCAGTTCTAGCAGTCGAGACTTCTGCGGCTTGGTTGTCTCCACAGTGACTTCTGGTGTCGAGCTTCTTTCAACAGTCTTACTTGAGTGTTTGCTGAGGAGGTTTTTCAGGGTTATATCCTCAGCCTTCAGCCTTTTTGGTTTGAGTGTTATTCCTGAGTCAGGTGTTGCAGTTATTTTCTTCTCCTCAGAACAACTGATTGTAGGACTGCCCGTGCCACGAGAAGGACACACACCGAGGTTCAGAGGTTGTGGCTCATTATTGGTCTGCCTTGGTGGCTCGAAACTCTTCCTGGGAGAAGACAGAAGAGACTCGAGGAACATGGATTTGTGCTGAGGTTTTGGCTGGTGAGCTGGCGTTGGTGCAGCATCCTCTGAAGTGGGATGAGGAATTAGCGCGGCCGGTAGAAAAGGAGTAATTGTTTTCAAGGGAATATTGTCCATGTCTGTAATGGTTTTGGGGATGCTGAGATCAGTTGGCTCCATTTCCTCGACTTCTGTGTCGGTACAGTCCTGAAGTTCACGTACAGAACTGTGGCAAGTGTCTTCACCATTCACTTCAGTTTCTGGACATTCCTCACCTTCTTGTTCTTCTGCATCGTTTCCTTCGCCCTCACCTACGGCTTCAACTTCAACTTCACCACCACCGTTACCTTCACCTTCACCCTCACCATCTTCTTCTCCCTCTTCCCCTCCATCTCCCTCTCCCCTTCCCTCTTCGTGTTCTTTGGTAATTTGGTCTGTTGAATTTTCATCTTCCGCCGCCGGTGCAGGATGTTCAACATTCGCAGGGACTAGTGTTGGAACATAATGGTCGATGCTACCATCTATAGGCGAGTTGTCGCACTGCTCCCCATCCAGTGGCGCCTCCACGGAGCAGTTGCTGGTACAACTAGGTGCAGTTTGCGTGACTGAAGCGAGTCGCTCGGTCCGCGGGATCGCTCGCCAACCGTGGGGGGTCTTAGTGAGCCTGATACGATTCCTCTTGTCGTAGTCCTCGCAGAGAACTTCAACTATTCTCGTGTCATCCTGCTTTACCCACAAGAAAATGGGGTTGACTCGGGGTGTGGGGGGTGGCGAACCTTCATCGGCTGTTTTGCTCCGCCGGCGGCGGTGCTTGTGATGTTTATGATGGTAATGATGAGGCCTCGAGGCAGTGGAGCCCGTTGACGACGTCGTGGAGGATGACGTCGACCTTTTCCGCCGCTTTCCCTTTCCACCGCCACTACTCTCCCGCCGCCGCTTCCGATGCCGCGCGCCTCGCCGCGAGTCACGTGACTCCTCGGCACAATCGATCCGATCCTGCGTGGCCAATACACTCTCTCCACTGCTGCACTGCTCGCGGGACGCCTTTTCGGCACTAATGCGCCCATCCTCAGTGAGCGACCGCAGCAGCTCCGAGGGCAGTGGATCTAGCACAACGGAGCACTGCGACGTGTCACCCGCACAACACCCTTTCTCACTGCACATGTTCACTGCACTGTCACCGAACACAGGACTCTCACTGTTCACCATAAACACCCCACCGTAAGCCCCGGGCTCCTCACTATCATCACTAGCCATAGGCTCCATGGTCGACAGGGGGATGAGGGGTGGGATAGGAGGCAGGGTGGCCGGTGGTGGAGACGCACACTCTGTCTTAAGCACACCATCTTCTTCCTCGTCGTCACCCACAAACGCGATACCGAACTCGCGGGCGTGGCGCGCTAAGTCATCGGCTGGGAACCATTGCCGCACCCCGAGGCTCGAACTCATAGTCACTGCGGCGTTATCATCGCACACAAACTGTCACTTGCTTTTTCACCTGCTGACAATACGCCGTGCTGCGGCACGCACTCACACTGCAGAGCTGCACAGCTTGCCAGCCACTGCTCGAATGTTCCTCCGAATAAGCCCGATTGGAGGCTACGAACTTTGCCGAAGTGGGAATGTGACGTCAAAGAGGTCTGAGCCTATGAGAAGGGGGAGGACTTTGCCCTGAGTTAGAAGTGGGGAGGGTATAAAGGAAAGAGGGGCGTGGTGTTTCATAACCCTCCCTCTGTCCTTCCCCCCGCGGATGCTTCAGAACCCGGGACACATTCGTCTCATGGTTGTGTACTCAACTTCTGTTGGCCTTGACTTGTACATAATCCTATTTGCTTCCTTTTTGTGTTCCCTCACAGACATACTCTCCCTCCCTAGGTGGCCAGTGTAGCCAACATATGAGAACCAACATCACGAAGACGTGGGCAATTTCACTACCGTCTCCTGCAGCGGATGTCCATCTAGCACTTGATTTATTTTCCCTGATACCAAAATTGTAAAGCGAGCGTGACCCACTTGCTCCAATCGATATTTTGAACAATGGGGGTCTTTGAACTTCATTTCCTTGGTACGTCGCGTTTAAATTTCTGAAGACTTAATTTAATCTAATTGTAATTAATATTTCTAGTCCTACTTCACGGAAAACATTTTGTGTCAGTGCTGGAAGAAAATAACAGCCCTTTATTCTGAAAATCAAACGAAACACATATAGGTCCACATCCGGTGGCAAATTGCATGAGAATTCGAATTTTGGGGCAGAGGGTACACACAATTACGGCCATGTGTTACAAGGTTAACTCAATTCAAAAAGTGAATTACAAGGTTGCTTTAAATTTTATTCCTAGATGTCTGGTTTTCGTTTGAATGCCCCGCTGAATAATTTGTAAGCTTTTTAACGACGTCCCATCGGCTACGAAGGTTGTTTACTGTCAATTATGATGTGTGTACCGAATTGCGAGGAAGCAATCGCGATTTATTGCAATAGATATCCACGAGAAACCACTGCGTATAGACTGCGAAACTCAAGCCAGCTATCTTCAAATTAAATAGGGATAAGGAAACCCGTGCCTTTGGCACACCATCATTCAATTAAGTAGCTCACGAACTTCATGGAGCGCCATCCCCGTTGTGTTTGTTGGAACCTAAGGTAATAATTCCATAATGATATAGCAGCCAAAACACAACTATGTTATCAGGTGTAATGTAACTTATCAACTACATGTTTCGTCCAATGCTGCTGTGGCCATCATCAGGTTCGATACAATTTATGAGAGAAGCTATATAGATATAACACAGTATCTTTTTCACCCTACCTGCACTAATGCTCATAATTGTTCTGTGTTACATCATATTTATATAGCTTCTTTGATAAATTGTATCCAACCTGATGATGGCCACAGCAGCATTGGTTGAAACATGTAGGTGATAAGTTTAGTACAGCTGATAATATAGTTATGTTATGACTGCTATATCCTTATAGAATTATTACCTTAGCTCACGAATTAGTAAATACGATCCTCAAAAGTTTGTGACAGTTCGAAGAGTGATTTCATATGCGTTGCAAAAAGCAAAAACGACAGCTCACGGTTTTTGTCGAGTTATCTTGCATTTACCTTATTTATAGCACGATGTTACATAAAATCCAGGTGTGCTCCAGAAAACTGTTTACGAGAGGTTGCTTGTATATTCATGGATCATTTTAGGCGAGTTCGCAAAATTGAGAAAGGCGACTGTTAGTTTCGTCATGTCTGTCCGTCCGTCAGACCCTCCATACTCATGGAAAAACTCGGCTCCCACTGCACGGATTTTCATAAAATATATTTTTGGTTAGTTTTCGAAAAATCTGTCGATAACACTCATGTTTCATTAAAATCTGACAAGAATAACGGGCGCTTGATTTGAAGACCCATGTATGTTTATTATCGTTACTCGCTCATTTCTTAGAATGAGAAATGTTACAGACGAAAATTGTGGAGAAAATCAAAACACACATTTTATGTCCAATAGTTCCCCCCCCCCCCCCCCCCACCACGCGGGGTTTAATAGTATTTTAAAAAAAACATATCCTCTGCACAGAAGGGTGGGGGGGGTGGG
>Ga0123355_10008994_pt1 | contig 15139 bp, 13 predicted proteins | sample TergutEmb28metaG_3_FD_89872 | JGI IMG/M metagenome (GOLD analysis project Ga0123355, IMG submission 89872) | Embiratermes neotenicus P1 segment gut microbial communities from Petit-Saut dam, French Guiana - Emb289 P1 | ecosystem: Host-associated > Arthropoda: Insects > Digestive system > Gut ...
GGGCGTGGCGGGCTGGTGCGGCGAGCGTGCCTGCAGCCTGGCAAACTCTCCACTCCTCCTCCCCCCTTCATGGGTGCGTGCCAGCTTTTTAACTTTGATACAGTAAAATTCCAAAAGAGCACAGATCTCATTTCCACTGTGGCAGAAGCCTGAAGTCCCATTGGTACACTACCTGTCTAAAGAACTAAGCAACATCGCATCTCACAAGAATATAAAATTTATAAATTTATACTTACTGTTGCAGGAACATAAAATCCTAAAGTGAACCTCATTTACCATAGTTGCATAACCAATACAGACATTAACCCTTTGAAGAAAGATATTTCTTTAAATATATGTATTATTGTAGTTGTCTTGTGTGTATTATTGTCATCTTATGTGTATTTGTTGTACTATGTGTGTATTGCTGTTTTTACTTTAGATGCCGGACTGCTGGCTAGAAGTCAGTGTTCGGAAGGTCCTGCAACCGGCCACCTCGACACAGGTTTTTCTTAGTTGCCCTGTGTCTATAAGCAAATGCTGAGATGGTTCCCAAGATTCCAAGTTGCCACTACATGCTTCTCATGTAGCCCTCCCGACTTAAATTTATTATTAAGCAGTTTCGTATTTTGTATACATGTAAAATAACCACTGCCACCGGGTAACAACCTAACTGCATTTAATAAACATTATTATTATTATTATTATTATTAAATTACACAAAAATTTCAGTCCCTACCTGATACAGAACAAAACCAATTATTTCCATATGCAGCATTGATCAATTACTGATGAATGCTGTATACATAAGTAACTGGTATTTATTGTGAGAAGCATACAGAACACATGAATATCCTGTGTAACAACAGCAGAATTCCTTAATGTCATGGCTGGTGAAAAATATAGCTATCACTGGACTTTGAAGGGTAAAGTGAAGTCCACTTACGATTCATTATATTACTGCAGAGGCACAAGTACAAGGCTCTGTCAATGTTTACATGACATAGCAAGACATAAAACTATTGTATCACTGGCGTGCTTCTCCACCCCACTTACAATGAAACAGTATTTGAGTCTTCATGTGTTTGAAAAGTTTGGAAAAGAATATTTGTGTATGAAGATAGCGGAGAGGGAGGAAGGAGGAGGAGGAGGAGGAGCTGGAGGAAGAGGAAGAGGAGGAGGAGGAGCTGGAGGAAGAGGAAGAGGAGGATGAGGAGGAGGAAGAGATTTTTTATAATAATTCAAAAATAAATTATCCATTGTAAGCACTTCCTCAGATTGTGGGGCCATTAATAAGGGTCTGCTCACCATAATCTTCACACACCACTCACCTTTCTGCCCCTTACTTCCATCCCTCCCATTTCCCCCTGGAATTCCTGGTAACCCATCAATTCCCGGTGAACCGGGTTCTCCTTTGAAACCCTGTGCTCCCTGTGGGCCTTGGTGTCCCTGCCAAAAATAAAATATGCATGCTGCTTTCATATACATCGCTGATGCTTGTTAAGGATGACACAAGCAAAACACACTGTGTGCTGACTTGAAGTCACTCAGAAGTTCACGCATCTTCAGAACACCTGTGCATACACTTGCAAATATATTCTTTTGGTTGTGATTGTACAATACATATTTTAAATTAAATTATACTACACTTTTAATATGATAAAAATGCTGGAACCATCTGAGATCCTTAAAACATGTCTTGAAGCAATGATTAATGTATTGGTGTTACAAAATGTTATGCAGTACTTGGCAAGTGTCTTCCAGGAAAACAAAAGAGCTTTACTCCATGTAAGTTAATAGCATCTTTTGGAAAACAATTACATATCAACAGACCTGTTTATTGTTTAAACATGGGAGATGTAATGCAGTACTAAGCAGGACATCCCCTCCCTTTTAATAACCACCATCACCAGTTCTGCCACCATTCCTTCAAACAAAGCTCTGGCTGACAGTAATCAGACTGTATGACAACTCTCAATGTTCCCTCACATATTCAGTTTTTATAATACGTACTACCTGTAAATTTTTATTCTTACCCTGTCACCTTTGGGACCTTTCAGTCCCGGATCTCCTCGCTCTCCCTTGCTTCCAGGAACTCCCCTCTCTCCAGTTGCTCCAGGTGTTCCAGATATTCCAGGTTCACCTTTTGGACCAGGACTACCTGGTCTCCCAAGAGAAGATCCATAGCCAGATCCCAAAATCGATTCCTGCATTTTATATAAAATTCACAAATATATTTATTATCTGAACTATAAATCAACGGAAATTTACCAAAAATTTTCACTCTTGAATATTGTCTCAGTGTCCTGTATGACTTCCACAGCAAACAGCAATTATTTTCCTAAGCAGCACTAGTAGGTTAGCTGCTGTAATGGAAACACACTGGATTTTCTGTGGACTGTAGTCAAATATCATTTACATAAATGTCAGGCTTCAAAGGCTACAGATTCAGCCCCTATTGTGAAGAAAATACAATGTATCTTCATCAAAAAGACTAACAGTTTAAAATTCATATTAACCATAATATTACAGTACAAGCACTTTTTTGATTCCTAATGATTTGATACGTGATTTTATTTAGCATGAAATACAATTTATATTAGAATAAAATTTTACATAGTATACATTCAAATGAAAGGAAATGCAGTATTAGTATGGAAAAAACAAAATTCTCTTATATAAGGAAATACCTTATTACATTCAGAGCTCATTTACTTAATAATAATTATTATTATATTAAATATTTATTTTACAAATGTAAAATAAGCAAAATAATGCATGTTTTCAAAATTCCATTCCTGCATGAAATTTAGGGAATCATATGAAATGCATAACATACATAAATACATTGTTTTGGCAAAATGCATAATATCTGAAATGTCAAAAAAGTAATTGCAGAAAATACCGGAGAAAGTGCAACCGGTTTAAGAGAACAACATGTCTGTTTTTATTACCATGATCTGTCTTGTAAGGATTGTATTTTTACTCATGTCTTGTGGTATCATGCAACTGGTATTCAGACCACATCATTTGTCAATTTCTTTGTTACACACACAAAACATATCATACTATTTTATATAACTACTTACATCATACATGCTGTGCAAACTGAATCCCACCTTGGCTTTGTGCAAATTACGTGTAGTGTTGCTACACCAGCAGTGGAACTACACAGGTGCAAATGTTGAAATATGCCAAATGTCACTATCGATATCCATACTTTTTAGGGAACTGTTGTAAAGTAGCAATGCTATTCCTTAGCAGACTGTATATTTTAGTGCTTCAATCTCGCAAAACGTTTCTGGAAACCCTCCTAAGCATGTGGTGTTGTTTAGAAATTAAGTTTATACTTCACAAAAATTAGAACAAGTCTCCATTATAAAGAAAAAAACAGTTCATGCTGTTCAGGAAAATAATCACTGTTTAACTTGATAATCATACGAAACAAATCAATGCATCCTCTAGGTAAAATACAGATTTTTTGAATGTTAAAGCAGAAGGTACAAAGAGAAAACCCTGTCTTAAAAGGTTAATGTAAAAACTTCAAATATTTAGTCACATATTATAATTTATACCAAATCCTGCCCTACCAAAAAATGATGGGGAAAATCATTTTTCTTCCTTTCCTTTATATCTTTCTCATCTACATATTTTTCTTCTTTCCTCTGTATTGCTTTCTCATACCTTGCTATTTTACCAGCCTATTGCCATTGTTCTTCCTCTTCCTTCTTTCCTTCCTGCCCTTCACATCATGACATTACCTCACCGGCATTCTTCTATTTCTTTAAACTGTTGGCATTTTCAAAAACCAGGCAGCAAACTTTTACAATACTACCTTCATAATGTTATCTATTTAGCTGCCAGCCTTTTACTCTAAGTTCAATACAAGAGCAGTCCATGCAGGACTTGCAGTAGACAAAGTGATATTAGGACAGATTTCTCTCAAACCACTTCAGCTTCCCCCTGTCATCATTCCACCAATTTTCCATGTTCATTCTCATTCATCTACCATTGATTCCATATGAATAAGCCACAAAGAAGAAAAGACAGTCTTACTAAATGGGAACAACTGTCTCTCTGGTATTTTGTAATGTATATACGGATTTATTTTTCGTAAACACCACTTTTATCATGTTAAGTATTTCAAACAGCCATTCAGAGTGACATGCAAGAAATTAAAGTTATTGCAACATTTAAAGCAGAAAATAACCTGCAAGGTAGACAGCACCTCCTCTCTTTTTGGTGCCTGATGGCTTGTAAATTTCTTTATATGTATCTCCATGTGTACAAATTTTAAATTGTGTGTAGGATTTATAATTAGTACATTTCTCTCATCTGATTAAAATAGGTTATATTTCAGATACACCAATAATGAAAGTTTTTGATCTACAGACCTCAAATGTTCAAGTAAATCAACTATTCCCTAAAGAAATATATTGACAATTTAGTGATAAGTGTAAATGTCGAAAATGACATTCGGTAATGTCTAAATATGACTGTTTGCTTACACATTTTGCAATCTTGTGGGTACAAGTTCTTAACAGTGAAGTGTCACACTTTTAATGTAACTACAGAGTACCTCGGAGAGTATATAGACTAACAAACACTTTGACTATAAAATAGAATATGATATTTAATTATGTAGTAAAAATTTTGCAATGTTGCTAGAAATTTACAGGTTATGTGCAACAGAAACTACACTTCCTTATGTTTGAACATCTGAAGTCTGCATAACTAAAACTAAACTAACTGAAAGCACTAATATTTAACTGTCTCAAATACAATTAACTTATTTGATAATAAGTTTAGGTATTGCAATATACGTCTATTATACATGGTGAAAAAATGATGCCAATAAATGGAGACTTTGGTATCTTTCATTCCAAATGGACTGTATACTTTGACGTCATGTATTATGTCTAATACATATCTGAAAGGAAAACAACTGCACTATATTGTACATGTAATTTATTCAAGTGATGGGAGTATGAACACTTTAAATTAAATTTGCTAAATATTTTCAATAAACTAAATTAGTGCCCAAAACTTTGTAACAACATAGGATATTTAGGAAAATGCATGAATACCATATACTACTTATTTTGTAGCTCTCTGTGTTGAAGTTTTCAAACTACCTTTGCCAGGTTACAAATGTGTTTGATGTTCTCCACTGTCTTAGAAATTCAGAAGTGCTTTATCTAATTATGCTGTCAGTTGATCAGGTTATGTAGCACTGGTGACATGAATAAAATAGTGGGGAGTATTGGATGTATTATCCTGGCAGCAGAAAATCGAAGTACTCGGAGAATGAACAGTCCTGGTGATACTTTGTTCACCACAAGGCAAAGGAAGAAGTCAAACATGTGTTTCATCCCACCATTGTCACTAACCTTGAGTCTCTTCTTACATTAGCCGTGTACTAAAAGTTTGTATTATAGCTTCTACAAGCAAGAATGATTTGTATCTTTATAAATTAATGGTATTAAAATAAATTATTATGTAGGTTAACCCTACACTATCAGAATTTATGTAAAGTACATAGAAAACGTTATGGTAACTGTTAGAACTGTATAACATGTCCAACAGCGTACAACCCTACTTTCCTTTTAAGAAGACCAAGACACAGTCAGGATCTGATATGGATATTTCTATATATTTACATTTCATAAATTGTTGTTTGAGAATGAACAATGTCCAAGAATAAATGCTACATCAAACTGACAGAAAAAGGATGCAAGGTTATTTCAGCTGATTGGCTACATAAGCATATATAAGTTTTATGGGTCACATATACTATCAACATAATACTGTAAATGTTAAATTGTGCTACCCAATTACACATAGACGAAACTGGAATTTATGGTTAATGTGAGTGAGATAAGCCTTAAACTCAGTTACACTCTAGTCCTTTTACATTCATAATAAATGTTTAGAAAGAAAAAAAGATACAGCACAAACATATCTCACAACAACATGAACTTACTACAATATAAAAGACTGTCAGATGAGACCAAAATGCCCTCAACGCTTCTAAATAAAATGTCTTGTCTGCAGTTTGTGTTTATCATTCACATTTTATTATCACATCTCATTCACAGGTGGCAGGAGAGTAGCCTTTCTGTATCATCAGCTAGTTTTTTGTAGCTGTGCACCAGTAATTTATAATTTCTTAATTTTATTCATAGTTTCATCAAATAATTACTGTTTTCCTTAAATAAGGAAATTAAATAAAATTTATAAGGTATTTTAATTGTTCCTGAATGATTTAAAAATCATAATTGATGCTTAAAAATACACAACACAGAGAGCTACAGCTCACACACACACACGCACACTATAACCTTAAAACAACACAAAAGAATGGCTGAAATTTCAACATTCATACCTTAAACACCGTCCTAGGTTTCCAATTTGGCTACAAGAAAGCAGCATGAGTGGGGGCGAGAGAACAGCAATAGTTTAACCAAGGTAACTGCTACATTCCACATGCAGCAGATGTGGCATGCACAACCATGCAGACATTTAGTCATACACAAGTACAATATTTAATGTGCCTCTAATATAATGCACAACACAATTCTGAAATATTAAAATTAAGAAAACTTCAGTTGAAGGTTTTTGACTTTAGAGATGTGACACCATGCAGAGTGACAGAAATGTTGCAGACTTTTAGAGGAACCTGAACCACTGCCAATATTCATACCAGACTCCATGTTGTCACACTTGTCAAGACAGTACCCTTCATATACACTGCTGAAAATACCTCATATCTAACCAACAATCAGTTGTACGAACATACTATGTAGGGATTTTCAAACACAATGTATGGCTATTGCACACAGTGAAGCCCAAATTTAAGGCTTATTTGGAAGGCAATGTTTTTGACAAAATCTGTAACAGGAAAGTTAAATGTAAGACTGCTACACTGTGAATGATTCTAGTAACAATTTTAAATGGAATAAAATTTAAAATCAAGGAATACTGCATGTAGGATACACAGTTTTAAAACAATTATGGAAGTATGGAACAGAATTAAGTGTGTGAAAATTAATATGGAGGGTTTTTTTTTTCTGCACCCAGGGGAAGTGCATTATATCAAGGCAATTGTGGTGATATACAGCTCTGAAGTACACACTATATTACAGAAACTGATTGCACATTTACAAGGTAAATTTAAATACATTTATACCACTTTTAATTAACCCTTCAATGATGCTGCAGCTTAAATTCTAACTACTGTCCAGTTTTTAGTTTATAGTGCCCTTAAATGCATTCATGTCTGGATGGTGCACTGAGGCCAACAGCATGCAAAACAATAAAGATCTGTACACTGCACCAAGGCCAGCACTGAAGAGTTAACTAAAGTTATATTAGCTGATGCAGTGGAATAAGTTTTTTTGTGCTAAGTGTTAAAGAAATCTTGCTACAGGTTCATTTATGATTCCAATGTAAGCATTAACCCTTTAAACGCCGAGTTAAATCCCATCTGCCATTTGCTGGCATTTTTAGGAGCTCACCATATACTCCACGTTAGCAGGATAAGGGTTAAACAAATATGGCTGGATTTTATCCATAATATTGCAAACTTACATATTTAACCTTAGAATGGTCATCACTGCATAATCAATAAGATTGTTGTATTGGGAATTTTTGCACATAATTTCTGATTTCATGTGTCAATATCTATATCGGAATTGTAAGCATTTTATGTACATATTAGATGTGACTGCTTTGCTTTGACAAAACTTTGAGCAACTTGGGAGCAAAGTTTTAAGCTTATAATAAGTAGCAGCCACAGAATGATAATGATCTAATATGATCAGATGCTTTGTGGAAAGTGAATGAGAGTCTGTATGCTCTGTTTCTAATAATAATCATCTCTCATTTAAACTGACATTCACGTTTGGAATGCACCACATAATCCTAAGTTATAAAATGCACCACCCAGTTCCTACATATGGCTCATTCAAAACTGTATTTACTTCTCCACAACCCAGCAAACTCACATAAAGTAATATAAGACACTTTTAATATTATTTTTCATCTTCAGGTGGTTACCCATGTACCAGCAACAATGAGTTAAGAAAAATTAAATACTTTACCTTCACAGACTCAAACAATTGTGATGCTTGATCCTTGTGACAATATTACTTCTCTGTTACGATGCTGCTTCCTTGCATGTGTTCATCTACCCTCTATCACAAAATCTTTATTATTTTTCTTTGTAGAAGATTTTTGGTTTAGTCATTCATTATTATGTTTGCAGTATGCACCGTGCAGATGTATTCATTTAGGACCTCTCTACCTAATCGTTGGTGCAAAATTTCAGATGAACATAATCTATACAGATACTGATTGACTGACTTATGTTCAGCTGAGAACGAACTAGACCAACCAGCTATTTTCCCATCACAGCATACTAGTATCTTCTGTACAGTGAGGTATTTATATACTCCCTAGTGTGGACTGTTTGTATGGGTTATGTTATTTGGAAAAAAACATAGCATTACAGACAAAACTAAAACAATAACACATATCTTAATTCAACAGTTTGTCCCAGAGTGTACTGCTGATGACAAAAGAGAATTCATACAAACTTTTACTGCAATCAGAACATTTGGAAAATGCATTAGGGAAATAAACAACACATCTGGCTAATTTGAGGATTATTATGAGAAAAATGCAATACAGTGAGGGGCTCTCACGTTAGCTTCATATTATTTTCATTCAGAACATTTTGAATGCTGTATATTAATTCAATTCAAAATGTTCTGAATGAAGGACATGATCATTTTATAGATACACTAGAACATGCTCACACATAGGTAACTACTTCAAAGTAACCCTAAACTGAGAAAACAAAATTCACTACCAAGAGTATAATATTCATTCAGCCTAAATTGACTTAAAAATAGAGTATTTATTTCATGACACTTGCAATAAGGAGGAGGTAATTCTTCTATGGAAAAGTGCCATACCAAAGTACAAGAATATGACTTCTTGTACCCCTCCTTGCAATAAAGGTAATGTCTCTATTTATAACCTTTATCTTCTGGCCTTTAAGTCCCAACCTAGCTGCTGACAGCTAGAGTTACTTTCATTTCAAACGGCCGTTCCCTCACCTGAGTGAGACAGTGTTTTCCTGTTCACACATACTGAGTTACATGTAACCAGACAGTCCCAATTTGGTCAATAAAGCTTAATAAACATTACAGCTTGAAGACAAGGTGGTAAAACACCATGCATTCCAAATGGAGATTGACGACCAACATATTTAAATCTCCAGTCACTTTCAGTAACTGTATCTACTGACATGAAACTTGGTGTGAACACTTCAGAGAGACTATAAAGGTAAATGTAAACTGGTGCCTGTGCTTAATTAAGCACAAAATCAGGAGGAAAAAGAAACTGAGAAATAGAAATTGAGACAGAGCAGTACACATTCTTCACTTTGGCACCAGTCAGAGACAAATGATAAGCCGGGGGCTCCAGTCACTGCAACTCCATGGAAATAGCCACTAGTATTCATTGGCCACAAAGGTGGGTGGTCCTCACAGCTGGTCTAGATATTTTGAAAAGCTTGAACATTTCTGCCTCTGTATGGAACCGAACTCTGACTCTTCACTTATCCAAGCTGTGACATATTCACCAGAAACCTTGTTACTTTGGCTCTGTCAGAGACAGGTTGGTGACCAGAAATATTTATGTTTATATGCTTATTGAAATATATGCCATAGATCCTAACCAGACAAGACCTTAGGTTACAGAAACTGTTTCTGCAATAAACTGAGGTATATCAATTGTGCTTGAAGCCACCTAACAATTTCACCTTACTGATCTGCCCTGGCCCCATTATTACAGTACCAATGCAAGCAAGTTAGCTTGCCTATTCATTCTCTTCATGTGTTTATAGTTACAGCATATCTGGTCAATTTTGCATTCTCAATTACAGGGCCACTTCACACATCTTGTCTCCATACTTGTGCTTACATAAAATAGCATGCTTGCTGTGAGCTTCTGAATGATTACATTCGATACTTGTTGTAATCTATAACATTTGTTTTCATAATTGATCTACCCATCTGAAAAGGAGAGGTGGGGTGTTAAATCCCAGGCCACAACCTGCTACATAGGACACTATTAATATTTGACTTGCAATTGATCAGGTGCGCACCCAAAATTTGACATTGGAGGGATATGACCTTGAAGTTATGTTTGATTTATGTTTGATTTTAAAAATTATGATGTAAAAATTATATTGTAAGTATAACTGTAACATAACACAGTTGGCAACTGCATTTATATACATACAAATATAACTACATGTTCCATGACTGACTTACCTAATTAAAATCACAGTGTCTAAGCTTTCGGTTCTTTTTTAATTTAAAGAAGACAACAACGACTTTTATATTACTTTTCAAAATTTGAATATACTAGCCATGGGCCAATTCCAATGGCTGAGTTTGGTCGAAGGGTCAATCATGTAAAATGCTTGATATTGTGCCTGCAAAATCCGTAGTTTTTAAATTTCAATCGGGGGTTGGGGGGAGGGACTGCAGCCCGGCAGCCCCCTTTTGGGTGCGCCCCTGCAATTGACAGGCTTAAAAAACAGTTTATTAAATGAAAATCTGTAGATGTGGTCAATATGCATACCAAAGGAAAGACTGGACCTTCATCCGGGAGACAAATCAAGCAGAATGGAAGCAGTTCATACACTGTGCATGATGTGGAAGCACAAGTTGCTGTCTGCGTGTAGCGCATGGCACTACACAGCAGTGGATGGTGACTGCATAGCATATGCTGCACAGTGCTTCATGCTGATGGGTTAAGTAGGTGTACTGTTTTATCTTTCAAAAATGAGTGTGGATGCGATGAAACAGACTTTTTCTGTGAGATGATTCACCTGACAACTTTAACTTACTTGCTTAAAATTGGGAAATGCTTGTATAAAAATAATTTTATTTCATGGTCCATTTCAAGAAAATGTCATTAGCCATGTGGAAGAAGGACATAAACATTATTAACATACAGTAAAACCTATGTAAACTAGAACCTGGATGAATGGAAACTTACATATATCAGACTATGCTTTCGGTCCTTGAATGTACAGTGGAAAATCAGTATACAATCACAATATACGGAAGACTGTTTAACACAGAAATATAAATAATGTGTAATGGACTACACTATCCCTCTATATTTTGTTTGCTGTTTGTATACCTTTTTATAGCATTGATATTCCAAGAATTTATTTAAAACCAAACATCCCTGTCACAATTAGGCAAGACACCCCACTAGATGCAAGGAACATCCCTTTTTATGATCACCAGTTCTCACTCTATCTTTCTCCTCACTGTTTCCTGCTGTACGTCTTTCGTTTAATTTAATCTTTGTGTTCTTGGTCTCCTTATTTGGTACTTCTCCTTTTCCTTTATCTGCTTTTTCCTCTTTACCCACCTTCCTCCCTCCAGTACAGCTTCATCTCTCCTCACCCTTGTTACCTACCCCTACAAAACAGCCCTATTAAAGGCCAATGTTTTGTAGAGTTTCACGCCGTTTTCCAATCCCAGTCCACCTGCTTCATATCTACACCATTCTTGAATACAACTTGTTCTTCTATCATGAACATGGAGGTAGTAGATTCCTCTGAAACACTGGTATGTTTCTACCAGACTAAATGACATTACATCTCAGTCCTCACGGTTATTGCTGTAAGAGCCTCTCATCTTACATACACTGCCTTGCATTTTGTAAAAATGAGAACTATCAAAAGTAGCCTCTGCTACTACAATTATTTTATTTAAATTGAGTTTCCAAATAATCCAGATTCATTCAATAGAGGTTTTACTGCGTTTAAGACATTCCATGCAGACAGTACATTTGAATATCACAGCGATTAACGAAAGGCTCCAAATCCAAGCTTCTGGAGGGATATAATTATTAATTAAAAAGCGTGTGTAACAACTTACATCAGAGTTGGAGAACTCGGACTTGCCTGGCAGCCCTGGCGGTCCTGGCGATCCTGGTATCCCTGGCAAACCATCCCGTCCTGGTTCCCCTGGGATAATATAAAGCAAGAACTAAAAATGTTTACAGCTCTATTACATAACCAACAGCAAAAACATGATTAATTTATTCACTGAGTACTGAGATGTGACATGTCAAGTGACAAATCTGTATGTTACATGGCCCTTTCAGAGGATAAGGGGCTTGCATTGACAGATTCTTCTGATTTGTCATGACACAAATTCTTGTGCAATGTTTTAAAATTTCCTGTTCATCTCATAGGCACTGCGGGAATCACCTGCATAGAGTATGTTCTTCTGAACACTTTACAAAACTGTGGACCCAATTTCAGTGCTTACAGAAGACTCCTCATGCACTGTTCTTTCACTAATAGGAAAACTGACTGGTTGGTTTCTAGTGTGTTCAAAACTTTCTGACCTCTGCCCATCTAAGCAACATTTTAGAGATGTTCCTGTGACTGGGCCACCTGTAGGGCAAATTCTGTTACTGCCCCTGATATAGTGACTATTGGACTGATGTTCACCAGAGGGAAACCAGAACTGAATACTGACTTGGAATCCAAGTTGAATTTTTGGAAGATGCAGGTGTTCAATCCATAAGTAGAAAATAAGGTACACAGCTCTCACTAAGGACCAAACTCAGACCCCTTCTGAATTAGAATCCTGTGTCATTCCCCCAAAACAGCTTTCCCTTCAATTATGCCTGTCTGTTTATTCATAACACCAAAAAATGCACATATGATATACAAAATCATATTCTTATATTGGTCCTACATGTTTTGGCACCATTCACACCATTTTTAGGAAGCTTGGCCCAAAAATGTAAAACCTACTAAAAATATAATAGATATCAAAGTAATTCATATTCTATGGTAAAGGTCTCTGAAGATGGCATAACTGATGCCCAAACATGTAGGAGCAATATACTTATTTACTTAGTTACTTACTTTCTTACTTACTTACTTACTCCAAGGAGCAGAGTCCTTCTTGGGAAGTTAACCAGTCCTCAGTTAGTCAAGAAATTCCCTGAATTTCATGGAAGCCGAAGGTTCATGAAGGCATTCGCAAATGCCCACAGAAGCAATATAAGGATAAATTTTATGTATCAAGTGTGAACACACTGGTGGTATGACTGAATGATTTTGTCAAGACGCATGTAATAAACAATGTCAAAAAAGAGACCTTTCTTAGTGTCACAGGTATGTTCATGGAGCATAGACTTTGACAGCCATTCAGCCAGTCAAGGAATTTCAACACCTTATGCAACCAGAAGTTGAAGTGTCGAAAACTGTGTTCAAATCAGCCTGTTTACTATCATACCAATGTGACCATATTACTCACCTTTTGACCCCTGAATGCCTTCAGGTCCTGGTGACCCAGTGTCCCCCCTCTCTCCTTTGTCTCCTCGTGGTCCAGGAGGCCCTCTTTCACCGGGTGGACCAGGAAGACCCTACAAAACAATGAATGTTGATATAAGGAATCCTGATGCAGAGCTGATCCCAGTTGATTAACAGAAGCCACCCCTCAGTGCAAAGAAATTTTGTCTGTTAGCTTGGCAATACTTGCATGTAATAATATAAAACTTTTGAACAGAACTTTATAATACTGTGTACTGGAAATTTCAGTAAACTTCGTTGACACACAATATCCACTAATATCGAGGAACATTTTTGCATACAATTTAAATGTGGCTTGGTAAACCCTAATCACGGTGAGTACATGATCCAAGAAAATGTTATATACAGATAAGTAAAGCATACATTTTATGTCATGTGCATTTATTTCTAAGTTTTACAGTTCTTGAGGTAATGAAACAAAAGTGGGGTTTTAATCCGTAGAAATAAAATGTTGAATGAAATAAAATTATGTTACACACACATTTCCTTTAAATTTCATATTAATAATGTACAACAAATATCGCTAGACTGTTATCCCACTCAGAAAATTATTGCACCAATATTTGCCTGGTAGTACTATGATATATTGTGACAAAGACCTTCGCAATAGTTAATTGCTGCCATCATTGGGATTAGAACTGTACACCTAAGTACCCAGCTACTCTTTGTAAGCCTATATATTAAGTACCGCTATTTTATTTCTGCGCAGCAAATATGTCCAAACACATGGTTACAGCTGTTTCTGTGCTTAAAAGCAACATTCCATACAAAAGGGAGGAAGTGGCTGGAAGTGAGTGGTCAGGGGCACCCTGCAGGGTACCCACTGTACAGGATGCTAGGTGAACCCAATGGCTGGTGTAGATACTGTGGAGCAAAGGAAGTCTTTGCCCCTACCAAATATGAAATTCTAACTCTTGTAGTCCACCCTTTAGCCTAGTCACTATACAGACTGATTTAGCTCACCTCAAACTACAGTCAGGTTCAATGTGTGGAGCTATTCCTCCAATCCATCAGACACCTTCAAGACGTGGTTCTTATTTAAGCACACAGAAAATTTTACAGTCTAACCCTGTTGTACACAAAGTACTAGAAATTTAGGATGAAATACATACTGGGTGACAGCACAAGCACATGTGGTGACTTATGCTGGGACATGCTGCATGCTTGTAGCACAGGATACATACATACACACTTGTAAGTGCTGACTTGATGTTTGTAGCACAGAATACACACACTTACAAGTGTTGACTTGATGTTTGTAGCACAGAATACACACACTTATAAGTGTTGACTTACCGATGTTCCCGGTGGTCCTGCCTTTCCATCAATACCAGGAACACCCGGAGGTCCAGGGATCGCATTCTGTAGTGACAGGGAGTTCAGAAACGTTGTCAAATTGCAGGAGCACACACCTGGAGGTCCAGGAGGTCCCATTATTCCTCCAGCAAACTGCAATACAGTCACAACTTGTGTCTTACAGAAGTTAACCTCAACTGAACAAATGTAGTGTTTTTTTTTTTAAGCTCATGGTTCCGTGCATTGTAATTCAATGTGAATAAAAATCCAAAAGATGCAACAGTACGCAGATATTTATTCACTGCAAAACTACTCTACATGTTTCGGGTGTCACAGCACCCATCATCAGGAGTATTAAAAACTGTACCTGCAGCCTCCGGTACAAGTAGTATGACTTGTACCGGAGGCTGCGGGTACAGTTTTTAATACTCCTGATGA